>Ga0316191_10002761_pt1 | contig 12853 bp, 10 predicted proteins | sample Eddworburr2cm_MG_FD_204928 | JGI IMG/M metagenome (GOLD analysis project Ga0316191, IMG submission 204928) | Coastal sediment microbial communities from Maine, United States - Eddy worm burrow 2 cm | ecosystem: Environmental > Aquatic > Marine > Coastal > Sediment | place: USA: Maine...
ATGGCTCGGATGGTCTCTTGCCTTTGGCGGCCTGGTTTGGCTGCTTTCCCCCGGAGCGGAGGCACCACCACTGGTGGGCGCATCCCTGATGGCAGTGGCCGGTATCGGATGGGGACTCTACTCGTTACGAGGCCGCGGCGAATCGGACGCGCTCGCATCTACCGCCTCGAATTTCACGTTGTCACTGGCAATGGTCCTGATTTTGATTGCCGTCACCTTCTCTGACGCTGAGCTTTCCGCGACAGGAATTGTGCTCGCTATCGCAGCTGGTGGTCTGACATCGGGCCTGGGTTACGTCATATGGTACATCGCGCTCGAAAACCTGAGCGCGATGCAGGCTGCACTGGTGCAACTGTCCGTTCCCGCCATTGCCACCGCAGGCGGGGTTCTGCTGCTGGCCGAACCGCTGTCCTTTCGGCTGGTTGCCTCCGGGTCCCTTGTCCTTGGTGGCATCTGCCTGGCGCTGATTCGGAAATTCCCACAAACCCGATAGGTCATGAACGCCCGGCTTCCGGTATTATGTGAACCGGAACAACGAATTGGCACCACAAATACCACAAAGTGACGGCTGTAGAGCCTGCGTCGCCGCTATTTGAGGTCGACCAACTGATTTGGAAATCCGGGACTGGCAATTGAACGTATGAACCAATGTTGATTACACCGAACAGACAGGACCTGAACAAGATCGTCGTCATCAATCCTAAAGGTGGTTGTGGCAAGACGACGTTGTCTACGAACCTTGCGGCTTATTTTGCCAATCGAGGCCCGATTCCGGCCATTATGGATTGTGATCCGCAGGGATCGAGTATGGGTTGGATCGAGCGCCGACCATCGTCGAAGGCACCTGTTCACGGCATTGCCGCTTACAAACGAACCATGCAGGCGACGCGAAGCTGGCAGCTACGCGTTCCTCAGGAAACAACCAACCTGATTGTGGACTCTCCAGCAAGCTTGTCTCACGACGATCTTCGCGAGGTCACCCGCGATGCGAGCAGCGTGCTGGTACCGGTCATGCCATCGTCCATAGATATTCACGCAGCATCACGTTGCATAGCAGACTTATTGCTTGTCGCAAAAATCGACAGGCGTGATCGAAAACTGGCCGTTGTGGCCAACCGCACGAGGAAGAACACCAAGAGCCTCGAAAAACTCATGCGTTTTCTCGATTCTCTGGGTATTCCTATTATTGCCGTATTACGTGACAGTCAGAATTTCGTGCACGCGGTAGAAGACGGCCTTGGCATTTGCGAATTGACTCCATACAAGGTCAAGAAGGATATGGAGCAAATGGAGCAGATTATCCAGTGGCTCGATCGATGGCAGGAACGTCGCTATCACACTTCCGATACCGGCATTATCGAGCAGTCACCGAATGTAACCATGTTCCGAAAGCCGGGATTTGGTTCGAGCTGAGTTGTGCCTGCGATCAGCTATTGCCTGCCTGGATAGCTGCGAACATTTCCGTATCGATATTTCCACCGCTTAGAACTGCGACTGTGACCTTGTCATGCGTCGTTACTTTGCCGGCCAGAACAGCTGCCAGTGATGCAGCGCCACCCGGCTCAACAACCAGCTTCAGATTAGTGAACGCAAATCGAATGGCATCGCGAACCTCGTCATCGCTGACGGTAACGCCGCCACCAAGCAATTCCTTGTTGATCGCGAAAGTAATTTCGCCAGGAGTCGCGACCTGAAGTGCGTCACAGATCGACTTCGCGGAAACATCCACCCGCTCGCGCTTACCCGAAATCAGTGAGCGACGGGTATCGTCGTATTGTTCCGGTTCGACCGGAAGTATGCTGACCTCCGGTAGCTGACTCTTGATGGCAACGGCACAGCCGGCCGTAAGCCCGCCACCGCTGCAATTAATCAGTACCTGGTCCGGCACAACGCCGGCTTCTGCACATTGTTCGACGATCTCAAGTCCTGCAGTGCCTTGACCTGCAATGATGTGCTCGTGATCGTACGAGGGTACAACCTCACACCCGCGCTCGGCAGCCATCTCTCTCGCTATCGTCTCGCGATCACCCGTGTAGCGGTCGTAGAGAACGGTTGTACCGCCCAGCTTCCTGGTGTTTTCAATCTTGATCTTCGGGGCATCCTCGGGCATCACAATCGTGGTTTCGATTCCCAGCATGGTTCCGGCAGCGGCGACTGCCTGGGCGTGATTGCCGGAAGAGAATGCGATCACGCCTCGTTTGGCCTGCTCCGGTGAGAGCTGGCTTAAAAGGTTATACGCACCACGGATCTTGAACGATCCAACGCGCTGCAGGTTTTCCGCTTTCAGGAACACCTTGCCGCCAACCAGTTCGTTCAATGCCGGCGACGAGATCAAGGGCGTGCGAACAATGATCGGTTGTAGTCTTTTTGCAGCGGCCCTTATGTCATCCAGGTTGACCATCTCACAGTTCCTCAGCTAGTCGATCGATCTTGGCAGCACAGATAAAGTCGTTGTCGGATAAACCGTTGATTGCGTGTGTTTGATATTGAACGGTACAGCTGCCATAAGACACAAAAAGTTCGGGGTGGTGCCCTTCGTTGGTGGCAACCCAGGCCACTGCATTAACGAAGGCAATCGTCCTGCTGAAAGCAGGAAACTCAAAATGCCGTTTGATTGTAGCGGCCGAATCGTCAAGGGACCATGAATCATCAAGTGCACCCATCAGTTCACTCGCCTGATCCATCGTTAGCGGCACCACGCCGCCTTCGCAGGGTTTGCACCGTCTCTTCGCCAGGTCTTCCAATTTTCGATACTCGTGCCACGTAGTTAGCGGCAGACTATAAAACCTATACCGTGCGCTGGCAAAGAAAAAACGCCGACCCCCAATCGTGCGAGGCCGGCGAGGCGGAGACTCATTGCTGAGTCGCGGGGTAACAATTCGTGTTGGTGATTCCCAGTCCTATTGCGGGTTCGACGCAAATGACGGTGTGTCGCCGATGTACAACGTCAGGCTGACCCGGCGCTCAAAGGCGTAGCTGTCGGCGGACGCATCGGTAGCCGGCGATTCGCCGTGCGCGTTAACGGAAATACTTGATGTGGGAATACCATGGCTAACCAATACATCCCGGACATGCTCAACCCGGCGGGCTGAAAGCTCCTGGTTGTAGGTTTCATCGCCACGTTCGTCAGCAAAACCATCCAGGCGAACCTGGATTTCGGGATTACCGGCTACGCTGGCGGCCAGTTGACTGAGTTTTCCTCCCGTCGTATCAGCGAGTACAGACTCATCCGTGCGGAAAAGCAGGTCCATTTCAATTCCTGCCTGCAGCAACGCGAGAATTTCAGGCTTCGACATTTGCCGGGCTTGCTGCAATTCACCATCTATCGAACGAATTTCGACGTTTAGTGCCTCAATGTTGCGCTGAAGCGCGACAAGCTGCCCTTTTGATCCATTGAGCGATGTGGTCAATGAATCGATTGCTTCATTACGCTCGTAGAGCTCGTCGCCCAATTTGGCACCAACAGCGGCGCCGAGGATGACGCCAACCGGCCCTCCGACCACGCCGCCAACAAGGGCTCCAACTCCGACGCCGGTGCCTTCCTCCCTGGACAGGCTGTCAGCGAAAGCCGGCATTGCAACAACACACGTGAGCATCCCAAACAACAGTGTTTTCTTGAACATTGTAAATCCTCCGAAATTCGATGACCCAGGTCGGGCCGTCTTCGAAATCAATTACACGGCAAGAAGAAGTTCTGCATCGGGCAGGAAGGTGGCAGGAGGGAGATCAATTCTGACCAATAATGGCAGCCTGCAGCTAGCAGCCTGTTCGTAAGACGGAACCATGGCAGCCTGCGACTGCGCTCGATCAAGGCAAGCGTAATTGAGCATATTGAGGCGGCAATGAAAGGCCACACCGTCCCGGAACTTCTGGTCTAGCGGCTACGCTCGGTGAGGGCTACAAAAGTACCGCCATTGCGGTCACACAAGACTCGCATCAATCCTGCAAACCTCTGTGAGCTGGCCGAGGGGCCCTTTCCAGTGAACCCCAGTGGGAAACCGATCGCATGAATCCGGACACGGCGATCGCCATTTTCATCCTCGATATTCAGTTGATCGACTTCACGCAGGACGGATTCCATTGATCCACCCTGAAAATCATCGCCAAATACATAAACACTGATCTTTTTATCGGGCGCCCAAAACGTCTGTATCGCGTAGGCAAGACCATCGGAAGGGTTGCTGTCGCTGAAGTCCTGCCACTGGCGCATTTGCGTTTGAATCGCCTGCCTGATTTGCGGCGAGTCTTCGATCCAGGTTCCGCCGTACTGCATGAACATATAACTGCCGTTATCGTTCATGATCTGCAAACCCTTGACACGCGGGTAGGCATTCAGCACCTGGGAAAGTTTTTGTTCAACCCATGTCCACTTGGACTGCATGCTGCCCGATGTATCGATTACAAACAGGATGTATTCACTGTCAACCGGTATTCCGCCGACGGCATCGTCCGGCGCGCGGCGAAAAGGGCCAAGATTCAACATTTCCTCAGTTAGTCGCTGGCGCGCAGCCTGAAGCTCGCCTTCGTCCAGATTCAGAAGCGGATCATCCATGTTAATGAGCTCGTACTGGCCCTGAATCTGATCAAGCTCCTTCTGCAGGGTCGACATCCGCATTTTCGTTTCTGATGTTTCGAGTTCCACTCTTCCAAGCGCCCGATTGACCACCAGGGTTTCGCCACGAATATCGAACAGTTCTTCCTGCAACTTGGCAATAAGCTGTTCGAGGTCCTCATTGGTTTTCTCGAGAATGACCGGCTCGTAAATCTTGCTCAGCACCAGCAAGAGAATAATTGCGCCGAAGCCGCAACAAATGCAGTCAAGGAATGACAGGCTGAAAGCCTCTATGTCTCTGCGCCGTCTCGCCATTATGGCCAGTCCTTGCTAACGCTCATGAAAGAGCCGCCGGTTTGATAGGCCAGGAGCCAGTAGGCAATCGCTGCGGAGTAGTCTCCCTCGAGCGGATAAAGCAAAATATTGATCGGCACGTCGGGTGGTAAGGTCTCGATGGCACCGTAATGATAACGAAGCCGCTCCTGGCCAGTGACCATGCCGCGCGCCGCTTCCGGCGAGTCCATTGTTGGCAGTCCATCGACCAGTAGCAGAACGTTGTCGGGCGGAGGATTCAAACTGGAGATTACCTCGTAGGCCGCTTTCATGTTCGTGCCCTCTTCCGGCACGGTACGCCGTAGAAGCCGAATAGCCTCATCGACCTGTTTTCCATCGCCCACATCAAGCCATATGTTTTCGCTGCCCCTGAGCACGGGGCGAGCTTCGTTGTTGAATGTGTAAATCTGGAACTGGGCCTCCGGAGAAAACTGGGCGGCCAGCCAATCGACGCTCGCTACCGCCTGGCGCCATTTCAAAGAGCGTAATTTATTTGCGTCCGGCAAATTGCGACGCCTTAGAATGTTGACAATCTTTCTGTCGAGCATGCTTGCCGAGTTATCAACTAATACGAGTATGCGTTCGCCACCGACCTTCAGCCCAGTAAGGTATTGTCGATCGCCATCACCGACAAACGTGCGGATACGAGTACCCGACTCTTCTCGTTCCCGCTCCATTGCGAGGAGTCGCTTCTTTTCCTCTTCCAGCGATTCGATGTCGGACTGCAGCTTTTCGACTCGTGCTATTTTCGCCAATGTTACTGCATCATACTGTTCGAGCTCCTTCTTCAGTTTCTCGATCAGCGCGATAATCTGCGCGATTCGATCATCTGCACGAATCTTTTCATCCTCAAGCCGCTCCATGGTATTGCGTGCAAGCACCAGGTTCTTTCGCTGTTCGAGAATCTCGAATTCCAGTTTGACCGTTTCCGCTTTCGCTTTTTCGGGTGGATTCTCCGATTCATGGACAACCTGCGAGTTGATGATCATGAAGAACAGAATTACGGCGCCGAATCCACAGCTCATGCAGTCGAGAAACGACATGCTGAAGACTTCCATTTTACGCCGACGTCTAGCCATTCACTTCGTCCGTCGTTATTAGCTGAAACTCGTAACCCGGCGACCCTATCCGCAGCGCATCGCCAACTTGCACGACCGAAGTTCCATCGACCCGGTGACCATTCAGAAAAGTGCCATACCGGCTGTGGTCCTCCAGCACGCACTGCCCGTTTCTCATTACGAGCGAACAATGACGACGCGATACGCCCGGCATTTCAGATTCCAGGGCTACAAATCGTGCGTCGCCGTCTTCTTCTGACCCCAAAATTAACGGTGTATCGCCTATCGAATAAGCGTTATAGCCAAATAGTACATGCGTCGGCACACCGGTATTGGCGCCTTCAACAGCATGCTGGCCAATATCAACAGGCGCCTGGTCCCAGGGCAGTTGCCGCAACAGGCTGACGCCGCCGGACTGATTGCTGCCCGCGCGGCATCGAGCCAGTGCGCCACGGGCTGTGGCACCAGGCTCCAGGACAAAAACTTCTCCACCAATCCGGGCTTTGAGCATATCTGTCAATCCGGGCAACCTGGCGACCCGGTCGGTTACCTGGATCGCCGGCATGTCTTCCGCCCGAAAAAGCGCTCTCAATGTGCTGGTGATTTGCTGGTAAACGGGGGCGGCAGCTCCAATCAATGCAAGCGACTCAATGCCCGCTGCATAGGTCGTTCCGCCGGACTCTATCTGCATTTCGACCCTGCCCTGATTCGCCGCCTGGCCAACCCAGCCGCCAAGGCGATCGAGCAACATTTGTTCCGTCGTTGCCGTGTGCAACGGATCAAATCGCGACTGCTGGACGAAAGCTTCGGCGATCTCCCTGATCCAGGCATCGTATAGTGCATATATGCCCGCGTCGTTTAGCACTTCGGACCGATCAGTTTGCGACATCCCCGGTTGCGCCAGTCTTGTCAGAGTTGCCTTATGCAAACCCAGGTCAATGTGGACCGGAACGGCGCCGCTATATTCTCGCCGGGTGGACGCGACTGCGGCATCGACCAAGGCGCCAACCGGAAGCTTTAGCTCGCCTGCAATGCCAAGAAACAAGCCAAGGCTTTCAGCACTCATGTACGCGGGTACTGCAACAATCAGTTCGTTCACGCCCCTGCCAGCTGCATTCCAGATTTGTTCGAGTTGCCGGCTGACGAGATCCGCGGCGCTGAGATGACCGAAGCGCTTGTCTGAAAGAGGCTTCGTATCCAGCTCTGCCCAGAACCTGTGTTGAATACGGCGCGGGTCGATACGTGCGTGACCAAACGCCTCGTTGCCAGTCGTTAACCTGTCATCTCCCAGGTAGGCATAACCCGGCTCTCGGTAGACTATTTGCTCGCCATTGGAAAGCGTTATGCCGGCATCATTAATGTGTATGGCCAGACGATTCATCGATCAGTATTTCCGAGCATTCAGCAATCTAGTCGCCCTTCAAATGGCGAATGAGTTTTTCGTCCAGATAATTCTTGCTGTCGAAGACCAGTCGTTCCTGCAGTAACTGCAATTGGTAGACAAGAAACATCAGGAAAATACTGATCAGGAGGGCGATAAAGGTCGAGTTAAACGCCACACCCAGGCTTTGCGTCACGCCCGCGATGTCTCCCTGCACCGCTTTGTCTGCTTGTGCGAGCGCCTCACCAATGCCGCGGACGGTACCGATAAAGCCGATGGAAGGAATTGCCCAGGAGATGTAGCGAATCATCGATAATTCCGATTCGAGCCGATCAGCCTCAGACTCGAAAACGCTATTGGTGCTGCTCGATACATCCTGGATATTTCGTGTCGAATTAAATCGCCTCAACGCATTGATGAGCGCGCGCGGCAACAGCATTCTCTGCCGTTCCCCTGGCAATGCCTCGACCTGGCGAGCAAACTCGCGCGTATCCTCGGGCAATATACGCATCCCTTCGGCAATCGGAATAAGCTCAATCTCCAGCAAGTTTCTTTCCTGGAGAATTTCACGCGCTTTGTACGTCATGATGGCCAGCGCCCAGAACATCAGGATGAAACAGGACTCCTGCTCAAGATCCTTTATCAGGACCCAGGTCGAACGGTCGCGAATGTAGTCCGGGTTCGCTTCCGCCTCGATTGCCTGCTGTTCAAGCACTTCAACCGCATTCGGCCGCACGATAGAAACGTAAAACGCATGAACGATGATGATTGCAATAATCAACGCAAACAGTTGGTAGACAAATTCAACCGGAATGTTCTTCTTCTTCATTTAGTATTTCTCTTTCGCTATCGCCGGAATTCCCCCGCGTGCGATTAATTGCTCAGATGTTGGATGGAAAGGGAATTGGTTCATCAGCCGGTATTTCTTCTGTCGGAACGAAATCGTCATCATCTTCCTCATATGTCTGAGCATCCAGGTCTGCATCATCTACGACCTCATCTTCCGTGACCGCTTCCAAAGACTCGGCGGAATCGGCTGTTTCGGTCTCTTCGACGGAATCGCCCTGCTCAGCTTCCTCCTGCGACCAGGAGGGTACCGCCAGGAAAGCTAACATCAACAGGCTGAAAAGATACTTTGACATAGTGGCCTCACTTCTGAATCACTGCTGCTATTGGACAACAATTGCGCCCAAATAATCCGCAAAATTTACTCTACATTTCTCGCGATTCGGAAGCCAACGTCCGGTTGGCCACTGTTGCCGAAAGCCCGGTACCCGAGCCGCAATTCAAGTATGCCGGAGTGCCTCCAGCTGGACCCGCGAATAACCCGGTTCGCACCGCGCTGCGGCCCTGTCGGGTCCTGGGCTGGCTCGGTCTGACCGGGAGTTGGCACTGAGTAATAATCCTGCACCCATTCGGATACATTGCCACCGCCATCATAGAGACCCAGCGCATTCGCGGCAAAAGAGCCGACAGGTGCGGTAGATGCATAGCCATCGTCCCACCCCGGCAAAATGGTAGGCACAAGGGCATTGGCTGATTTTCCAGCGTAATTGCCACTGTCACGACGCGGTGGCATGCGACTTCCCCACGGGAAAGTCATCGCCGTCGGGCGCCCCTGGTAGCGAAACGCCCAGGCCCATTCGGCCTCAGTGGGCAACCTGTAACCGTCGGGCGTGGGTGATACCGGCACCCATCTTTCGAATTTCTTCTCATAGGCCGGCGTCAACCCCTCCTGGGCACTAAGCCAGTTGCAGTAGGCAACAGCATCGTCCCAACTGACGTTGACGACCGGGTTCAGGTCTCCGGCAAGCGCTAAGTGCAAAGTACCACCCGAATCATGCCCGGGCATAAACCTGCGAAATTCGCGGTTAGTCACTTCTTTGGTGCCAATGTAGTAAGGCTTCGTTATTACGACCGGCCGCAGCACTTCATTTGCCCGCCTGCCCTGCTCACGTCGGGACGTGCCCATTTCAAAGGCACCGGCCTCCACCCGGCGAAGCTCCTGACCCTGCGACGTCGTCATCGAGTTCGCTGTGCTGCGGGCAAGCACTTCAGCATCCGAGAGCAGGCGCACCTGGATAGTCTGCGGATACCCGGGACGGGGCGTCACGCTTCGCGAAAACGATGCGTAACCGTCCTTTTTCACTTCGAGCCTGTGCGGCGCCGAGGACAATTTCAGTGTCACCGTTCCACTTCCTCGCGCCTGGCCATCGACGTAAACGGTTGCATCACCAGGCAGGACGGCGACGGTTACCTCACCAACCCGCGCAGTCATATCGATCGTAATCTCTTCTGAGGCCGCGGCTTCCAGGCGAACGCGCCGAGTCGTTGAGCCGTAGCCAGCCTTTGACAATCCGACTTCGTAGTCCACGTCAGGTGACAAGGCGATCGTTACCGGCGACTGTCCGCGATAGCGACCGTTGATGCTGACATTGGCACCACGCGGAATCGACGACACGCGAAGCTGCGCATTGGCTGGCTCCAGCTGAACTGTCGGAAGCACCTGGTCGACATTGGCGACTGTTTCGACGGAACCATCCCAGGCTTTGAAGCCGTCTTTAATCAGGCTCAGGGAGTGACTTCCTTCCATCAACTCCAGGCTTATCGGCGTCACACCGATCTGCTCCTCACCCTGGTAGACGGCGGCGCCAGAGGGCTCCGATGTCAATTCAACATCTGCCCAAAGCGGCACAAGCTGCACATCAAGTTGCTGATGCAAGCCCAGCCCCGGCACCGTCAACCGTTGTGAGAACGGCAAGAACCGATCGGCGGTCACAGTGACTGAGTGAGTTCCGGGCTCCAGTTCCAGGGGACCAAACGGTGCCCGACCGACCCTGGTGTCGTCGACCGTAACAAAGGCATCGACTGCCGGTTCAGTCGAAATGCTGAGCTGACCCGGGAGTTTGCGCATTTCAATGATGACTGTTCGACTCGGCTCCTCACCAACCTGGAGACTTTGTGCAACGTCGTAATAGCCTTCCTTAGCGACGCTGACAGTGTATGTGCCTTCCCGCATCAGGATTCGCTCGCCAACCGGCAGCTTGAACCAGCCACCACTGATCGAGATCTCATCCATGCCGGCCGGCTGTACGTCGAACTGAATCGACTTCGAGGTAAACAGCAACCAGGAAACAAGAACAAGAACGCCAATCGCCGAACCGACAATTGTTTGCCAATGAACACCTGAAGATCTGGATTCCGTCGGCGCCGTATCAGCCACACGCCGAAATGCGGTAGCAACAATCGTCTCTTCGGCCGGGGCGGCGGAAGCATCGGCCATTTGCGGTGGCTTCGTAACGTATGCGCTACCTTCGAGCTTCACCGTCAGGCGCATGGCTCCATCGGCTTCGCCGACAACCACACGCGTACCAAAATATTCGAGCTCGTCACCAGCTATTAACTTGCGTGAGGTCTTGAGCTTATCGCCATTTATCGTCAGCGCATCGGTCGTACCGACCGGCTGCACAAATGGTTCTCCATCCAGTTCGTCGAGCAGCGCAACAGCGCTGCTTCCAGGGCCGGGCAGGCGGATTTCGCAGTCCGTGCCGGTACCCAAACGCAGTGGCAACATCTGAGCATCGAGGTGCCTTTCGCCCTGGCTATCGCTCAATATGATGGCATTAAATTTCAAATCTGCTCCTCGCACTGAACCACAACAGGCTCCATTTCAATCTCCGGCGCGACTCTGAATTCGACGCGAACGTCGCGAAAACCAGGGCGAATACCAACGGCTACATAGTTACCGGGACGCAGGTCCAACTGGTGTCCACTGAAAGTTCCTAGCTGGCCGATCTTGAAAATCGCAACGTTCGTCAAGTTGTCGGATACGAACTGAACTGGCAGTGGCGTGGCCGCTCTTTTCAACAGGCGAGACAATTCACTCTTCTGATCTTCAAGTCGCGGTCCGATTGGATCGATGCGCGTCAGGTCCAGCAATAACTTTGTCGCATTTTGCATTGTCACCTGGTCACTCAATGTATCCGGGTCGGCAATAAATTCTCCGAGCCGCGCGTGTAAAGCAGACCGTGACCTGGCTTCCGTCAGCCCTTGCTGGGCGAACTGCAAATCGGGGTCGATTTTTAGAATATCTTCATAAATCGCGACTGCGGTTTCCCATTGCTCGGCGCGGACATAAGTCTCTGCTTCGCCCTCAAGTCTGCGTATGTCAAACAGTCTGACCTCCTGATCCAACTGCAGCAAGCCGTCAGCCGGCTGGCTCGACGTTGAATCCAGCAGTTTTGCGGCATTAAAGGCTGCTCGTGCACTGTCAAAGTCCTCTGCGGCAAGCGCTTCAAATCCTTCTGTCATTCGTTGTTCGAAGGACATCTGCTTGATTGAGGCATTGATACGTTGCAAAGCCGTTTCAGCCAGTGTCCATTCCGGGTCGAGCTCAAGCGCTTTCTCGAATGCCAGCTTTGCGGCATCCAGTTCCAGGTCCGCTTCAAACTGCGCACCCTGGTCCATCAACGACAATACGGCCTGCAGGTTCTGCGCGCGAATCAGACCAGCTTCCGCTTCTCGATTACCCGGCGTAATCGATTTCGCGAGGTCGAAAAGTCGTACCGCCTCAGAGTGGTCACCAGCCTCGAATGCCGCTTTCGCCGCCGCCAGTGTCTCCATGAATACGTCATTAATCCTGTCGAAAAAAGGCTCCAGCATCTTGCTCGCGGTGCGATATCGCTCCCCCGCCAAGCGATAGTTCCGCCCAAGGTAAGCCTCGTCTCCTTCCCCATAGACATCGACTGCGTCGAGATAATCCTGCCCACCCCATCGGTCAATTGCCCGGTAACGAAGACGCTCAAGCTGCGACAGCAAATCACCCAGTGCTTCGTCGGTTGCCGCTTTTTGCCGTGCCACATCACTCGCGCTGATGTTACTCACGTTCTCATTAAATGATGTGTCGCTGCTGGCCGGTGTTGTTGCAACCGATGGGGGCTCTGTCGCGAGTTCTTCCCCGGAATCGGTATCAATGCCGGCCGGCTCCGACGGAACGACGGGCAACTCAGTTACGACAGGTGCTTCCTTTTCCACCAGCTTTGGAAGCACGAAGATAACCGAGAGAAATAACAACAGGGCCACGGCCAGCCCGCCATAAAGAATGGTTGGCGGAATTCCCTCTGATTTCCCCTTCGATTCCGCGGGTCTCGCGGCCGCGGTTTTGTTGCGCGCAAATGCCGGCGCCGCCGCAACTGATTCAACGACTTCGTCCATCGACGAAGCACCCCTGACAAAGCGCCTCGGCGCAGGTCCCGGCGCGATGCCCGCCGCCGCCAGTCGCTGTGCGACGGCCTCCGCGCCGGGCCTTAGCACGGCCTCATCGGAGAGCATCTCCTGTAGCAATTCCACTACAGCGGCAGAGACCGGATTGCCGTTGGATGCATGCATGTTCTCAAGCGCGCTGCCGGCGGTGGGTGGGCCACCCGTCAGCAATTCGTGCATCATCACACCGAGCGCATAAATATCGTCAGCGGCACTGGCGGCCTGACCGGCTATCTGCTGGGGACTGCTGGCAACGTCGCTTCCGCC
>Ga0316191_10002762_pt1 | contig 12850 bp, 11 predicted proteins | sample Eddworburr2cm_MG_FD_204928 | JGI IMG/M metagenome (GOLD analysis project Ga0316191, IMG submission 204928) | Coastal sediment microbial communities from Maine, United States - Eddy worm burrow 2 cm | ecosystem: Environmental > Aquatic > Marine > Coastal > Sediment | place: USA: Maine...
CCCGGAATATCTGGAGCATGACACGCGCGGACTGGCAGCTGGTCAGATCTGGTTCAGTGACTATGGTCTGCAATTGTCACGCCAGTTCCGTGCGCTGAAAGTGTGGATGTCGATCAAAGAGCATGGTGTTGATCGGTTCGGGCGAATGATGGCGCGTAACGTCGAACAAGCACATTACCTTGGCCGGTTGATTGAAAAAGAACAGAACATGGAATTGTTAGCTCCGATCGGTTTGGACATTGTTTGTTTTCGCTTCAATCCAGGGGGCCTCGATGATGAGACACTCAACGCATTGAACAAAGAGATTCTTATCCAATTGCAGGAGCAGGGGATATGCGCACCATCGTATACTACCTTACACGGTCGTTATTGTCTCCGTGTTGCTATAGCAAATCATCGCAGTGTACAGGATGATTTTGATTTACTTGTCAAGGAAGTCGTTCGGATTGGCCAGAAATTGACCGCACAATTCGGATGATGGATAAAATCCATGATTAAATGGACACCGACCGCAGAAGGATGACCGGGGGTTGATACTGGCATCTTTGTACGCCCTATGATTTTAATTTCGTTAGAGGCGTAAATATCTTCTTTTGTTACTCTGACGTAATTGATGAGATCGATTTTGCAAAGCTTTGTTACAATCCTGTCATCCATTTTACGCCGGTAATAATGAACTTTCAACTGGGGGATCCGGACTTAATGATCTGGATATGTTATTCAAATAATTCTCTGTGGATTCATAAATTTTTTTTCCTATTGATAACCATATTAATCTGCTTCTTGGTTTCGGGAGATGGATCTGAAAAATCAACGGTGTTTTTTCGAAGTTCCTTGATCATCTCAATCACATCATTTCCTGCGGCAAATCCATGTCGTGCCAGATAACAACCGACAACCGTGCCGGTCCTGCCTTTGCCACCCCAGCAGTGAACATATACCGGTTTGTCATATTTGATGCACATATCAATTTGATTTAAAATCCTGATCATCTGACGCTCAGTTGGGACGGAGAAATCCTTAAAATAGTGACATCCAAGATGGTATACTCGAATTAAGATTTTGTTGACTTGACAATCGATAAATGTGATTTCTGTGCAATTGGGTATATGGTACCACATTTTAAAGAAATATGATGTCAATCAGGCAATGCCTTTCCTACTCCTGTTACCGGTTTCATCTATTATTGGTGCCGTACTCTTTTTGGGTGAACGACCAAATTTAGGTACCATGCTCGGCGGCACCATCATTATTATTGGGGTGGCTATAATTGTATTCGCCGGACAATGGATGGCGTCTATAGAATAAAAGATACTAATTCACTCAAGAAATCATCCTTTAGAACCAAATTCAGGTTAACACAAAAAGACCGTGATTACATAGCCGCCAAGGGTCTCGAAACCATTAAAGACCATGCATTTCAATTTATTAACACCAGAGTTACGCCTGATTTTCCCAAGAACGACGGCAAACAAACACCGATGAGAGGGCATCCGGTTTTCATTGCCCAGCATGCCACCGCCACCTGTTTCCGGGGCTGCATTTCAAAAGTGGCATGGAATCGAGAAGGGCAGGGCGCTCAATGATGCAGAGATCGATTTCGTTGTGGCGTTGATTACGGGGTGGATTGATCGACAAGTATATCTAAAAATGGGTTGAACTGAGTGAGAATTATTAAATCGATGCCGATCCTGATACGCCAAACAAGAAAAAGGGAGCAAATTTGACCCGGAGTTTGTGAAAATTTTTCCAGTTTATTGATAAATTGTGGGACAGCTGTTATATTATATTAAAATTTTGTAGAGGAGAAAATCGAAATGGCTGAGGGCGTAAATGTCAGAATTACTGGAAAATTACGGCGATTTATCGAGGAACAAACCAGCCCCAACGGTCTTTATGAATCCGCCAGCGAATATGTACGTGATCTGATTCGCCGAGATTATCAGCGGCTGGAGGAGCGAAAATGGAGTTGGTTTATGGATCAACTCAGGCCGGGGATGGAAGCTGATGAGAGCGAGTTTGTCCCTTTTGATCCCGAGGGAATCATCAGAGCCGCAAAAAATGAGAAGGCCGGCGATGCGTCATAAGATTTATCCGGCTGCCCACCGCCGAATCATCGAGATATGGCAATATACGGATAAGACCTGGGGTGAGAAACAAGCCGATAATTACGTTCGCGGACTATACAATGCTGTCGAAAAAGCTGCCATTAATAAATATCTATGGCGTAAGGTTGAACACGAAGATGTGAAGGGATTATTTTTCGTGCGCTACAAACATCACTATATCTTTTTTCGGGAACTTTCCAAAGACGTGCTGGGTATTGTCAACGTGTTACATGTAAACATGGATATTCCCAGTCGTCTGAAAGAGGATTGAGACGTATAATATCCTTATATTCAAGCGGCAGTTGGATTAATGAGGGGCAACCTATTGTAATATATTACAGGAGAATTTGGATAGCTAATTAACAGCAATTTGACCGTAAAATTTTTTAATGTGCGCCTGGAATGGCGCACTTGCCGAGCTTCTGGCGTAAGCCGGAAGTCATAAAATGCCCGCCGTTACCGGACAGAAGGGCGACGCCAACAAGGCAAGGGCATTTTCCAGAAATGGAGCGTCTGAAGGAAGCATGCGGAATAGTACTGAGGTCTCAGGGCCGATGAAGCCTGGTAACAGAGTGGAGGGTATGCGACTACCTCCTACCAGATTACTTCAACCCCGACCGTGGGGCTCTCAGTGCCGGTGTCAATCAGACCTATCTGCGAACTATCGATAGCGCGTATTCAAGATAGTAATTGCGATACAAAGATTGAATTTCCCACCTATCATTAGCATCATTCCATTCGACTTTTAATTGTCGCATTTGATGCAAACCGTCATCGGAATCTGTAAAGTACAGGATAAAGTTATCTTCATCGGCGAAGTAACGGTATCCATAAATGGTCAGAAAATGTCCAGATTCTTTGCCGGAATTGTTTATTTTCATTGCGACGCCTTTGCCCTCATGAACGGCGCTGACAATGAAATCTAGCAGCATATGCGAACGGGTTTCTCTCACTAAAACCATTTTAGCACTGAGCCCGGTCTCATAATTGGCAAAATAATAATTTAAAGCATCGTAGACATAACCTGGTTTGTCCTCAAAATGAGCCCTGAAAATATCGAAGGCATCATCCTCGTCGGCGGTCCAACCGGTCCATGTCAACAGGTTCGCCGCCGCCGCCGCCCAGCACATGTTGTGATCATCCACCCCGCTCTTATCGGAATCGGCAAAGGGTGTTTCATTGCGTTCCCACATCCTAAAATCCGGCGCGTAATCTTGAGCCGTGTAATCCTCAGCACCGGCTCCGGGGATGTACTCATCGGCATCTCCGCCGCCGGCACCATCACTATTACAACCGCCAATAAACAAAAAAAGGCAAATCAAAATGGTTGATAAGTATTTCATGTTCGTCTCCTTACTAAGTGTATATCGACCCAACAGCAGGGGTTTCTACCTGGGGCTAACGTTAAATTAAGATGGAAAATCCGGAAACCAAAGAAGGAGACTATATGCAAATCGCTTTGACTTAAGTATGCGAATAATCATGTTCGTCAGTAGTTATCGAAAACCTCTTTATCAGCGATATTACCTGGATCAATTATTCAGCTTTTGCTCGATTCACAGGCCCTATCCGCTCTTCGGCTAACCACGGAAAGATTGCAATAACGATACCAAAATAAAATCTCACTAAATTACAGACACTTGGATATCCAATTGTTAAAAGCCCGCCTTTAATCATCGACAAAAAAATGACGTCGATTTGCAAAATTCGTCAAAATTTAATTAAAACTTTAGGCGCAGGATCATTGAAGAGGCGGTGATAGAAAAGGAGCGAAATAGAGAGTTTAAAATCAGCAGAGTAGACCGCCTTTCGATATGGATAGGAAAGATTGAAGAGTTTACAAAACGGGTACTTAATGCAGATTGATGAAGGTTTCGGCAGTGTAATGGAGTAGTGACCTGTCAAATTCGTTAAGGTACTCCCTAACGTTGCAAAAGTCGGAGGGCTCCAGAGCACCCGGCGACGGGATCCCCACTTCGTTACGACAAGGCGTCAATGGTGAAATTGTAGTCGGTTACATTGATCCCTTGACAACACAGGATCTGAAGTCCTCCGGCTTTCCCGTAGGGTAAACAACATGGCCAAATCGACCCCATCCTTCTTGTCCCGTCGTAGTTCGAAGAGCGAAGTCGGATGAGTTCACTATCGTGTTGGGTCGTAGCTGAAAGCGAAGACCAATTGGGATATCCAAAAATTTGTGTCTTCACTATAATAATGGTCATAATAACAGACCATTAGCTATCTTTTGCCATGTTTTTATGCAACACTGAGCTACTCTTTGCACAGACAAATCGGCGAGCTGGGTTCAAGCGTGCCGGAAATTCAACATATGAAATAATAGACTTGACAGAGCAGCGTAAGTTCGGTATTTCAGTATCAATGTTGCCCGAGTAGTATGCTTGCCAGATGTCATTCTAATTTCGGGAAAACAATATTGTCTGACTTTTTTTTCTTCTTAGCCGATATCAATCAATTAGTTTGATGGAGAATCGTCAAAAAATCTGCCTAATTCGCCCAATTGAAGGGAGTATATTCAATTGGGACGAAAAATCACATGCCGGCAGCATCTTACGTCAATTCCGATTGACTGGGCAAAAGCAGCATACGCCATGAGGTAGGCAGAAAATGAATCAGCCATTGAGGTTCTTACAAGCAATGCGCTCATTCAGCGAAAAGTGCTCACCTCTTATGCCCATCCTATCAGCAGTAAGGTCGTCGGATCTAATCAAACTACCACAAGATTCACGATTGTTCAGCTCAGCCTTTCTGCCACAAAAACTCTGTTTACGTTTCAAGTTTCAGCGGCACCCCTGATTTGAGTTCTTTTTTTCGGAGACGGAAAGGCAAATCCTGGGGAGGAGGTTAAAGAGTAAAATGAACAAGAATCTGTTCGGTGTAATGGTGGTAATGTCTATTGTTGCTGTGACGCTAAATTGTAAGGCAACAAATCAACAGCCCAAACCGCATGTACTAGAAACGAAACCACACCAAATTCAAAATCAGACCCCAGCCGCAAACCGAAAGCAGACCATTCCTATTCATCTGTCCATAGGCAGTTTTGATCCTTTATCAGAGAAAAGCCCTAACATCATTTCACAAGAATTGATAATTTCCAAATATGAAGAAAACGAGAGAGGGTACTTCATTCTCCAATTCAAGGGACCGGTATTGCAGCAATGGAAGGATGAAGTGATGAAAGCCGGAGCTTCTTTTTTTGATTATATCCCCCAATTTGCCTTTCTGATCAGGATGAGTTCGCAGAACTGCAAAACGGTGCGGGAAATGGACTCTGTGCGATGGGTTGGTATCTATCAGCCTGCGTATCGCATTGCACCGGATCTGATCGCGACACTTCCGGAAAATGACAGTCGTCCGATTGACATCATTATGACAGTGTTTAAAGGGGAGGATATTTCCGCCATATCAATGAAGGTAGGGCAGTTGGGAGGTGAAATAATGCAAATCTCAGACCTAAAAGAGAAATTAAGATTGAAGATGCCTCTAAACAAAATCCCGTCACTTTCCCGGCTGACCGGCATTAAATATATTGAGAAAGTTCCAGAGTTCAAAATTCTCCCTAATATCAAGAAAAAAGGGGGGGCCCAATGAACATTCAAGCAAAAAATAGAGGCTTTAGAAAACCTGTTCGGGTCATTTTTTTAATGTTCTTTTTAGGGACCCTAGGTGGCATCCTGTTGTACACGACAGGTATGGCCACGATAGACAGCAATCCGAAATTGGATAGTAGTATCAAAATTCGTCTTGTGGGCGGTGATTTTGATCCGTTACTTGAGAGTGAACCTATTGAAAGGACGGCCATGCAATCCATTAGGGCATACTCTCGGGACCAGGAGGGGTATTATATCGTTCAATTTGACGGTCCCATCGAGAACGGGGAGAAAGACCTGTTGGAACAGCTGGGAGCCCGCGTTTTTGATTACATTCCCGATTTTGCCTTTATTGTGAAAATGGATGAGGCGGCCCGGGAAAGCGTCGAGTCTATGAAAAATGCTCGCTGGGTAGGCATATACCAACCTGCTTTTCGGATGGAATCCACCCTTGCCGGGAAATCCTTGAATCAGGCAGGATCCTCAGAAATCGAATGTATTGTGACTGTCTTTAAGGGTGAAGATTCCTATCTTGTTGCCCAGCAAATCTTGCAATTGGGTGGAACCGTCCTTGATATTTCGGAAAATGATCACAGATCAAAAATCAAAATATGGTCATCAGGGAATAATCTTGAGGGAATTGCACACATCAGCGGGGTAAAATGGATTGAACCGGCTCCGAATTGGAAGTTGAGCAATGACGTGGCCGCGGGGATCTTGGCGGTCACCGATGTCTGGAACACTTACAGCGTTTTTGGGACCGGGCAGGTAGTGGCTGTGGCCGATAGCGGTCTTGACAAAGGAGTTACCAATCCGGCGAATCTGCACGATGATTTTGAAGACGGCAGCGGCAATAGCAGGGTCTCCCGGATCTTTGATCGCGTGGGTGATGGTGCAGAGGATGAAAATTCAGGCCACGGCACCCACGTGGCCGGATCGTTCCTTGGTAACGGCGCCGTATCGGGAAGTGATCCTGTCAACAGCGACTATGACAGTTCTTATGCCGGCATCGCGCCTGAAGCCACGCTCGTTTTTCAAGCATTAGAGAACAACAATTCTGGGGCACTTGCGGGTATTCCCATCGATCTGGGAGATCTTTTCAACCAGGCATACAATGTCGATGCAAGGTTACACAGCAACAGCTGGGGGGCCGCCTCTGCAGGCGCCTACACATCTTTTTCGGAGGATTTGGATCGATTTGTGTGGAATCATAAAGATTTTTTAATACTTTTTGCTGCCGGAAACGAAGGGCTGGATGCGAATAGTGACGGCGTGATCGATTTTAACTCTATTGGGAGTCCGGGAACGGCAAAAAACTGCTTAACCGTGGGAGCCTCTGAAAATGAAAGGCCGGAGGGATCGACACCGACCCCGGGGATAGATATGGACTGGAGCACTTTCAATTCTATTGAGTTTTCGGTCAACCCCATAGCTGATGATCACGTCTCCGACAACTCTGACGGGATGGCGGCTTTTAGCAGCAGGGGACCGTGTCTGGACGGCAGGTTTAAACCCGACATCGTCGCCCCCGGGACCAATGTTATCTCAACCAAATCATCGCTTACTGCCAACACCGCGCTGTGGGGAAAAGGGGGGCTAAGCGACTCGGGAGCGGATGCCCAGTATATTTTTAGCGGAGGAACCAGTATGTCCACACCTCTGGCGGCCGGTGCTGCAACTCTGGTACGCCAGTTTTACACGGACCTAGAGTCGATCACCCCCAGCGCCGCCCTCATCAAGGCGACATTGCTGAACGGGGCTGCTGACATCTCTCCGGGGCAATACGGTTCAGGGGCATCACAGGAGATCCCCGATCCCCCCAGACCCAACAATGTCGAAGGCTGGGGAAGGATCGATCTGGAAAATTCCCTATTCCCCTCATCTCCAATAGTGATGCGCTATCATGACGAGACAAACGGTATAACCACCGCAAAAACAGCTCTTTACGAGTTCACAGTCGCCGATGCCGGTGTACCTTTGAGGGCCAACCTCGTCTGGAGTGACTATCCGGGGTCGGCCGTGGCAGGCGGGGGTTTGGTCAACGATCTTGATTTTTCCATCACCGACTCGTTGGGTACCATTCATTATCCCAATATGGCAACTCAACGGGGCCAGTCAGACGTCATTTTCTATGACGACGGTATCCAAAATGGCCTTTACGCATGGTTTTCAGGAAACCGAGTTGGCGTTCGGTATACGCCGTCTGCTTATCCGGTGAAACTGGACAAAGCACTCCTACTATTAGCAAGCACTTCATACCCGAACACTTTTACTTACTATGTTTACGATGGAAGTAATGCCAAAGGCCCGAAGAATGTTCTGGCTTCAGGGACAACCACCATCCGAGGAGCCGGGTGGCATGTAGTCAATTTGTCGAACCTTTCCCTAACCATCAATAGTGGCGATTTTTTTGTGGCGATAGAACTCAATAACGATCTTAGGTGGTATTATGACAGTACGAGTCCGGATCAGCGCAGCTGGGATTTTACAGGGGGAACGTGGACTAAGTGGACAGCAACTGATTACATGTTTCGAGCCGTCGTAACAACTCAAGATTACAGTACCTCTTTCGACCGGGTCAATAACGTCGTCGGCATCGATATTGCCAATCCCGTTATCGGGTCCTATGCCATTAAAGTCCAAGGATACAATGTACCTCAAGGCCCGCAGCCCTATGCGCTGGTAGCAAGAGGCGGTGATCTCTCAAGTTTTAATATTTCCGTTTCACCGAAACCACCAAAAAGTTTGTCGGCAATCGCCATATCCGGCACACAGATTGATCTACTCTGGACAGACAATTCAGATAATGAGACCAGCTTCAAAATAGAACGAAAAATTACTGGAGGAGTCTACAGTGAAATCGATACGGTTGCAGCAGGTATAACAAGCTACAACAACACTGGATGCGATACAGCGACTGAATATACCTATCGGATACGGGCTTATAACACTGCTGGAAATTCTACTTATTCCAATGAGGACAGCGCCACCACACTTTCCCCTGGAGGTGGTGGTAACGGCGGAGATGACGGCGGAGGTGGTGGCGGTGGCGGAGGTGGTGGCGGAGGTGGATGCCTCATAGTTACTGCAGTAAAGGGGTCAGGTGATGTACCAGAGAATACCACAGCCATTTTCTTTCTTTTCGGATCTATGGTAATCGCTCTTATTTTCAAATGGGGTCAGACCATGCGAAATATTAGAAATTGAAAGAATTATTGCTAATGCCTATATTCTGAACGATTTGAGATCCATTACAAATCGAACCTCTATAGGCTCTAAATTGAAGAAGCCTTAGAAGGCATTGGTATTCACTTTGATCCCGCTGAACTAAAAACTTCATAATCACCAGCAACCCACTTAATTCGATGCCTGTCAAAATTTGTCCTTTTACTCCACAGATTTCGCAGATGACGAGGATTACTCAAATCACTTTAAGAGCGATGCGAAATCGATAGAGTTTAAATTCAGACCTCATAATCCAGTGCTAAAAAATTGCGTTAACTCCCCTAATATAAAGCGATTACACAAAAATTGGGCAATCAGGATACTGGAGAACGGCTACTGGATAATATTTTCGTTTTTTTTCAAGAAAACTATCTGATATGAATGTCAAAAAAGTTCCTAATAAAAGGCAGAGTAGGAATGAACAAAGTTACTCTTTAATCCAAGGAAGACGATATGACTATTCAGGTGATAATTAGGCGGACATTCAATGATGATGAAAAGGCTCGCAAACTGGCCCCATGCATTGTCCAGTTAAGATCCCTGGCTTCCGTTCAACCGGGCTATATCTCCGGCGAAACATTAAGGTGTCTCGATTGCGCCGGTGAATATCTGGTGATCTACAAAGACTAAATTAAAACAACCATCAAATTACAAAAAAATATATGATTACAAAGCCGCGAATCTTGCAAAAGCTGGTAAGATCGTTCTGGCTGGCGGTGCCGGTATGGTGGTAAGCGGCCCCCTTGCTTTTATAGCCGCTCCTGCAATTGGGGGCGGTATTGGAAGCATGCTCGGTCTATCCGGAGTCGTCGCTACTAATCATGGACTGGCTTTATTAGGATTTGGCTCTCTCGCCGCCGGCGGATTTGGAATGGCTGGTGGGATGACTGTCGTTACTGCCACAGAAATGGCCTTGGGAGGGTCGTTATTGTACTTTGATGGCATTGGCAACCACAGGCGAACAAATAATCCAAGAAGTACACCTTACTGGTGGTGCCGTTGATAGGAAAAAAGATAACTGGAAAATTGCTAAAAAAGCGGTTTCAGACAAAATAATTAATTATTATAGTAAAACAGATAAAGTATTAGGTCTGTTGTACAAAGGGGGAACATTTTTTGTTGAAAGTCCTATCGGAATTTGCAAGATTGATAAGCTAAGAGGATTGCGAAATAAAGATGTTACCAAAATTGTAAAAGGTCATATGGATTTTAAGCCAAATTAGCACAGATTCTTAAAAAAGTCTTAAAATTTTGAAATGCGTTTGAGGTACCATTAATTTGGAATGTCTTTCACATCTATAAAAACATCAGCAACGTATTTTTGAAGTTTATGCCTTTTTAGCCCCATAAGTTGCTTTTGCAGTTTGATTGCACCCTTCCACTCTTTTTGAGTCGTTGAAATATGAGTGGGATCACAGGTGAAATATATGAATATAAGGTAAGCCCCTATGCAACAGAGCTCTCGGAAAAAATATAGATGTGCAATGCGATTGGCATATTGATAAAATCCTTCCTCCCAATTTGATGCTTTCTTGAAATTTAAAAATTTTTGAGTCTCATGGAGACTCCCATGTATTTTAGAAATGGAGTCGGCAAACTTTGCCTGAATGCTTGAATTTATCTCTGGTATGTTTGCTTTCGCCTCGGCCAAAAAAATAGTATCACCCCTATCGCCTTTGCCAAGTGCATCCCATTGTGGTCCGCCTTTTGGCCAAAACCCATGAAGTTTTTCGGAATATTTTTCAAGTCCTAATCCTAAATGCTGTGCTGGGGGTCAAGTCTCCGTTTGACTCTTGCGAAAAAAAAAAACACTAAGAGTCAAACGGTGACCCCCGAGTTATCACATAAACGGTGATCTCTTTTTCTTCGACCTCGTAAACCAGCCGATAGCCTGCGGAATACATCTTGATCTTGTAATGTTGCTTGTAGCCTTTTATTCTTGCTCTATCGATATGGGGAGTATCAAGCCTACGGTACAAATGTGATTTGAATTGCTCCTTTATTTATCAAAATCCCATGGACTAATAACCTTTAAACCGTCAATATTTTCAAAATCGGCCGTGTTTCGAGTGGCCATGGTTAATCCATGCACCAGAGCAATAGCTGCGATTTGTGCATCTTCCACGGAGATTGGACGACCGATTTTAGTGCGGCTTGCAACAAGAACACCATATTTTGCAGCCGCTGTTTCGTCGAAGCTGAGACAGCGGTCCGGTGAGAAGTCGCCAAACATCTCATGGGCGGCAACAGACAGATTGTCTTTTCGTTTACCTTCCGGAAGTAGGGCAAGGCCAAGCTCAATTTCAGCTTTTGTGATGGCGCATATGAACAGGTCCGTGGCGGTATGTTCATCTATCCATGAAAGTACGGCCTGGTTCGGCGCTAGACGCATTAGTTCCGACAACACATTGGTGTCAAGCAGAATCATTCATTTTCTCCTATGCCTCCTTCAATAGATCAGGAGCCGGACGGGGCGCGGAACGGGCAGGCAAAGAGAGATCAAGTCCCCCGGCCACCGCGAAACGTTGATGGATCCGGCTTCCAAGTCCCTTTGTCCTGTCTCGCCTGGTCAGTGCCCGGCGTAGGATACGCCTTGCCTCTTCTTCCATGGAGCAGCCATGCATGGCAGCGTCCAACCGCAGGTTTCTTTTGATGGTCTCATCCAGATTACGAATAGTCAAAATAGCCATGATTCATTTCCTCCCGTAAAAAACGCATTCATTGAAATCATAATAAGCAATGCAGTCGGAAAAAGCAAGGGGCTTGTTCCATACAGGGGAACGGGGATGAAAAAATGCGATTCATATTTTTTCATATTCCAAAACATTATCCGACCTAAAAGTCAACTAATTGATTTTTCAGTGATTATTTAAATCCAAATGACTATAGTAAGGGAAAATGGCTATCCGGATAAAAATGGAACGGATCACCATCCTTTTTTGAGGTGCGTAATTTGGGAACTGAAAATGGCGGTATGGAATCGAAAAGGGCAGGGCGCTAAATGATGCGGAGGCTGATATCATGGTGGCCTTGATTTTGGGACTGATTGGCGGGCAGTTGGATTAATGAGCGTTGATCTGTTACAAAATTTTACTAATAAATTTGGTCAGTTAATTGCTCGCAATTTGACCGTAAATAAGTTTAATTTGACAAGATTTGACGAGAAATAACAAAAAAGACTTTCAGCGTATCTCCCGGAAAGCCTTGAATTCATTGGTGGGCCGTGAAGGAATCGAACCTTCAACCTACTGATTAAGAGTCAGGTGCTCTGCCTAGTTGAGCTAACGGCCCCTTTAACTGATATGTTGACTATTGAAAACGCTTGCTATCAGCTTTAATTTGGGTTGTCAATCATTTATTGAGCGAATGTGAGTCGTACGTTGTCTGTTGTCGGTGCTAAAATGAATAAACAAATTTTCACCGCTGCTGGAGGGCCACCAGCCTATTCAAAAAAAATTGAAAATGGCTAATTATCCATGTTCAGTCAATTTGTCGTTCATCCTTCAAAAGTACAATCCCCCATCCGACCTAATAATGACCGTTCACCGCCGCCATGGGGGCCGCTCCCGCTTACGTTTTGGTTTTTTTTGGAATTTGCCGTCTTTGCCTGTGCGTTTGCTTTTGGGCACCCTACCGACAAACTTTTCGTCCAGATCGATAAAATAGCTTCCGGCAGGCCCTTGTTGGTGAAGCGGCTGCTGTTCAGCCGGTTTTGCGACACTCGGTTTTTCTTTTGGCAAGGGTGGCCCGCTAAAGCAGCCGGGCGGAATAAAATCGGCCAGAAAAAGTGCTTCTCCGGCTGCAAAAAAGACAACCCCCTTTTCCAGACAAGGTTGCACCTGCACTGTCAGCAGGATGGCGGATCGATCGATTCGCTTTCCCATCCGTTGGGCCAGATTGAGATTTGAA
>Ga0316191_10002763_pt1 | contig 12850 bp, 13 predicted proteins | sample Eddworburr2cm_MG_FD_204928 | JGI IMG/M metagenome (GOLD analysis project Ga0316191, IMG submission 204928) | Coastal sediment microbial communities from Maine, United States - Eddy worm burrow 2 cm | ecosystem: Environmental > Aquatic > Marine > Coastal > Sediment | place: USA: Maine...
CAGTTTGACCGCGGTTATCTCTCTCCCTATTTCATCAACGACCAGCAATCCATGAGCGTAGAGCTGGAAGAGCCTTACATCCTGCTGCACGACAAGAAAATCAGCAACGTGCGTGACATGCTGCCGGTGCTCGAAGGCGTGGCCAAGTCAGGCCGCTCATTGCTCATCATCGCTGAAGACGTTGAAGGCGAAGCCCTGGCAACCCTGGTGGTCAATACCATCCGCGGTATTGTCAAGGTTGCAGCCGTCAAGGCGCCTGGTTTCGGCGATCGCCGCAAAGCCATGCTGGAAGACATTGCCATCCTGACCGGCGGCACCGTGATTTCCGAAGAAGTTGGTCTGAGCCTGGAAAAAGCCACGCTGGACGACCTGGGTTCTGCGAAGAAGATCAGCATCACCAAGGAAAACACCACCTTGATTGATGGCGCAGGCGAGTCTTCACAGATCGAAGGGCGGGTTAACCAGATCCGCGCGCAGATCGAAGAATCCACCTCCGACTATGACCGTGAAAAACTGCAGGAACGCGTGGCCAAGCTGGCTGGCGGTGTTGCCGTAATCAAGGTCGGTGCTGCCACCGAAGTGGAAATGAAAGAGAAGAAAGCCCGCGTTGAAGACGCCCTGCACGCAACCCGCGCCGCCGTAGAGGAAGGCGTGGTACCGGGCGGTGGTGTTGCACTGGTTCGCGCCCTGGCTGCAGTAGCCAAGGTCAAAGGCGACAACGAAGACCAGAACGTGGGTGTGGCCATTGCCATGCGCGCCATGCAGGAACCGCTGCGCCAGATCGTCACCAACGCCGGTGAAGAAGGCTCGGTTGTTCTGAACAAGGTTCGTGACGGTAAAGGCAACTTCGGTTACAACGCCGCTACCGGCGAATACACCGACATGATCGAAGCAGGCATCCTGGACCCGACCAAGGTCGTGCGTTCAGCACTGCAGAACGCCTCTTCCGTTGCCGGCCTGATGATCACCACCGAGGCCATGGTTGCTGAACTTCCGAGGGAAGAGCCAGCCATGCCGGGTGGCGACATGGGTGGTATGGGCGGCATGGGTGGCATGATGTAAGGCTTCTGCCTCGTCACAAACCCGGCTTCAAGCCATAAAAGAAACCCCGCCTGGTGCGGGGTTTCTTTTTACTGACGCACATTGCCATCCGGGCCCTTTGTCAGATCACTTGCCGTGGGCCTTAATGTCATTCTGAACAACTCTCTGAGGAGGTACAATCGCGCCTCCTTTTTGTTTGAACTTGCAGATCTGATTTCCCACAGCAACGCGATCAATCTGTCCATGGTTCCCAATCTGGACATCACGCGATGCTGGGAGAATGTATTTTGAAATTGTCGGACCCATAGATTCGGCCAGAACCATCTCACGCGGAAGTGGTATTCGGGAACTCAAAAGGCTCAAAAGAACTTATGGCTTAGGCAACTGGAGAAAAAGGAAAGGTTTCGCCTTGATAAAACTTCGAAATGGCGAATTGCTGAGAGCTGAATTACACTGGTACGAGGCAACCGGGCTGGGTAAGCGTGAATTCAAGATCAAAAAATTGATGGAGCGATCATGACCAAGTCGAAATTTGTTATCTGTACGCGAAACGCAGGTTATGAAGTGTCGCTGGAATTGCGCAAGTTATATCTCGTGATACCTGACTCCGGTGCAAATTCTCATGGCCAGATTCGAGTAGTGGATGAATCAGGAGAAGACTACCTTTACCCCTCATCGTTCTTCGTTCCTATTGATCTTCCTGCTTCTGTGGTAAAGCTATTTGCACATGCTGCCTGAATTGGACATGTAATAAGCAGCTCTGTTTATCAACACAACCATGTCGAAGTAATCGCTAAGAAGCGCCGCGACGATTAGCGGCACCCAGGAAGAACGCCATGAAGCTCGTGATCGCCAACAGAAACTATTCGAGCTGGTCCTTGCGGCCATGGCTGCTGATGACCGAATTCGGGCTGGATTTCGAACTCCGGCAGGAATCGTTAGCGGGAGATGACCTGAAGGAACGACTGCGCCAATATTCGCCTTCCTGCAAGGTACCCGTACTGATCGACGGGGACTTGACGGTCTGGGATTCCCTGGCAATCTGCGAGTACGTATCCGAACGATACCTGGGCGGTGATGGCTGGCCAAAGGCTGTCGACTCCAGGGCTTACGCCCGGGCGATTTGCGCAGAAATGCATTCCGGTTTCATGGCCCTGCGTTCCGAGATGCCGATGAACATCCGTGCCAGGAGGATGATCACGCCTTCGGATGCCGCACTCGCTGATGTCCGGAGAATCGACGCAATCTGGTCGGCTTGCAGGCATCAATACGGCAATGAAGGTGACTGGCTGTTTGGCAAATTTTCGATTGCAGACTGCATGTACACGCCGGTGGCCCTGCGATTCATGACTTATGGCGCCGAGCTTTCGAAAACGGCCCAGGGGTACATGAACTCGATATTGAATAATTCTGGCGTCAAAGACTGGATGGCTGCTGCGGACCGGGAAACTGAAATCATCCCCGAAGACGAAGCTGGAGACGAATTACAATGACACGCGAACTCCTCATATTGCGCCACGCCAAATCCTCCTGGGAGTCCGGCGCAGCCTCCGACTTTGACCGGCCGCTGGCCAGGCGCGGCCTTAAAGACGCGCCCAAAGTCGGGCGTTTTTTGCGTGACCGGGGTCTGGTTCCCGACTACATCGTCAGCTCTCCGGCGGAGAGAGCCCGGCAAACGGTCATCGCGGTTTGCGCCGAGATGGAAATCGGCGCGGAACAGATCAACTGGGACCCCCGGATTTACCACGCCGCTGCGGGTTCTTTACTGGATGTGCTCAACGATTGTCCGGAGGATGCAAAGCGAGTACTGATCGCGGGACACAACCCCGGCCTGGAAATATTGTTGCAAAATCTGTGCAACCACGAGATTCCGATGCCGGATGACTACAAACTGATGCCCACCGCAGCGCTCGCGCACCTGGAAATACTGTCGGGATGGGGTGCCCTGGAGGGCCGACTGGCCCGTCTGGTCAGCCTGACCCGACCGCGCTCCCTGTCAGATTGACTGCCCGCTTTACGGCTACTCGTCTTCGATAATTACAGCCGTTCCAACGGCCAGCAGTTCCGCAGCGCCACCCATCATCACGGACGTGGTGAATCGAGTGGCAACAATGGCATTGGCGCCCAGGGCTGCCGCCTCGGCCACCATCCGGTCGAGTGTCTGTTCACGGCTCTCACCCATCAGCTTGGCATACTCGTGGATTTCGCCTCCCACGATGTTGCGCAGCCCGGCCATGATGTCCTTACCGACATGCCGTGCCCGCACCGTGTTACCCCTCACCAGGCCCAGGGTCTTTACAATTCGCTTGTTGGCAATCGTTTCGCTTGTTACGACCATCATGTTCAAATCTCCACGTCTTTGTATCTGTCGGTTTTACGCTCAATGAGCCGCTGCCGCAGAACGGAAACAAAAAGTGCTCCCAACCCAATGTAAACGGCGCTGACCAGCAGTTTCTCGCCAGCACCGAGTGACGAACTCGTGAGGAAAGCAACCACACCTATGCCGGCGATGATCAATAGGCCGCCAACAAACAAGAACCAGCCGATTCCGCGCGATACTTTGACTGTCGTATCATCCATCATCTCTCTCCATACGTCATTGTTGGTGTCGCCCAGCCCGGCCTGGCCCATCCGCTCGCGCAGAGCGCGCAGCGACTCCAGGTTGTCCGTGCACAGCTGGCACGACTCGAGGTGCAAACGTACTTGCTGCGACTTCTGTTGTGTCAGCTCTCCATCAAGATAGCCAGAAAGCAACTCATTCACGTGCGCTTCGGCCTGTCCGCCTGTGCTACGTGGATTATTCATCATTTCTCTCCAATACTTCTCTCAAGGCCATTCGTGCCCGGTGCAGCCGCGACATCACGGTGCCGGAGGCAATATCGAGCACCCCGGCAATTTCCGCATACGACAGGTCGAGATAATCCCTCAAGACCAGGATTTGCCGTTGATCCGGCGGGAGGCTTGCCAACGCTTTCCTCAAACCTTCGTCCCGCTGCAGGATTTCAAGCGCCTGGTCCGGCGCTTTTCCAGGGTTGACCAGGGCATCGGCCGGCTCCGCGCTGCGGCGCCGCCGCAGCAGATCGACACTCTGATTTCTGACAACCCGCAGAAACCAGGGTTTGAACGGCCCCCTGTTGAAGTCGTAGGCAGCCGGCCTTGAAAGCACTTTTGTGAACGCATCATGGACTGCGTCGGCCGCATCATCGGGATTGCCGAGAATTTGAATGGCCAGCGCATGGGCCCCGCCGCCCAGTTGTATCAGTTCCTGTCGCATCTCTGTGTTTTTCATGAGCTTCACTTACTATACGCAGCAGGGGCTTTTTTATTCCATGGGCTTGCTATACAACCATGCCTTTTTGCAGGATGAACACCCGTTCATGGAGCCTGGTCAGTCCCTTTTTTCGAAAGCGGGGCTCATTTTCCAGGCAGTCTTCCGAATGGAGCTGTTCAATTTGCCAGTTGGCTTCAAACAACGCTTTCACTTCTGCTGGTTCAACGGAAAAGGGAGGTCCGCGCATCTGGTCCTGGGGGTACTCGAGCGTCACCAACAAAGACCGGACACCGCTGTCTGCCAGGTGCGTGAGATGGGCCGAATAGGCCGGCCGCATGTCCGGGGGCAGTGCGATCAACGATGCGCGGTCATAAATGGCTTCGATGCGCGACAGGGCCGATCTTTCCACTGCGAAGAAATCCATGCACAGGATTTCGATCTGGTCTCCGCGATAAATCATCACGCCGGGTTGCTCATCAACTGCATATTCCAGCCCGTTTTCAACAAAGAAATCCTCTGCCGCCAGTTGGCTGAGCTCAATACCTGTCACCCGGTAGCCCTGTTTTGCAAGCCACAACATATCCAGGCTTTTGCCGCACAGGGGAACGAGAACATGGGCCCCCGGCTGGATTCCGAGCCGGCCAACGAAATCCTGCATATGCCTGTTGAAATCACCCTGGTGGAAGCCGATTTCCCCTTTTTCCCACCGCTCGTGCCAAAAATCTGCTTTCATGCGGGCTCCCGGATTATACCGATGCGCTGGGACGTGCTGAGATTTCGTCGAGCCAGCGCCGGAGATTGGGCCACTGGTCCCGCACCGGCAATTTCACCCAACTGGCAAAGTCCGCACAGATAAAAGCGCCAATATCCGCCATCGTGAAGCGCTCCAGCGCGATATAAGGCGACTGCGCGAGCCGCTGATCAAGCACCTCCATGAACAGCTCCAGCCGGATACGCCCGCGTTCCGCCAGCTCCGGAATCTGCCGGAAGCTTTTGGGTCCGGTCAGCGCCCGGTTCTCGAAACCTTTGACAAAGTTACGCAACGCTTCGCCACCCGCCAGGAAGCCTTCGGTAAGAATCTGCTCATGCCAGTTCATGACCAGCGCCTGCTCCCGGCCATCCACGCCCATCAGGTTCGGCTCAGGAAATTGCGATTCCAGGTAATGGCAGATGGCCAGCGTGTCGGTCAGGCAGGTGCCGTCATCCAGTTCCAGCACCGGCACCGTGCAGCGCGGATTGATCTTTCTGAACGCTTCGCCCAGCTGCTCGCCACTGCGCAGATCCACTTGCACGACCGGAATCTCCACCCCTTTTTCAGCAATGAACATGCGTACGCGACGCGGGCTGGGTGCGGTCTGGCAATCATAGAATTTCATCTTTCTGCTGTCCTTTTGTGATGAGTCAATAAAACGCCGGTTTCAGAACCACATTTTAGCAGCCAGGTGATATTCTGGTGGCCCAAGTTCCCACACGAGACAAAGAAAATGCCCGGCTTGTTACCCGAAGTGGACCCCGATGGTCTGCTCGAATATTCCGTGGTCTTCACCGACCGCTCATTGAACCACATGTCCAGGACCTTTCAGCAGGTCATGAATGATATTTCAGCGACCCTGAAGAAGGTTTACAACGCAGATTCCGTTGTGGTCGTTCCAGGCGGCGGCACGTACGGGATGGAGTCTGTCGCCAGGCAGTTTGCAACCGGAAAAAAATGCCTGGTGATCCGTAACGGTTTTTTCAGTTTCCGCTGGTCGCAAATACTCGAAATGGGCAGCATCGATTCAGAGACGACGGTCCTGAAAGCCCGGTTGGTCGAGGACAGCCCGCAGGCGCCCTTTGCCCCGGTTCCAATCGATGAAGCCGTGGCCACTATCCAGGCTGAACAACCCGATGTTGTTTTTGCACCCCACGTTGAAACCTCTGCCGGCATGTTGCTGCCCGATGATTACATTCGGTCTCTGGCGGATGCCGTTCATTCGGTCGGCGGACTGCTGGTGCTGGACTGTATCGCCTCCGGTGAACTGTGGGTAGACATGAAAGCCTGCGGCGTGGACATCCTGATCAGCGCGCCGCAAAAAGGCTGGAGCGCCTCACCCTGCAGCGCCCTGGTGATGCTGAGCGCTGAAGCGGTAGAGCGCACCGGAAACACGGTCAGCACCAGTTTTGCCTGTGACCTGCGCAAATGGCTGGACATCATGCGAGCTTATGAAAATGGCGGACATGCGTATCACGCCACCATGCCGACTGATGCGCTGAAACAGTTTTGCGAAACGATGAAGGAAACTGAAGCCTGCGGCTTTGAGCGCGTACGTGAAGAGCAACTGGAGCTCGGCCGGAAAGTGCGTGAAATGCTCACCGGTAAAGGCTTCAAAAGCGTTGCCGCCGAAGGTTTCCAGGCGCCCGGCGTAGTTGTCAGTTACACCGATGATCCGGAAATCCAGAACGGCAGCAAGTTCATGAAACAGGGGCTGCAAATCGCTGCCGGCGTGCCCCTGATGTGTGATGAACCGGAGGGCTTCCGGACCTTCAGGCTGGGCCTTTTCGGGCTCGACAAGCTGCACAACATTGATCGTACGGTAGGCCACCTGGCCCGGGCGCTGGAACAGATAGACCGCTCCTGAGCCGGTTTTCAGCCCGCATTGTGTCTTTGTTCCAGGGAGAATTATCGATGAAAAAACGACTGGCGCTCTGGTTTGTGCTCTCCTGTATCGCGCTGCTCAATTGCGGGATATCTGCCGCCGCGCTGAGCGAGGAGGAATCGGCTGCAGCCGCAGCTGACTACCAGAAATACTGCTCCCTGTGCCATGGCGTCGAGCGCCAGGGCTACGTGAACGATCATGCCCCGTCGCTGCGTTCAGAATCGCTGATTCGTTCCGGATTTCCAACGCAACTCCGGTACACCATCGGCTATGGCCGGCGGGGTACGCCGATGGGCGCCTATTCGGTAGAAATGGGCGGTCCGCTGAACCGCGAGGAAATCAACCGGTTGACCCGCTGGCTTAAAGACCAGGCAGGCGTGGAGCCTCTGGACTTGTCGGACGAACCGGTTTCCGGAGATATCGAATTGGGTGAAGCAACGTATGCCCGTCATTGCACCGCATGCCATGGCGGAAAAGGCGAAGGCGGCACCGGGCCAGCTATCGGCAATCCGGCGATGTTGTCGCTCAGCACCGACGAATTCCTGAAATACGCGATTGAAAACGGCCGTGACGGCACGGAGATGCGCGCCTTCAGAGAAACCCTTTCCGAGGATGAAATCAACGGGGTGACCGCCTTTCTGCGCACCCGGGCGACGGGCTGGGAAATGGAGCAGCCTTTGATTCAGGCCCCGCCGTCAACCCATCAATATATTCTCAATCCGGAATCAAGCGCACCCGAATTCAGCCTGCAGGACGGCCTGTACGTACTGTCTGCGGATCTGTACCGCGCGCTGCAGGAAAAACGGCGCATGGTGTTGCTTGACACCCGGGTAACCTCGATGTGGCAGATGGCGCACATCGAGGGCGCTGTGCCCATCCCGTATTACTACGAGGAATACGCTGCTTTGGTAGCCGACCTGCCGGATGACGGCACCTGGATCGTTACCTATTGCGAGTGTCCAAGAGCGGCGGCCGAGTCAGTGAACGAGCGCCTGCGCGAATTCGGACTCGAGAATACCGCTGTGCTGTGGGAAGGCATCCAGGGCTGGGTGTCGCTGGGTTACCCGGTGTCGGTCGGGCAAAGCGCCTCTCTGGATTCCACCCCGTAACACCATGTAACGCTTTAACTCGCGGGTCACAAAGGCCAGACGTACAGCAGCACGGGTACGCTGATCGAAACTACCAGTATTTCCATCGGCAAGCCCAGCTTCCAGTAATCGCCAAAACGGAAGCCGCCGGGGCCCAGAATCAGCGTGTTGTTCTGGTGCCCGATCGGCGTCAAGAACGCGCAGGAAGCGCCGATCGCGACGGCCATCAGGAACGTATCTGCACTGGAACTCAACTGCGCAGAGGTGCTGATCGCGATGGGCGCCATCACGGCTGCAGTGGCTGCATTGTTCATCAGGTCCGACAGGGTCATGGTCACCACCAGGATCAGGACCAGGGCAATGACCGGATTGCCCCTGGCAATGTTGTCCAGCAAGGAATGCGCCAACAAGTCGGCGGCCCCGGTGGTTTCCATCGCCACCGCTACCGGGATCAGCGCGCCCAACAGAACGATGACGGGCCAGTCCACGGCATCGTAGAGTTTTCTCAGAGGCACGATTCTCAGCAGCATCAGCGCCAGAACACCCGTCGCGAAGGAGATCGCCGCCGGAAGCAAGCCAAAAGCGGCGCCGCCGATCGCAAAAACCATGACGGCCACAGACAGCATGGTTTTCCTGCCATCCGGTATGGAAATGTCGCGCGCGGCCAGCGGCACACAACTAAAGCTGGTTGCAAATCCCGAGAGGGAGCCCGGCTCACCCTGCAACAACAACAGGTCACCCGCCTGGAGCCGTGTGAAACGCAAACGCTTGACCGACCGCTTACCGGTGCGTGATATCGCCAGCAGGATCAGGCCATAGCGGGTGCGCAGGTGAACATCACCGACCGATCGCCCGATCAGACGTGAGCCCGGCATCACCACCAGTTCCTGCAAAACTACCTCTTCGGCTGCGCTCTCCTGCTCGTCCTTTTCCTGATTTTCCGGTATGTCTTCCACGGTATCATCACGGGCATGCTGTTCGAGCACCAGGCCGAGGCTGGAAAGTGCGCCTGAAAGCGATTCCGGTTCAGCCTCGATGATCAGGATGTCACCTGGGCGCAGAATGCGGCGTGCGTTTGGCGCTGACACCCGGAAATCATTCCGGATCATGCCGGTTACCTGGGCATCTGCTTTCTCGAGAATGGTTTCGACTTCCCGAACGGTTTTACCCGCTGCCCTTGCCTTGTCCACGATCCGGGCTTCGACAAGGTAGGCTCCCGTATCAAAACTGTCCGCTCCTTTTTGCTCGCGGTCGGGTACGAAACGCCAACCCACCAGCGCGGCAAACAGCACGCCCGCCAGGGCAACGGCAAGACCCACCGGCGTGAAATCAAACATGCCGAAACTGTCCGGGCCATTCTTGGCGCGGAATGCCGAAATGATCAGGTTAGGTGGTGTGCCGATCAGCGTCGTCATTCCGCCGAGTATCGTACCGAATGACAACGGCATCAGAACCTTGCCTGGCGGCAGCTCCAGCCGGTTCGACAGCTGGATCGCTATGGGCATCAGCAGCGCCAAGGCACCGACATTGTTCATAAAAGCGGACAGCACCGCGCCCAGCCCGGTAATCGCAGCGATGGTGAGCGTCGGGCCTGCGGCGGTCGGAAGCAGCCGCTTTGCCAGCAGGTCAACCGCGCCGGTGGACTGCAGCCCCCAACTCAGAATAAGCACACAGCCCACCGTGATGACCGCCGGGTGGCCGAAGCCGGAAAACGCCTGGTCCGACGGCACCACGCCCGCAAACACGGACGCCAGCAGGCAACCCAGCGCTATGATGTCATGCCGCCAGCGGCCCCATAGAAACAGGCCAATGGTTGCAGCGAGGATGAAAAGTATCTGTACCTGGTCTGAAGTCATCAACTGGGAGATTGCCTGTGCAAGCTGCATAATTCAATCGGATACGAAAACATGAGATACGCTTGTCCCTGGTCTGAAGATGCATCATTACACGCTGGCTTGTCACATTGGTGTCACAATTTACGATTAGCGTGGTCATGTTTAATCGCCTTTCATCAGGAGAATTCAATGTCATCCCGTATCCATCTTTCAGTTTTTATTACTGTTGTAGCCACGGCCCTGTTAACCGCCTGCGGTGGTGGCGAACAGCGCCAGGTTATCCAGAACAAAGGTTCCGATACGCTGGTAAACGTCGCCCAGGCCTGGGCCGAGGAGTACCAGGTCGTTAATCCTTCTGTTGTTGTAGCGGTAAGCGGCGGTGGTTCCGGTACCGGTATCGCGGCCCTGATCAACGGGACCGTTGATCTTGCAAATGCCAGCCGTTCAATCAAGGACAAGGAACTCAAGCTCGCCAAGGACAATGGGCAGGACCCGGTACAGCACGTGGTGGGCTTTGACGCGCTTGCCGTATATCTGCACCCGGACAACCCCCTGAATGAGATCAGCATCGCGCAGCTGGCTGAAATTTATGGCGATGGAGGCAGCTACCTGAGCTGGAACGACCTGGGTGTAGACGTGCCCGGCTGCCAGAACCAGGAGATCGTTGTGGTCAGCAGGCAAAACAACTCGGGTACTTATGCCTATTTTCGTGAAGCCGTGCTGGGAGACGCCGATTTCAAACTGGGAACCCGCGATATGCACGGCTCCAAGGACGTGGTCGACCTGGTCGAAAACACACCCTGCGCTATCGGCTACAGCGGTCTGGCCTATGCGACCGAGCATGTGAAACTGGCCTGCATTGCCCCGGAAACCGGGAGCGCCTGCACCAACCCGTCTGTAGCATCCGCATTAGACGGCAGTTACCCGATCGCCCGCCCGCTGTTCATGTATACCAACGGCCAGCCCACCGGTTTCGTCGGCGATTACCTGAACTGGATCATGAGCAATGAAGGCCAGTGTATTATTCTTAATAAGGGTTATGCTCCAGCTACAGAGGTCAACTGCGGCTGAACAGGCAAGTCGAGTCGGGAGTCCAATATGAGCCATCTTGAAGAACGCATGGAAAAGGATCTTAACTACATCCGTAACTGGCTGTGGAAAATTGGTGATTCTGTAGAGGCGGCGCTTCGCAGCGCCAAGACAACCCTGATTCTCCAGGACGATAAGCTGGCCAACGAGGTCGTTCTCGGCGACCACCCGATCAACCGGGACTCCCGGCAGTGCGACCGGCTCTGCCACACCTTCATTGCACGCTACCTGCCCGGTGCCGGCGCGTTGCGGGAAATGGCGTCAACCATCCGGGTGAACGTGATTCTTGAGCGAATTGGAGACTATGCAGTCACCATTTGCCGTGAAGCCCTGCAGCTGGACGCGCCGCTGCCGGAGAAGTTTTCCGCGCGGATCGACAGCCTGGCCGATGACTCCATAGATATCCTGTCTGGAGCCCGTTCAGCTTTCCGCGAAGGAAACGCCGAACGAGCCATTGCCCTGATGGACGCCGTGAAACGGATGGAAGGCCGGATGGATGGTTTCTACGATGAACTGTTCGCTGAAGATGACCGCATGGACGCGACCACCATGATGGTTATTTTCGCCGTTTTCAACATATTCAAACGGGTGGGCGACCAGGCCAAGAACATCTGCGATCAGACCGTTTTCGCGGTTCACGGTGTGAAAAAACTACCGAAAACTTACCGCATCCTGTTCCTGGATAAACCCGGAAGCAGCACTGCACAACTGGCAACAGCCATCGGCAGAAAAAACTATCCGGAAGTTGCCCATTTTTCATCAGCTACGCCAGGTGTAAAAAATCCGGCATCTGCTGAATTGCTCGGGTTTCTGCACGAAACGGGTTTACCCGATGAAAGCCTTGAAAGTGAACGGCTGGAAGTACTGGAGCACGATTTATCCGATTTTCTCATCCTCATCAGCCTCAATGGGCCGGTGTCAGACTATGTTCGAAAAATGCCTTTCCATTCGTCATTCCTGGACTGGACCCTGCCGGACGGGATGGATCTCGCGGATCAGTATCGTGAGCTTCGCGGCAATATTTCCAGCCTGCTCGGCCTGCTGGCCGGTGTAGAAACGACGCAGGCCTGAATTGATGGATAATTCCTCTTCCAAGGTGCCTACAGGCATCGATGCCAGCTTTGACCAGTTGAATCGTGACTGGTACATCGACAAGGCCGTGCAGATCCTGGTGTTCCTGGGCGGCATTTCCGCCGTCGTTTTCATTATCGGGATTTTTGTCTTCATCTCCAAGGAAGGGTTTGGATTCCTGGTCGGCGAATTCAACTTCAAAGAATTCTTTTTTTCACCGAACTGGCGCCCAACCTCTGAAAACAAGGAAACTTTCGGTATTCTGGCCCTGATTGCGGGCACCGCGAGCGTGACCGGCCTGGCCATGCTGATCGCTATCCCTTTCTCGCTGGGTACCGCCATATTCATTGCCGAGTTCTCCAGCGGCAAAACCCGTGAATTCCTGAAAATAACGGTAGAGCTTCTGGCCGCTATACCTTCAGTCGTCTGGGGTTTCATCGGGCTGGCGATCATGAACCCGATCATCATCAAAACCTTCGATGTCCCGGTTGGGCTCAATGTGCTGAATGCCGGGGTGATCCTGGGATTGATGGCGGCGCCGATCATGACGTCAATCGCAGAAGACGCTCTGAAAGCAGTTCCGGACCGCTACCGGGAAGCTGCTGAAGCCATGGGCGCCACCCGTTGGCAGGTGATTTACAAGGTCGTGCTGCCGGCCGCCAAGAACGGCTTGCTGGGTGCTGTGCTGCTGGGCGTTGGCCGCGGTTTTGGTGAAACCATGGCGGTCCTGATGGCGACCGGCCACTCGATCAATATTCCGACCAGCGTGTTCGATTCGGTCCGCGCACTGACGGCAACCATCGCCGCTGAACTCGGTGA
>Ga0316191_10002764_pt1 | contig 12846 bp, 13 predicted proteins | sample Eddworburr2cm_MG_FD_204928 | JGI IMG/M metagenome (GOLD analysis project Ga0316191, IMG submission 204928) | Coastal sediment microbial communities from Maine, United States - Eddy worm burrow 2 cm | ecosystem: Environmental > Aquatic > Marine > Coastal > Sediment | place: USA: Maine...
CAATGCTACGACTATACTACTAACAACAACTTAACGAAGGCCTGCCATCCCTCCCCTCCCCGGCAGGCCTTTTCGTTTCTACTCACGAAATCATCTCCATTGGCATCTCCTCTGTGAATCATTTCGCCACACCCGCGTGCCACCCTGTTGACGGGAATATATCTACCCCCATTCTAGCGCTCCATGAACAGGCACTTTGCACATAAGAAAATTGCACCGATCGGTTGGCTAGTCGCCCGCCGAATTGAATTCCTGTGCCCGGACTGTTCTGACTAACTAAAAAAGAGTTACTACTGCTGCAACGGCCACGGGTTTTGAATCATCCGTGGCCGTTTTTTTATCAACACGTGGCCACGGATACCCCCTTAAACCTGACAGAGTGGATTATCATAGAGAGGAGCGTGTCATGTCTGTGCCATCGGCATATTTAGGCGTCATTATAATCTGGAGTACCACCCCGCTCGCCATCCTGTGGAGCAGCGAAGAGGTCGGCTTTGTGTTCGGTGTTACCAGCCGAATGCTTATCGGTGCCGTGCTGGCACTGATTGTTGCCGCCCTGCTCGGCTCCGGACTGAAGTGGCATCGTCGTGCTCTGCTCGCCTATATTGCCAGCGCCATTGGTATCTATGGTGGCATGATCAGCGTCTACTGGGCTGCACAGTTTATCCCGACCGGCTGGATCTCGGTAATCTTCGGGCTCTCTCCGCTCTTCACTGCCCTGATGGCGCAGTTGTGGCTGGAGGGGGAAAAGCTGACCCGCTCCAGGCTGCTGGGCATGCTGACCGGTTTACTGGGGTTGGCGATCATCTTCGGCTCCAGTTTCAGCCTCAATAATCAGGCTGCACTCGGTGTGCTCGGCATGCTGGTCTCGGTGAGCATTCACTGCGCCAGTGCGGTATGGATCAAACGTATCGATGCAAACGTGCCTGCAATCGTGATGACCAGTGGCGGGCTGCTGTTTGCAGCCCCACTCTTCCTGCTGACCTGGTTTTTTGCCGGGGCAGAGCTGCCGGGTGAACTCTCCACTCGTACGCTTGGCGCAATCGCTTATCTAGCCCTACTCGGCTCGGTACTGGGGTTTGCACTCTATTACTATGTATTGAGCAAGGTGGAAGCGACAAAGGTAGCGTTGTTAACACTGATTACACCGCTGGTTGCACTGGGCCTTGGCCACGTTTTCAATAACGAGCCACTAACCGTGAATATCGTGGCCGGCTCACTACTCATTCTCTCAGGCCTTGCGGTATTCGAGTTCAGTAGCCAGGCCGGAAGAATCAGAGCCCGTTTCCTGCGTTACTAACGGATTGCTGTTTCATAGCAAATGAATGCCCCGAATCACAATTTCACAGGACAGTGAAATTGGACGAGTTTCAGCTCGCCAAAGGATGAGGCACACGAATGGCCCGAATCACCAATATGAAAAAGGCCCTGCACTGCAGGGCCTTTTTCATATTCACTCCTTTTCTTTAAAAGGTATATTCGACTTCGGTATAGATACGATCATTTTTATCAAACTGGCCAAAAAATCCGTTTGAACCACCGAAAATATCGCCGCCAAGCCTTGCTGTGATCTGGTCGTCGAATTCATAAGAAACCTTTGGGCGCATCATCCAACTGCCATCCGCCCAGTCATACAATCCAATCACTTCAGGCTTCAATTTTTCATTCATATAATCAGTGGAGATCATCAGACTGACAAAACCCGAGGCCTGATCTTCGTCCACACTACTGTCCCAGACCGGCAGATAACGGATAAAGAACTGCGGACTGATACGCCAGTTGTTTTTGGCATAATCCAGACCAAAGGCAGCATTGACTGTGGTTTCCCTGCCGATTGATGTGGCAGCTGTGATTCCTGTTCTGTTGATGCCTTCACCGATATTCACCGCCAACTCGCCGCGCAACACCACTGCTCCGAATGCATTGGAGAATGAGCCGCCAACCGTATTCATACGCTGATATACAGGGGTCAATGTCAACAACCCCGGAGTCAGACTTTTCTGCATATTGGGCGAATCTTTCCAGCCGTAGAACCAGTTCAGTGACAGGTCCCAACCGGAGATATTGGAACGCCAGGCCATACCAGCCTCGATATCTGAAGCTCGCCAGCCCGGTTCATCTCCGGGCTGTACGGCAAGAGCTACACCCGCCGGAGGCGTTGGCAGCGCAAAAGCCCAGCGTGAACCAACCGGCGCAAACTCTCCAGGCCGTGCATCGGGAATAACAATGAACTCGAACTCGTGTTCGGAGCCTCCGATATCGGCATACCAGTTCAGTCGCGCGGACCAAAGGCCGATACGTGAATCGAGAAAATCATCGAGCATGAATTCACGCATATCCAGCGGGTTAACGATATCGAGCATACGCAAGCCATCAGTCTTGCCCCAGACGATCTGCTGCTGGCCGATACGGAAATCGAATGTATCACCGCCATAGAGGAGATATGCCTCCTTGCTCTGCAGGTAGGTGCGATAGTGCTTCTTGATGCCTGCAGTCAGATCGGTGCCATTGGTCGCCTCGATATCCATCGCTGCGTCATACCATGCAAGCACCCTGCCGCGAAATTCCCAGCGATCTGCGAGTAAACCTTCCGGCTTCAGATCCAGTCGATTCTGTAGTTTATCCAGCCGCTTCTCGCCCGAACTGAAATAAGCCGTCTCATTTTTCAGGCTGCCATGCATCGTCCAATCTGATGCGATGGCTGCTGAAGGCAGCAGCAAACCTGCCAGCATCAGCAAGGAGAGGCGCTTCATACCTTGATCTTTTCCTTGCCCAGCCCAAGCAGTACCGGGAACAGATAACAGGTGGCCAGATAACAGACCACCATCGTGGCTGCGATCAATGCTCCAAGTTTCATCTGTGGGTAAAGCGCTGCGGAAAGCAGCACTAGGAAACCACCGACAACCACAAAGGTATTAAACAGGATAGCATGGCCAACGCTGCGGTTGGTGTTGATCACACTGTCTCTGTAGCTGTTTCCGGCAACACTCTCTTCGTGATAGCGGTGCAGATAGTGAATGGCAAAATCAACACCTATACCGAGCGCCATCGCACCGGTCAGTGCTGTAGCAATATCAAGTGGAATGCCGATATTACCCATCATGCCGTAGTTTACCGTCACAGCGAGTGAAACCGGAATCATGGCAATGGCTGCAATTAGAAGGCGCTTGAACATCCACCAGCAGAGCAGGAAAATGGCCAGAATAGAGGTCGCCAGTGAGGCAACCTGACCATCAATAATCATCTGGGAGAGGCGGTGTACCGTGAAACCTGTACCGGCCCACTCCACTTTATAACCCTTATCTTCCGGGAACCACAGATCAGTTTTTTCCTGCATTCTCTCCAGTAGTGCCGCCACCACCTTCGTCTCATCTGTTTTCATATTGATGCGCACATGAGCCTGACGGTAATCGCCGGTGATGAACGTTTCAAAATCATCGGGTGCGCCGGAGAAGGAGTAGAGCAACAGATACTGTGCTGCCATATCTGATGATTCCGGCACACGCTTCCAGGCCGGATCATCACCATGCAGCGCCTGATTCATAGTCTGTAAAAATTCGGCGATGGAAGAGCTATCGCCAACCATTGGATCCTTCTCAATTTCATCCTGAAGGTCGATCAGATGCTGCAGGAACACGGGTTCCAGTAGCCCGTTCTCACGCCCTGTATCGATCATGACATCGAGACTGGTGGTACCTGAAAAATGCTGGTTCAGCATCCTGTCTGCTTGACGCAACGGATCACCCGGCTTGAACTGATCAACCAGCGATGCATTCACGTCCAGCTTCATCACACCGACAATTGAAACAACCAGCAGAGCGGCAAAGAAAGCCATGATACGCTTGGGATGATTCAGAACAGCCCCACCCAGCCACTCCACATACCCCGAAAACAGCGGCTTACGCTCAGCATGTTTCACTTTTTCAGGTAACAGCATCAATGCTGCAGGTAGCAGTAACATGGTAATCAACAGGGCATAGACGATACCGACAGCCGCAAACATGCCGAAATCACGAATCGGCGGCAGCTCTGATGCCAGCATGGAGAGAAAGCCCGCGCCGGTAGTAACCGTAGTCATCAACATAGGTTTCCACAGCTCATGCATCACTTCGACCATCCGCTCTTTACGATGAGCATATGCCTGATGGTGAGCCAGCAGACGTTCACGACTAAGGAAATGTACGGCATCGGCAATACCGATAGCCAGAATCAGAATCGGCAACATCGTGGTAATCGTATAGATCGGAGCACCGAGAGCCGCCATCGTTCCCAGCGTCCAGATCTCAGCCATCAACACCACTGCAATCGGTAACAGTACTCCGCGCGGCGTACGAAATGAGAGAAACAGAAGCACCAGCAGCAGCGCCATAACGATCGGCTGCATACGTTTCATCTCTGCCGGCATATACACACCGAACACACCTTCAATAACAGGTCGGCCTGAGATAAAGAATCGTTCGCTACCACCGCGAGCCTCAAGCTCAGCCACCTTGGCTTTTACAAGGTCGTAGACCTCGGCATATTGGTGCCGCGAATCGGGCATGGGGCGCGCTGCAAAAATAGTGCCGCTGCCATCGGCTGAAACAATCACATCCTCGTAAACGCCGAATTCATGCATGCGTTGTTTCAGACGGTCGATTTGAGCCCCTGTTTCAGGCACACCATCCATGAATTTTTCGACATCAAGCCCTGCATCGGAGCCCCTGATATCCTTGATCGTTGCCAGAGAGAGCAGATCGTTCAATGCCAGCGTACGGAATTGCGGTTGCTCTGCCAGCCAGTCGGTCATTTCCTGAACAAGTTCCAGGCTATGGGTATTGTAAACACCATCCTTGGCATCGTTGATAATACCGATGATCACCATATCCGTACTGCCAAAACGCTCTTCCAGCACCTGCTTGTTAATATAGGCATCACTGTGCTGAGGCAGCATGGCATCCATATCGGTCTCGATATAGATATGTCGCATCTGGCTGGCTGCCAGACCCGTAGCCAGCAACAGCATGATCAACACTGATTTCGGATGGGTTAACACCCAGTTAAAAACTTTTTTCATGCCCTCTCCATTATATCCGGATAAATATGGTCAGTTCAGCTGTAACTATTTCGCGCGATATCCGCGCTTAAGCATACGTTCCGAAAATGTGCGGTCGGACAACCCGCTGTTGTAAAGATGCTCAGAGAATGAAAGCTCTGTACGGTGACCTGACTGTACGTTCGTCATGGTACCGCGCATTGCCGTCCAGACACCATCAATCTGTTTGATCTCTTCAGAAATCAGGTGTTTCAGTTCTTTGCCTTTGCGATCCCAGAAATCAACGCGAACATACATATTGATGTCTTTGCGAACGTAATAGCGGGTATTTGAATATCCCAGGTTCTTCTTCAGCTCATCGGTTTTCGGTTTGCCTTCGACAACCCACATCTCCTGACCATCCACCGTTTCCGAACCGCTTAATGTCCAGTTGTAATCCTCAAGCTCGGGCGTCTGTTTGATATCTTCAAAGGTGAAGTCGGTCCCCATGAAATAATCACCACGGTCCGATGAGGAGATACGGCGTACTTTTTTCAAAGCTGGAAGGTATAGCCACTGATCATCGTCTTTTGCAATACCATCATAGTCCCAAGTCAGCAGTGCCGTATCACGAATATTCGACGGTGCCAGAAAATAGGTGATCGATTTGCTGTCCTTGCCGTAATCCTTGCGAAACGAAATCATCTCACGTTCACGCACATTTCCGCGACGATCGACAAGGCGCTGCTTCATTTTCTGAATCAGGTCATCACCATCATCACGTGCATCCACTTGTTGCATGATCTCCAGACCGGTTGGCTCGGCACTATAGGCCGGTGCAGCCAACAGCATCGTTGTACTCAATATCATCAGGGTAATTTTATTCATCATAACTCCTTGTTCTTCTGTTAACGACGAATCAACTGCCGGTAGGTCAAAACGAATATCACTGTCCAAACCGTTGAACGCAGCGTCATCGCTGCAACAGTGCGCATCTCATAAGCGCCATCAGCAAATATATGCAGGCCAAAAGCTGCGAACACAAGCAGTGTTGAGATAGCAATTAACAACGCGACCCCGGCAGCCCATGGCTTACGCAAAGCGATGCCAATACCGGCAATAAGATAGACGAAACCGGCCGTGAAATTAAACCAGAGTACAAATGGCACATAATTTCCCGCTGCAATGCGATAGTTCTCATCGCCAAACAGCACCTGACCACCGGATTTGATGGTTAAGATACCAAACAGAAAGGCTACAGTTGCAGCAAGCCAGATGATCACTTTATTGGTCATTGATGAACTCTGATTCAGCTTTTGCAACTGCCGCAGGCACCACCGGGTTTCACACCCAGCTTGATCAGAATCTTCTCCATCAAACACCAGCGGGTAAAACCGGACTGAAACAGATTGGCTCCGACAAAGAGTGTAAACCAGAGCCATGTCGGTTCACTCAGCACGGTGCCATTGTACACCGAACTCAGGAACACCGAGAGCATGATAAAAAAGCCTGCAATAATTCGAATTACCCTTTCTGTAGTCATGATTAACCCCTTAAATTTTCTTTTCTGGAAGCTGGAAGCTTGCATGGCAGGCGATACAGTTGTTCATGGTCTTAACCAATTTCAGCTGAATCGCTTTGGCTGGTTCTCCTGCCTTTGCCATATCGGCAATATCATCAAATGCGTAGTGGGTTCCGAATCCAAGCTTCTTGAACTCTAGCGGCAGTTTTGCACGCAACTTGAAATCCACCGTGGCGATCGCTGCACTGCCTATTGGGCGTGCCGCAGCTTCGATCGCTGCCAAGTCATTATTAGCAAGCGCCTCAACAACAGTCTGGCTGGTCTCCAGCAGCAAACGCATCTCTTCCAGCACAGCCTGTCGCTCTGCAGGCTCAAGAATCACAGCTATACGGCCATCATCTCCTTTCTCCGTGCTCCCCAGAACCACGAACTTGAACATGCCGCCAACAATAACTGCGACCAGTAGTCCGATAGCAATCCAGTGTGGTGTTGTTTTTTTCATCTATATCTCCTTTATCTGATTTTAAGCAGTCGTTCTGAAATTGACTTCAGTGTTCTGATTGTAATTGCCTTCTCTTCGTCAGGAATGTCACTGAGCACCTCCTGCTGGAAGTCACGCACCAGCGGGATCATCACCTCCAGCGCCAGCTCCCCTTCTGTGGTTAGACCAACGCGGAAGCAGCGGCGATCCGCAGGGTCGGGGGCTCGTTCAACAAATCCCTTCTTCACCAGCCCATCAATGCGACGGGTGATGGTTGTTTTATCACGCATCAAAAGTTGAGCGATCTCTACCTGCGTCATCGCCCCCTGTTTCATCAGTCGAAACAGAATGCCGAAGTCCTGGGCCGAAAGTGGATAGCCGTTGGCTGCAAACCTGCGGGATATCTCTTCAGTCATCAGAAACGCCGTACGATTCACATTCAGCCCTATGGCCTGTTCAAGTTGAAAATCCAGTATCGATTCACTCATCTTGCTCTCCTGTGTGGCGCACACTGGCCACATTAGTTGCATGATGCAACTGTTGTATTTTACATTTAATATGAAGCAACATCTCTTTCCAATAGCCCCGCCTCTATTCAGTATTGCTGCCATGCTTAGTTACCAGCACTCCTACCATGCCGGCAATCATGCCGATGTTCTGAAACATGTGATTCTTGGCGATCTCGTCGCAGGCATGCAGAAAAAAGAGACGCCTCTCTTTCTCTTTGATGCCTTTGCCAGCCGCGGCATCTACGATCTGGATTCACCTGAAGCGCTGAAAAACCGGGAGTTCGACACCGGCATCGGAAAACTCTGGCCACTGCGTCACTATAAGAATCCACAGGGCGTAGAGCGCTGGTTCAAGCTGATCGCTTCAGAAAACGTCGATGGCAATTTCACCCGTTTTCCCGGCTCGACTGCCATGCTTAATAGCATGATGCGGGATAGTGATCGCCTTGCCGCCTGTGACCTGCACCCGCAGGAGTTTGAAGGCTTGCGCGCCAGCTTTAACAGCAGCCGCAGATTCAGCCTGCATAAACGCGACGCATTTGAAGCCCTGAAGGGCTTATTGCCGCCGAAAGAGAAACGCGGTCTGATTTTTCTGGATCCCTCCTATGAGATCAAGGAGGAGTATCGTGATATCGCCAAGGCCGTCATTCTGGCTCAGCGCCGCTTTGCTACCGGTGTTTACGTGATCTGGTATCCGCTACTGCCCGCCGAACGCCACGAAGAGTTATTTAATGGGCTCAAACGTTCAGGCATCCGCAAGATTTTCAGGGTAGAGCTGGATTGTAGAGACTGCTTTCCCGAGATGCAGATGTCGGGTTCAGGTTTGTTGATAATCAATCCACCGTGGCATGCGCAGCAGGCCATGAAAGATTCACTGAACTGGATCTGTGAACACCTCACCGATGGCAACGGCGGTAAACATTTTGGCTGGCTCGTTCCTGAATAAAAAGAAAAGGCCTTTATTAATTAACGATACAGACAGAGATATGCGACCTGTCCGATGGCGCGCACATTGAAGGATTCACCCTTCTCAACAATGAACTCGTCGCCCGCATGGCATGCGACCCAGTCATCAATACCGGGCAGCTTTACATCAAGCCTGCCTGAGGTGACCGACATAATCTCTTTGCTCGAAGTACCGAACTCATATTCACCAGCATCCATCACACCGATGGTGGCCGGGCCCTCTGCTGTTTCGAATGCAATTGATTTCACTTTACCGTCAAAGTATTCATTGGTTTTAAACATGGCATGTCCTTCTATGGGTCAGATTTAAGAGCGTTATGTCAGCCTTTCAGAATCAGCAGCATCTCGCGCACAACCTTGGCCGCAAGTACGGATGAACAGCCGGATGCGTCAAGTTGTGGTGCAAGTTCAACCGCATCAAGCCCTACAATATCACACCCCTGCATCACCTTGATAAAGCGCTGGAAGGTCCACCAGTCGATGCCACCCGGTTCAGGGGTGCCGGTGCCGGACAAACAGGCCGGGTCGAATACATCGAGATCAACGGTCAGGTAGACAGGTCGCTCACCGATCCACTCAACCAGTTCATTCAGGTCATCATCTCGAAATGTGCTCAAGGTGCCAAAACCGCGCATCAGCTCATATTCACGCTGTGTGCCGGAGCGAATACCCAGCTGGCGCACGTTGCCATCGCCGATCAGCTCCGAAACCCTGCGCATTACGCAGGCATGCGAGAGTTTCACACCGAGATAGTCGTCGCGCTGGTCGGCATGAGCATCGAGCTGCACCACCACCAGATCGGGATACTTATCAAAAACAGCCTCGACTGCAGGCAGCGTGACCAGATGCTCACCACCAAGCAGGAACGGCGTCACATCATCTGCCAGACACTCCTCGACCGCCTCGCGGATAATCGAAAGCACACCGCCAACATCACCCATTGGCAACTCCAGGTCGCCAATATCGCTGTAGTGAATGCCTTCAAGGTCGATATCGAGAATAGGCGAATAGGTTTCCACTCCATCAGAGGCATCACGAATCGCAGCCGGGCCAAAGCGCGCACCGGGCCGAAATGAGACCGTGCCGTCGAACGGCGCTCCAATGATGCGAATGTCGTGGGGCTCTTTCAGATCCCGATCAGTAAAGTCGAACATGGCGTGAGTTTAGACCGAACAGGGGCCAGCGAAAAGGTGATTGATGAGACTAGTCGCAACGCTAATCCGGCATTAGCTTTCCCAGCCGACCGGAAAGGGGTAAATTCGGACAGAGGAGCCTACTATGAAAAGAGTTCTGATTATCGGCGCTGGTGGCGTCGGACGCGTAGTGACGCACAAGTGTGCTCAGAATGAGGATATCTTCTCCGATATCTGGCTGGCCAGCCGCACCAAGTCCAAGTGCGACCAGATTGCACTGGAGGTTCGCGAGAAAACCGGACGCAGAATTGAAACGGCAGCTGTTGATGCCGATAACGTTCCTGAACTGGTTGAACTGATCAATCAGGTAAAACCCTTCATGATCATTAATGTCGCACTCCCCTACCAGGACCTGACCATCATGGATGCGTGTCTGGAAACCGGAACCCACTACCTCGATACCGCCAACTATGAGCCGCTGGATGAGGCCAAGTTCGAGTACAGCTGGCAGTGGGCCTACCGTGAGCGCTTTGAGAAAGCGGGACTGATGGCACTTCTTGGTTCTGGGTTTGATCCGGGCGTAACCAACGTCTTCTCCGCCTATATGCAGAAGCACCATTTCGACACCATGGATTATGTCGACATCCTCGACTGCAACGGTGGTGACCACGGTTACGCCTTCGCCACCAACTTCAACCCGGAGATTAATATCCGTGAGGTGACCAGCAACGGCCGCTATTTCGAGAATGGCGAATGGATCGAAACCGCCCCGATGCAGTTTAAAAAGCAGTTTGATTTTGAACAGGTGGGACCAAAGAACATGTACCTGCTCTACCATGAGGAGATGGAGTCACTCTCCGTCAACCTCAAGGGTGTCAAACGCATGCGCTTCTGGATGACCTTTGGTGATGCCTACCTCACCCATCTGGAGGTATTCCGCAATATCGGGCTGGACTCCATCGAGCCGATCATGTTCGAGGGTCGCGAGATCGTGCCGATTCAGTTCCTCAAAGCACTGCTGCCCGATCCTGCAAGCCTGGGGCCACGCACTGTCGGAAAAACAAATATCGGCGTCATCGTTAAAGGGTTCAAGGATGGCAAACCGGCCTCCCGTTACATCTACAATATCTGTGATCATCAGACATGTTATAAGGAGACCAACGCACAGGGTGTCTCCTACACCACCGGCGTACCGGCCATGATCGGTGCAATGATGATGATTCAGGGCCACTGGATGAAAGCGGGCGTCTACAACATGGAAGAGTTCGATCCCGATCCGTTTATGGATGCACTAAATACACATGGCCTGCCTTGGACCGATATCGAAACCGACATCGACGTCGACGCACTGCCTGAGTAACTGTTGTCATTTGATTTGAACCAGATCCCATCCCCTTGCTACCTGCTGGAGGAGGAGAAGCTGATCGCCAACCTCGAACTGCTCAAGCGGGTACAGGAGGAGTCCGGCTGCAAGATCATCCTGGCACTCAAAGGATTTTCCATGTGGTCCACCTTTGATCTGGCCAGGCAATACCTGCCAGGTTGCACGGCCAGCTCCCTCTACGAGCTGAAACTCTCCGATGATAAGTTCGCTGGTGAGAGCCATATTTACTCTGCGGCCTATCGCGACGATGAGTTTGATGAGGTCTGTTCGCTGGCCGGGCATATCGTTTTCAACTCGGTGAATCAGTGGCACAGGTTCAGCAAACAGGCAATCAAGGCCGGTGTCTCCTGCGGTCTGCGTGTGAATCCGGGCATCTCGGAGGTTGATACTGATCTCTACAACCCCTGTTTTACTGGTTCTCGCCTGGGTGTGCGCCCCGAACACCTTAAAGGAGCCAAGCTTTCAGGTATCGAGGGGCTGCATGCGCATGCGCTGTGTGAAAACCTGGCCGACTCCTCCGTTGCCCTGATTGATGCCTTTGAAGAGAAATTTGCCGAATACATTCCATGGCTGAAGTGGGTAAATTTCGGTGGTGGTCACCTGATGACCCATGCCGGTTACGATGTCGACAAACTCATCGCTCGCATCAAGGCATTCAGAGAGCGCTGGAAGGTGAAGGTCTATCTGGAGCCCGGTGGTGCCATCGCCTGGCGTACTGGCCCTCTGATCACATCGGTTCTCGATATCGTACCGACTGACGGACTGGATGTGGCTATTCTCGATATTTCAGCTACCGCACATATGCCCGACGTACTGGAGATGCCCTATCGCCCAACCATCACTGATGGCGGTGAGGCGGATGAAAAGAAGCACACATATCGCCTTGGTGGCACCTCATGCCTTGCCGGCGATGTGATCGGCGACTACTCGTTTGATGCACCGCTGGAGATCGGTTCACGACTGGCTTTTGAGGATATGATCCACTATACGATGGTGAAAACGACGATGTTCAATGGTGTGCGCCACCCTGATATCGGCATCTGGCATAGTGATGACAGCTTCGAACTGGTGCGTCGATTCACATACGAGGATTTCCGCGACCGATTGTCGTAAACCACAGAACCTTCATAGTTGAACGTGACGTCAGTGCACTCCATAGTTCCCCTTCATTTAATAAACCAAGGATACCAAGAGATGAAACGTATAGCCGCCAAGTCAGACAATGCCACCCGTGCACACGAACTGGTCTCATCGCTGCAAGCCCGCTTTGTAGCTGGGCTTGAGAAACTGGCTGTCGATCTAGGCAGTGAGCAACGTTTCTCGCCTGTCGAATGGTTCCGTGATGAGGGCAGCCATGGTGGCGGCATCCGCTTTGAAACCACCGATGGTGATCTTATTGGACGCGGCTCGGTAAATGTATCGCAGGTGCATTACGATGATAACCCGGAGAAGAAGCTGGGCTCGGCCTCGGCCATCTCCACGATCATCCATCCGCGCAATCCATTGGCTCCGTCGGTGCATATCCATATCAGCTGGACCGAGATGAAGAGCGGGAAAGGTTACTGGCGTTTGATGGCCGATCTTAATCCATCCAATGAGAACAAGGCGCATACCGCTCAGTTTTTTGATGCCATGAAAACGGCCGCTCCGGCATTATATGATGAAGGCATCGCCCAGGGTGAACGCTACTTCTATATCCCCGCACTTGGCCGCCATCGCGGTGTTGCGCACTTCTATCTGGAGAACTACGCCACAGATGATGCCGCAGCCGATTACGCGCTGGCCAGAACCGTTGGTGAAGCATCAATTGACAGCTACCTCGATATCCTGACTCAGG
>Ga0316191_10002766_pt1 | contig 12845 bp, 12 predicted proteins | sample Eddworburr2cm_MG_FD_204928 | JGI IMG/M metagenome (GOLD analysis project Ga0316191, IMG submission 204928) | Coastal sediment microbial communities from Maine, United States - Eddy worm burrow 2 cm | ecosystem: Environmental > Aquatic > Marine > Coastal > Sediment | place: USA: Maine...
ATGTGTTGTGCTGCCGGGATGAATGACCAAAGTCTTGGCATCACCGATGTTAGCCAGATGACTGCAGAGTTTGACAGAATCGATGAACCTGGCTCCGGCTTCTCTGCCACCCTTGATGCCGAAACCGAGGATTGCTCCCTGTCCGGCGGGCAGGTAACGCTTGGCGCGCTCATGATCCGGGTGACTCTCGAGGCCGGGATAGTTCACCCATTCGACCAAAGGGTGCCCTTCCAGGAACTGGGCGACCTTGATGGCGTTCTCACAGTGCCTTGGCATACGCACATGCAATGTCTCAAGTCCCTGCAGGATTTGAAACGCGTTAAACGGCGAGAGACAAGGGCCCATATCACGCAGCAGGGTGAGGCGCATTTTGAGAATGTAGGCCAATGGCCCGAGCGCTTCATGGTAGATCAGACCGTGATAACTCGGGTCGGGAGTCGTGAATTCATCAAAACGGCCACTCGACCAGTCAAACTTGCCACTGTCGACGACTGCGCCGCCGATGCTGGTACCGTGGCCACCAATGAACTTGGTCAGCGAGTAGCAGATGATGTCAGCACCGTGCTCAAAGGGTTTGAACAGGAACGGTGTGGTCACAGTGTTGTCAACAATGAAAGGCAGGCCATTGTCATGGGCAATACGTGCAATGATCTCGAAGTCATCGACATTATTCTTGGGGTTGCCGATTGATTCGCTGAATACTGCTTTGGTCTTTTCATCAATCGCCTGGGCAACATTTGCCGGGTTGCTGCTGTCGACAAATTTGACCGTTATGCCCATGCGCTTCAGGGTGTAGTTGAACATGTTGTAAGACCCACCGTAGAGATACTGGGTCGAAACAATATTGTCGCCGGCTTTGGCCAGGTTGAGGATCGCCAGGTTGATAGCCGCGGTACCCGAGGCAACGGCCAGTGCACCTACGCCACCATCCAATGCGGCCAGGCGCTGCTCAAGCACATCCGTGGTCGGATTCATGATGCGGGTATAGATATTGCCCATCTCGGCGAGAGCAAAGAGGTTGGCCGCATGTTCGCTGGAGTTGAAAACGTAGGAGCTGGTCTGGTAAATCGGGACCGCTCGGGAGTTCGTATCGGAATCCGGGGTGTGTCCGGCATGCAGGGCCTTGGTGGCAAGGCGATAGTCGGGCTGGTCTGACATATCTGGTCTCCTTAAGTCATTTCTTCAAAGAAATCGGTTTTAATCATGCCAAATTTATCGTTTAAGTCAAGAAGAAAAGGCAAGTATTCTACGGTGCTTAGCCGTTAAAATGTGTATGGCAAGCGGACCTGAATCACATCATATCATTGATATGACATAAGCCAATTGGCCGGGAAAGAAACAATTTGCGTAATTTATCCGGAGTACAGATGGAGAGATGTCTTGCAGTCCCGCAGTGACTTGCTCTAATCTTTGCGCATGGACAGTGTAATCTTTCAAACGATGGCGGTGGAGGTCGGTCGTAAACTTGCTGGCAGTCGGCTCGACAAGGTCGTTCAGATATCGGCTGGTACCCTGGTCCTGAAATTCTGGACCGGTCAGGAGAAGGTCCAACTGCTGCTGAAGGCTGATGGCAGGGGCGCCTTCTTTCTGAGCCGTGAAGTCCATTCCGCCCCGGCCAGGCCGCCGCGGTTCTGCCAGTTGCTGCGAGCCCGCCTGCGACACTTGACCAGCGTGCAGCCTGAACCTCTGGATCGCATTCTTCACCTGAATTTTATCGGCCCAGACAAAGAGCCCTACGACCTGGTTTTCGAGGCGTTTGGCGCACAAGGCAACCTGGTCCTGGTTGATGATACCGGTCACATCGTCGATTTGCTCTTCCGGGAGGAGGGCAAACGCAGGCTTATGCCTGGCGAGTTGTATCTCCTGCCGGAGCAGCAGAAACGGGTCTCGCTGTTCGGCGAAACCCGTGATGTTGTCGCAGCATTTCAGGCAGCTGAAGAGCAGGGTGACTTGAGCCAAGCAAAGATAGCCCCGATGTCGCCTGCCCTGGCCTATACAATCTCAGAGGCAAGACAGTCAGGTCAGAGTTTTGCGGCAATCATTACGCGCATCAGGGAGGTCTTTCAGTCAGGAAACTTTTCTGCCCTTTGGGTCAAATGGGATGGGCAGTCCGGGCTTATGCCGTTATCGCTTGGTGAACACAGCTGGACCATGGAAGAATTTCCCGATCTATCGGCTCTGGTCGAGGCGGGCCGGGCGGAAACAGGTCAGGAGTCTGCAAAAGATCTCGCCGCACGTATCTCTGCAGTGATCCGGAAGCAACGCAAGCGACTCGCAAAGAGACTGGAACATATTGCCACGGAAAGCGAAAGGCAGGCCGACCCGGAGCGGTTTCGCTTGATTGGGGATCTGCTGCTTGCCAATCTGCATCGATTCAAACGTGGCGATATCCAGGTTGATGTGGAGGACTATTACCAGTCACCGGCCGTCCCGGTAAAGATTGAACTCGACAGTAAATTAACGCCGCAGGAGAACGCCGAGCGCTACTTCAAACTCTATCGCAAGGCCAAGCGCTCTACCGATCACCATGCCCGTCGCCTACAGGAAACCCGCGAGGAAATGGAGTGGCTGGACCAGGCCGAGCTCTCCCTGGAAGAAGCTGCCACTGGTGAAGACCTTTACCAGGTACAGCTCGAGCTTGAAACGGCCGGCATGCTGAAACAGACAAAGGGGCAACTCGGCAGGCGACAGACGACAAGACCGGAAGACCAGTTGTACAAAACGGTTACCCCGGGAGGATGGCCACTTTACTGGGGCAAGAACAGCCGGACCAACGACTACGTCAGCCGGCACATGACCGGTCCCGGCGACCTCTGGTTCCATGCCAAGGGGATGCCGGGCGCGCACCTGGTCCTGAAGTGCGGTGACAGCGCCAACACGGTGGCAGAAGACGACCTGTTGTTTGCAGCCTCTCTGGCCGCCGGTTACTCCAAGGGCAAGGATGCCGGCAAAGTCGAGGTGATCGTCGCGCAGGGCAGGGATGTCAAGAAACCGAAGGGTGCACGCCCAGGTCTCGTCACGGTCGATTCCTACCGTAGTGTGATGGTTGTACCCGCAAGGCTGTCAGAATAACGCACTCCTGTTTTTGTAAAGTTTTGCCAGCCCCCAGCCCCCAGTCTCCAGCTGCCGTTTTTCCCTTGCAATGGTATTTTCCTTTTGCTATAAATTGCCCTCGCTTGATTGCCGAAGTGGTGGAATTGGTAGACACGCTAGGTTCAGGGTCTAGTGCTCGTATGGGCGTGGGAGTTCGAGTCTCCCCTTCGGCACCACATATTACAAAGCCGCAACCGATTGGTTGCGGCTTTTTCTTTTCCTTTATCTCGCGAAGTCGTCAATGCATAATAGCCTCATGTCATTGCAATCCCTGGTCTCCTTCAATAAATCAAACCGGCGACTGATCCTGCTGCTGCTTGCCAGTCATCTGGTCTGGAGTTGCGCGGTGGTCGGACTCTGGTCAGCCGGTCAATTGATCGATTCAGGCCTTGCCTTATGGTCCGGAGTGTTCCTGGGGCTGCAGCTCTACGCGGCGGCCCAGCTTATCCTGCCCGCGCTTCTGCTGCATCCCGAGGAAAGAACGCGAGGCTTTTACCTGTTCTGGATCGGTATCCTGATCGTATTACTCTGGCTGGTCAACCAGCTGCCTTATCAGGGCTCCTGGCATGCGGTCTTTATGACGTTCAAGTCAGCCATGCTGCTGCTGGTAGCAACGATCATCGCTGCAGCATTGGCCCGTTATGTGAACAAGCTCTGGGAGATCGTGCCGGTCTGTATCGTGATGACTCTGGCTGATTTCGCAAGTTGGTTCAAAGGCCCGACCTCCGGTTTCATCCGTCAGATCGAACATTATTACCGTACGCTAGAGGGTCCTCCGCCACTGATTGATGCGATCCTGGTCAAACTGGCCTTGCCCGGTTCTGTGAGCCTTGCACCGGTCTTCGGTATTTCGGACTGGATCATGGTGGTCTTTTTTGCCCTGGTTGCCCGGCAACATGGTGTTAACGACAATCTTTTCGGCGGCTACGGTGAAACCCAGGCGCGGCGTGGACGAATCGGTGCCTATCTGCCGGTTTCTGTGTTGGCCCTGTTTATTGCCAACATGCTCGCCCATATGACCGGTCTGTTTATTCCGGCATTGCCGATGATTGCCCTGGTGATGCTGCTCTGGTACGGGATGAGACATTTACTGCGTAGGGAAAAGTTATAAGCCTTAAGCTATAAGTTGTAAGGAAGAGAATAATGAGCAAGACAAATTCGAGACTTGTCTATTCCAGTGAATCAGGACGGATCTGTCCGAAATGCAAAAAATATTTTGAGCACTGTCAATGCGGCAAGCAGCAGCAGAAGCAAGTGGGGTCTAAAAGTGACGGCATCGTACGCGTCGGGCGGGAGAGCAAGGGCCGCAAGGGCAAGGGGGTAACCCTGGTCACCGGTGTGCCGCTGCCGGTTGATGAGCTGAAGCTGCTGGCCAAGGAGCTTAAGCAGAAGTGCGGTACCGGCGGCACACTCAAGGACGGCGTTATCGAGATCCAGGGTGATCATCGCGACACCCTGATCGAACTGCTCAAAGCGAAAGGTTGGCCGGTCAAGCGTTCCGGGGGATAACCAGTCCCCAGCCTCCAGCCCCCGCCCCTAATTCATGGGGATCAGCGAATAGCCCTTGATCTGGTAGCCGATCAAAGAATTGAGACTGTTGCCGACGCTGACGATTCCCTCATACAGATCCTCCGGTTCGACTCCGAACAGGTTGAGCGCATAGCCGCAGGCTTCCAGGCGAATTCCCCGCTGGTTCAATTCCTTTATCAATGCAACAGTCTTCTCCTGTAGTTCCGCATCACCATGGCGACCCCGGACCAGCAGTTTAATCGTGGGCCCACGCATGCTGGCAACGTAGCGTGCCTTGACGTCCTGCTGCACGGTTTCATCATAGGTGTCGCGAATCACGGTGAAGATGAATTGCAGGGCTTTTTCGTCTTTGGTGCGGATATCGTAGATCGCCCGGACCGAGGTCAGTCCTGACAAGGCCTCGGTATCGTCCAGGGCCTGTACGGGCTGGCTCAGTCCGAAAAACGTGATACAGGAAAAGATTATGACCGCTAGAAATCTCATATTGTCCTCCAGGTAATAATTTGTATTCGGATAAATATTATCAGTTTTGTCAGAATTTTCACGATATGCTATATATGATCATCAATAAAAGCCTCGAACTTTTGTGATTATCTAATGATTCCTTTCCTTTAGATGCGGTGAAATATGAATTATCGTCAGATATTGAAAAATGTCCCGCTGTTTGCCGGTCTCAATGAGTCGGACCTCGATGACTTGATGGCCATTGTGCGTATCAATGAGCACCCACGGGGGGAACTGCTGTTTTCCGATGGCGAAGAAGCCGCTGGTTTCTTTATCGTGCTGGACGGCAAGGTGAAAGTCTACAAGCTCTCCCCGGAAGGCAAGGAGCGTATTCTGCATGTTATCCACCCGGGCGGGACGTTTGCCGAGGCGGCGATTTTCGGAGAAGGGCTTTACCCGGCCTATGCCGAACCGTTGCAGGCCTCTAAACTGCTTTTCCTGCCCAAGGATGCTTTTCTCGCCCTGTTACGCGATAACAGCAGGGTCTCGATCAACATGATCGCCGGCCTGTCGAAATTTCTGCGCCAGTTTGCCAACCAGATCGAGGACCTGACCTTCAAGGATGTACCCTCTCGATTGGCCCGCTACCTGATGGACCTCTCTCGTGGGACAAAACAAACAGTTATGTTGCCGATTTCGAAAAGCCAGCTGGCATCGAATCTGGGCACCGTCAGTGAAACCCTTTCCCGAACTTTGCGCAAACTCTCCGAAGACGATTTGATCTCGGTTTCAGGGAAAACCGTCGAAATCATCGATTTCGACCGTCTCGAAGAGCTTGCGGAGAAATGTAAAGAAGGATGATTAAAGGCGGAGTCTGGGGGCTGGGGGCTGGGGGCTGGTAGAAGCAGAGGCCGGTGGCCGGTCGCTGGCCGGTACAAACGTGTAAGTCGATATGGCAAATTCATCGCAACCACTTTCCCAAAAGGAAATCAAGGACCTCAAGGTCCTCCTGCAGTTCACTTCTGTTTACTGCAAGGCCAACCACGAGGGCAGCCGATCGGTCATACTGACCGATGAACCTGAATTCCAGCGGGTGCCGTTTGGCAAATTTCCGGTTTGCGATGAATGCCGTGCATTCCTGCTGTATGCATTTGACCGCCGGTTGCGGTGCCCTTTGCAAGAGAAACCGGCCTGCAAGCACTGTCAGGTCCACTGCTTCAAGCCAGGGCATCGTGAAAAAGTACGCGAAATCATGCGCTTTTCCGGTCAATACCTGATCAGGCGTGGCCGTCTGGATCTGCTCTGGCACTATTTTTTCTGATGCTTGACCTTGGTCAATGCTGACGGTGCTTTATTCAGGTAAGGTCCGACTCAACAAAAACACTTCAGGCATTTTCATAAGGAGCTGAACCCATGTTACGTAAAATGGTCAAAATTGATGAAGAGAAGTGCAACGGTTGTGGCCTCTGTGTCCCGTCCTGTGCCGAAGGCGCCATCCAGATTATCGACGGTAAAGCCCGCCTGATCGCCGACAATCTCTGCGACGGCCTCGGAGCCTGCCTGGGAGATTGTCCGGTCGACGCTATTACTATTGAAGAACGCGATGCGGATGAATTTGATGAGGTCGCTGTCGAAGATCATCTCAAGCAGATCGGCCGTGACCCACAACCACATCATCACGAAGCTGCTGCAACGGTGGGCGGCTGTCCTTCAGCTGCAGTGAAAAGTTTTGCCGCTCCGGCTACCGGTGGCGGTTGCCCGTCGGCAAGAACGATGAATTTTAGCGAACAGAAAGAAGAGCAGAGCCAGTCTGTCGGCTCTCGGCCTTCTCGTCTTGCCCAGTGGCCGATCCAGCTCCACCTGTTGCCTCCGACCGCGCCCTTCTTTCAGAACGCCGATGTGGTTCTGGCTGCCGACTGCGCACCGTTTGCCTATGCCGATTTCCAGGAAGACCTGCTTAAAGGCAAGGCTCTGGCCATTGCTTGCCCGAAGCTCGATAACACGGAGCCTTATGTCGACAAGCTGGTCGCCATGATCACGCAAAGCAACATCAGGAGCCTGACCGTTGTTCACATGGAAGTTCCCTGCTGCAATGGTTTGATCTTCATGGCCCGGCAGGCGATTGAAAAGAGCGGTCGCGACATTCCTTTTGATACGGTTTGTATCGGCATCCGCGGCGACAAAAAATAAATTGTCTGTCGCAAAAGCTGAGATGCAACAAGAGATTAACTTGTCTTGAAATATGGGGACACAATAAGTATTGTGTCCCCATAACTGTTTTAGGGTTGAGTATATGTTCAATATCATCGTCAAAATGGATGCGGATCAAAAGGCTTTTCTGGTAAAAGTCAGAGCTGCCATGCAGGGTTATTTCGGTACTGACCAAAAACGTATCGACCACGCCCTGCAGGTGTCTCTCTATGCCGAGGAATTGTTGGCTTATGTTGATGCCGACCCGGTTATAACCCTGGCTGCAGCTTACCTGCATGATATCGGCATCCCCGAAGCGGAGCGCAAACACGGTTCCAGTTCGGGCAAGTGGCAGGAAATCGAAGGGCCGCCCATTGCGAGAAAGATCCTGGTCGATCTGGACGCAGAGGTGACTTTCACGGAGCAGGTTGCCGCGATTGTTGCCAGTCACCATACCCGGAACGGCGTTGATTCACCGGAATTCCGGGTCATATGGGACGCCGACGCACTGGTCAACTTCGCTGAAGTCCTGCCATCGAAGAGCGAAGCCCAGATCGAGATGCTTCTGCAACAGCACATGGTCACCGAGCCGGGTTTTCGCATCGCTCGCAGGATATTCATCAAGGATACGGAGAGCCACAGGAGATGTCTGAAGGGACAACGACCCGCAATTTTACCCTAACGGTCCGTTATGCCGAAACCGACGCGCAGGGGGTTGTGCACCACGCCAACTACCTGACCTGGTTCGAAGAAGGGCGTTCCGAGTTCCTTCGCCAACAGGGCCTGCACTACAGCGACATGGAGCGTGACGGGTTCTTCGTGATTGTCGCCCGGGCGACGGTAGACTACCGTGCTCCCTCCTATTACGAGGATCGGATTACGATTGCGACAACGCTGGTAAAGGGCAGGGGACGGATGCTCGAGTTCTCATACCAGGCGACTAATCAGGACGGCATCATGGTTGCCGAGGGCCGCACCCGTCACCTGGTCCTGGACAGAAAACGTCGATTGGTCTCTATGCCTGACAGGTTCAGACAGTTGTTGCTTGAATAGCTTACAGCTTGACACCCCGAAATCTTGCTGTTATAAAAATCCTCCTGTCCGGAACCATTTACAGGGATAAAGCAGGTATAGCTCAGCGGGAGAGCACTCGCCTCACACGCGAGGGGCCGTTGGTTCGATCCCAACTACCTGCACCATAATAAAAACAGGCACTTAGGAATTTTTCTGAGTGCCTTTTCTTTGTCTAAAATCAAGTAAGGGAACAAATTGCGGAACAAAGTTTCAAGATTCATCAGTTTTTTTTTGCATGGTCAGTTCAGAAAAAACGGGTTTTTTCTACATAAAAACGGGTGGCCTTTTTTATAAGTCAGTATATTCAGAATGCCTTCTTTTAGAAAAACGATGTATTTCGTACAATGTTCCTTAATGGTTGTTAGCAATGGTCAACCGTAACTATGGAGCAACTGTGAAGCAACGCAAGATCGTTCACGTTGATATGGACGCTTTCTACGCTGCAGTCGAACAGCGGGACAATCCGGCTTTACGCGGCAAACCTGTCATTGTCGGTGGTGATCCGGGTTCGCGAGGTGTTGTGGCAACCTGCTCTTATGAAGCCAGGGCGTTCGGAATCCATTCGGCCATGCCCTCTGCTAGAGCCTATCGACTCTGCCCGCAGGCTATTTTTGTGCGGCCGCGGTTCGATGCCTACAGGAATGTCTCTCTACAAATACGTGAGCTGTTTCATGAATATACAGACATTGTTGAGCCACTTTCTCTTGATGAAGCCTTTCTCGATGTGACCGAGAACAAGCCGGGAATCGAATACGCATCCCATGTGGCTCGCGAGATCCTGCAGGAGATCTTTCAGCGCACCAGACTGACCGCCTCTGCTGGGGTCTCCTACAACAAGTTCCTTGCCAAGATAGCCTCAGATGTCAAAAAACCAGCCGGTTTGACCGTGGTGACACCAGAGCAGGCCGAAGAGTTTATTGCAGTACTGCCGATTCGTCGCTTTCATGGTGTAGGGCGGGTGACAGAGAAGCGCATGCTTGCTCGCGGGATTGTTAATGGTTCCGATTTGAGACAATGTTCACTTGAAGACCTGCAACGCTGGTTTGGTAAATCAGGGCAGTATTATTACGACATAGCCCGCGGTGTGGACAAACGTGCGGTTGTGCCGAACCGAGTGCGCAAGTCGATCGGCACGGAGACGACGCTAGGTGAGGATTGTGCTGATAAAGGTGAAATGGTTCTTATCCTCGACAAACTTTCCAAGAAGGTCGAGGCATTGTTGTCAGCACGCAATACCAGCGGCTTGACATTGACGCTCAAGGTCAAGTACGACGACTTTCAGAATGTCACACGTAGCTTAACCCAGGTTAAACCTATCGAGGATGCCGAAACGATGTTGTCGCTTGCCGAAGAAATGCTCGTCAGGACGGAGGCAGGAATGCGTCCCGTACGTCTGCTTGGTTTAACAATCTCAAACTTGACGACAGATATCCCTGTTGATGAAACCGCTCAAATGGAGCTTCCATTCACTTGAATACAGAGCTCGATTAAGGAATCTATTCTTTTCCTTAATCAGAGGTGGCCTCCTTCCTTCGATTTTTGGAACGCAGGATAAGTAAGAATTATAGAAATCTTGGCAATTGCTGCTTTCAATATTCAATAACGCAACATTACTGATGTTCATATTCTCATTTCATTTTTGCCTTGTTTCATCCCGAACCAGTGATAGTCTTTCAGTTCAGGTGACAGTTTATGGAGATGTGTCTCTTAACTGAAAAAGCTACTACGTATTCTTTAGGCTGTCCCCTGAACAACGACTCGCTAAACCATTTAAGGAGTTAGCTATGCCAAAAATAGTACGCTTTCATGAAACGGGTTCAGCCGAAGTCCTAAAGCTTGAAGATCTTCCTTTAGCCGAACCCGGTGAAGGTGAGATCCGACTGAGGGTGAAGGCCATCGGTCTCAACCGTGCCGAGATCATGTTCCGTCAGGGCCAATATCTGGAAAGGCCCCAATTCCCTTCACGTATCGGCTACGAAGCAGCAGGGGTCGTCGATGCCGTGGGACTCGGAGTACGCGGTATCATGGTCGGTGATCGAGTCAGCACTATTCCCTCCTTCTCTATGGGGCAATACGGTGTTTACGGAGAAAGCGCGATCGTGCCGGCGACTGCGGTCGCATCTTATCCTGACAACCTCTCTCCAGTCGAGGGGACATCGATCTGGATGCAATATCTCACCGCTTATGGTGCGCTGGTGGAATACGGGCAGATCAAAAAAGGTGATCAGGTCTTGATTACTGCGGCCAGCAGCAGCGTCGGTTTGGCTGCAATCCAAATCACCAAGGTAGCTGATGCGGTGGCCATTGTTACCACCAGAGGCGAAAACAAGAAACAACACCTTCTGGACGCCGGAGCGGATCACGTGATCGTCACCGACAAAGAAAATCTGGTCGAACGGGTCATGGCCATAACTTCCGGTAACGGTGCTCGTCTCATCTTCGACCCCGTCGCAGGGCCTTACCTTGAGAAACTTGCCGAAGCGGCCGCACCTGGGGGGATCATCTTTGAATACGGTGCGCTGTCACCAGAACCGACCCCCTTTCCACTATTTCCAGCCCTTGGGAAAGGCCTTAGCGTACGTGGCTATACCTTGTTTGAAATCGTCAAGGACCCTGAAAAGCTCGCTCACGGCAAACAGTATATTTACGAGGGTTTGAAGTCCGGCGCTCTGAAACCACTTATTGATCAGATCTTCCCTCTGGACGCCATTATCGAAGCTCACCGGCATATGGAGTCCAACCAGCAAATAGGAAAAATCGTGGTTAGAGTTTCAAGCTAAACTCTTCTGGTGAGGTGGCCAAGGGCGAAGTTGCTAAATTCCAGTGAAATAGAGATTTTGCGCTTTCAATAATTCACGACTTTTAAAATTAAAAATGGCCACCTAAAAACGGGTGGCCTTTTTCTTGGATTGCAGCTCAACTAATTTAAATGGTCCAGAACAATGCAGGAGTAAATAAGATGCCGACTCCTTGGCCCAAAACTTCCCACAAGGTATAATTAATTTTCATTCCTCAAACTCTTGCTTTATTCCTGGAAAAGGCAATTGAAAGAGCCCTTTACTCAAGGGCCTAGAAAACTGCTTCCAATACAAGGTGAGTCATGAAACGACTAAATATATTTACAATCATCTTACCATTAATATTTGGATTGCTTGTAGCCTGCGGCAGTGGAGGGGGGGGAGGGAGTGACACCGATTCCTCTTCCGATCTTCCACAAGACATAGAACCAAAGGCCATTACTCTTAATGACGAGCTCATTCGACCTTGGGGCCTCGCCTTCCTACCAGATCGCAGGATGTTAGTAAGCGAGAAGGGGGGCACCATGGTTATCCTGAGTGCTGACGGCATAACCATTCAGGAGGAGGTGAGTGGTTTGCCAGTTGTGACCGACGCGGGTCAAGGGGGATTGCTTGATGTTGCTCTAGATCCAGATTTTGAAACAGACCCTTGGATCTACTGGAGCTATTCTGAGTCAGGAGTTGGCGTTGAAGACGGTCTATCTGGTACATCAGTCGCGCGTGGCCGTCTGATTGGTAATGCTTTGCAAGACGTTGAAGTGATCTATCGTCAGGTGCCCAAAGTAAGTGGTAGCGGACATTTTGGTTCACGCATCGCATTTCGCAGTGACAAGACCCTTTTCGTGACTTTAGGAGAGCGCCAGAAAGGTAGCCCCGCTCAAGACCTTACCATGACACTTGGCAAGGTGATTCGCATTAATCGTGATGGCAGCATTCCTCCTGACAACCCTTTAATTGTGGGTGCTCGACCTGAAATCTGGAGTTATGGACATCGCAATCCTCAAGGTGCAGCGATCCGGCCTAGTGATGGCCAGTTGTGGATTAACGAACATGGGCCTCAAGGAGGTGATGAGCTTAACCAGATAAACGCGGGAGGTAATTATGGCTGGCCTGTGGTGAGCTATGGCTGCAACTACGGTGATCCAATTGGTGATGCCTGCCGCATTGGAGGCGGCACTCACTCCCCGGAATATGTCGAGCCAGTTAGTTATTGGGTGCCTACTTCGATAGCACCTGCAGGAATGATTTTTTACACAGGTAGTGGTTTTCCATTATGGCAGGGTGACGTTTTTATTGGTGCACTTGCTGGAACCTCACTATGGCGCGTGCAACTAAGCGGCGATACAGAAGTGATGCGTGAAGCTGTTTTCTCTGAACTTGGCGAACGTATCCGCGACGTAGAACAAGGTCCGGATGACTGGATCTATTTGCTCACTGACAGCGGAAAACTTATTCAAATCAGAAATTGAGAAGATTAAGTTCATATAATGATTTGAGCGATTTAAAAAATGGCCGATGTTAAACATCACCATCAATACGATGCAAAAATGGCCTGTCCGTTTGGATGGGCTTTTCTTACATTGCAGCATTTCACATAACTGCTCCTAATAATCTGTTTTTTAGGTTCAAAATTTTAGGAGTAGGATTTTTAAGAACACATCAACACCTGTGCGAAACGCAATGCCCAACGGTACTGGGTCGTTGCATCTAGTATTT
>Ga0316191_10002767_pt1 | contig 12840 bp, 11 predicted proteins | sample Eddworburr2cm_MG_FD_204928 | JGI IMG/M metagenome (GOLD analysis project Ga0316191, IMG submission 204928) | Coastal sediment microbial communities from Maine, United States - Eddy worm burrow 2 cm | ecosystem: Environmental > Aquatic > Marine > Coastal > Sediment | place: USA: Maine...
CGAAGAACTGGTCCCACATGATCGACGCGTGGCTCATGCCTGGCTGGTTGTCGCAGCCCATGACCAGATGGGAAACGGTTTTCTCCAGTCCGGGGATTGTCCCGTAGCTCATTGGCGCGTCCTGCCGCCACCGCGGCGGTATGCCAAGCAGAGGTCCCGGGTGACTATCCGGTCGTTCCTGCCGGAACTCGAGGCCGATGGCGCTTCGCCAGGTGTCCAGCGCCAGCGCGTTGTCCCGGCTGTCCTGCCAGCTCATCAGTGGTGACTCGAGAGCACCCTCGTGAATCTGCGCGGCGACATGCTGGGCCTCCAGCACGTAAAGCGGCGGGGCCTGCCCGGCGATTCGCTCTGGCTCGCGACCCGCGCGCTCGAGCTCGAATGACCAGTTGCCCGCGCGGTCTGCACACAGCCAGGGATTGGCCAGCCGAATCCGGCCCGCGCTGCCATAGAGGTTCAGACTGTTGTCCAGGTCCAGCGAAACGGCTGTGGCGATATGGGCAGACAGGCCGTTGTCGAACTTGAGCAGCGCCGCTGCCCACTCGTCGACGTTGCTGGCGCCGAGATGGCCGTGTGCTTCAATGGAAAGGGGTTCGTCCCCGGCCAGCAGCCGAGCGGCGGACAGGGGATAGCAGCCGACGTCGAGGATGCCGCCGCCGGCGAGATCATTGTTGAACAGACGGCTTTCTGCATCGAATGACGCGTGAAAGCCGAAGCTGGCTTCGATATGCCGCAGCTCGCCAATGGCACCTTCGTGAACCAGCTCCAGCAGTCGGTGGGTCTGGGGGTGGCACCGGTACATGAAGGCTTCCATCAGAAAACGCCCGCTCTGCGCGGCTGCATCCGTCATGGCCATGACTTGCGGATGATTGACGCCCAGCGGCTTCTCGCACAGCACGTGCTTGCCGGCTTGCAGCGCGCGGATGGTCCATTCCGCATGCTGTGGGTGCGGCGTGGCGATGTAGACGGCGTCCAAGTCAGAGTCTTCGAGCAGCGACAGGCAGGTCTGACGGGGGAGGACGTCGGGATATGCCTTGGCGAACGCCGTTGCCGTTTCAGCTCGCCGACTGGCGACCGCCACGAGACGATTGCCCTCTGCTTCCATCAGAGCGTTGGCGTATTCCCGGGCAATGCGTCCGGTGCCGATGATGCCCCAGCGGATTTCCTGCACGATATGCTCTCCCCGCAATAAACCCTGAAGCTAAGGGTTAGCGCCCGATGTAACAACCAGATAGGGCGTCAGAACGATTTCGAGCTGCCGGCGGACTTCGTCCGCTACCTCGTCCGCATCAGCTGCCGGGAGGGTGATGACACGCAGCGCTGCGTGATCGATGAGATAGATCACCACCTGGGTCAGCGCGTCGAGATCGACGTTTCCGGCAATTTCGCCGCGATCGCGCGCTACCTGCAGGATCCGCGCGAAACCTTCCCTGAATTCCGCGTCCAGCAGCCCTATCAGAGAGCCGAAGGTTTCCGGTTGGCGAATCATCTCCGCCGTGATGGTGCGCCAGTAACCCGTATCGTGAAGTTTGAGCATTCGGAATACGCTGATCACCAGTTGATCGATGGCTGGGCCCAGGCCCGGCCAGAGGTCACTGCCAGGGGCGAGGGCGGTGAAAATCTGCTGTTCGGCGCTGCGCGCTTCGCGGAGCAGAATTTCGTAGAGCACACGGGCTTTGCCGGGGAAGTAGTTGTAGACCGTTTGATAGGAGACGTCCGCAGCGGTCGCGATGTCGCGCATGGTTACCGACTCGTAGCCGTCGCGGTCGAACAGTTCGGATGCAGCAGCAATGATGTTGTCTTTGGCCTGAGCTTTTTTTCGTTCCCGGAGGCTGTTCATCGCGCTTTTGAAGTGGTAATTTAGACTAAGTCTAACTATAGGTTTAGTCAAAAACAATCTCGGGACGGGCATCCCGGGAATGCAGCGTGGGTAGGGCGTGTTGGAGGCTGCCGCGTATGAGCAGGAATTTTCTGGTTCTGATGGCCCTGTTGCTGCCGCTGTTTGCGGTTTCGGCAGAACAGCCGGTTGCAGGCGCAGACTCGCAGCTGGAGGCGACCCCGACGGCGCCGTCTGTCACCGCGAGAGAGCTTATCGCCGGCGCCATCGATCTTACCCGGGGTCGGACCTCCTACGCCCGCATGAGCATGATGGTGCATCGTCCGGATTGGGAGCGTAAGTCCAGCCTGGTAGCCTGGACCCGTGGCCGGGAAGATGCGTTGATCCGCTTTACCGAGCCGGCCCGGGACGCCGGAAATGCGACCCTGAAGCAGGGCAACCGGATGTGGACATTCACCCCGAAGCTCAACCGGACCATACGCTTGCCCTTCAGCCTCATGTCCCAGAGCTGGGCCGGGTCGGATTTCTCCTACAACGATCTGTCCCGCACCGACAAGCTGCTGAAGTTTTACGACCTCGAACTTATCGGTACCGACGAAGCCGACGGACATCTGATCTACACCATCGAAGCCGTTCCGCTGGACGACGCGCCCGTGGTCTGGGGCAAGGAAGAAATCGTTCTGCGTGACGACTACGTCCTGCTTTCTCAAACGTTCTTCGATCAGAGCCTCATCCCGCTCAAGCGGATGGAAACCCTTGATATCGGCGAGCTGGGCGGCCGCGTCTTCGGCGTGAGGATGCGCATGGCCAAGCTGGAGGAGGCGGATCACTACACGGAAGTCCACTATCAGCAGGCGGATTTTGATCTGTCGCTGGGCGACGAGCTGTTTACCCTGTTTGCGCTGAAGAGTGGGGCCACCCCGGAAAGCCTGGGTGGTACTGAGATTGAATGAAACGCCCGCCAGCTCCATGAGTGGCTCCTACCCGGCTTCTCATGCCGCTTCCGGTGCGGCTGCAAGTGCGGCTGCAAGTGCGGCTGCAAGTGCGGCTTCCCGATGGCTGACGGTGCGGATCGGCTGGCGCAATCTGGGACGTAACCGGAGGCGCACCTGGCTCACCGCGGCCGGCGTGGCTTTCGCCGTGCTGCTGGTGGTGACCGCGATGTGCATACAGCTGGGCGGCTACCAGACGATGGAAGAGAACGCCACGTCGCTGGTTGTCGGTCATCTTCAGGTTCACAACGCCGCTTACGTGGACAATGATCGGCTGGAGAATAAGATCGCCGATGCGTCGGCCATTTTGCGGGAGGTTGCCAAGGTCGACTCGGTGGTTGCCGTCGCGCCGCGCGTGGAGACCTTTGCTCTGGCTTCAGCCGGCGAGCGCAGCTTCGGCGCCCGGATCATGGGAATTGATCCCTCTGCGGAAGCTCAGGTGGTCCGACTCGAGGAGCGTATCATCGAAGGACGCGGCGTTACGGACGGGAACGACGGCCTCGTCGGTGAGGGATTGGCGCGTAATCTCGGGGTCGGAGTTGGCGACGAGATCGTCGTCCTGGGGACGGCAATGGAGGGTGGGGTTGCCGCCATGGCCATCGACGTCGTGGGTCTGTTCCGCTCAGGGCAGAGCGAGCTGGATCGCGCGGTGATCTGGGCGCCTCTGGCTGCCGTGCAGAATGCGTTCGGGCTCGGTGATGAGGTACATACTCTGGTCGTGCGCAGCGAAGATCTGGGCAGTGTGGATGCCACTGCAGCACAGGTCGCGGCAGCGCTGCGAGGCTGGCCGTCCCGGGATGTGAGCCTGTCGGTACGTCCCTGGCATGAAGTGCTGCCGGACCTGCGGCAGGCCATCGCCGTTGATCGCATCAGCGCCGCGTTCTTTTACTGGATTATCATGATTCTGGTGGCGTTCAGCGTCGTGAACACCTTCATCATGACCGTTTTCGAACGTACCCGGGAGTTCGGCGTGCTGCTCGCCATAGGCATGCGACCTGGTCGTATTGTGCGCATGCTCCAGTGGGAAGCGTTTTTCGTATGGCTTCTGGGTACGGCAATCGGTCTGGGCCTGGCGCTGCTCCTGGTCAGCTGGCTGAAGCAGGTGGGTATCTATCTCGGTGAGGATATGGAGCGACTGGCTGAACAGATATACATGCCGACGCGGATGTATCCGGCCTTCGTTCCGGAAGCCCTGCTCACCGCGCCCCTGGTGATGCTGCTGGGTACTCAGCTGGCGGCGCTGATTCCGTCCTGGCGGGTGCGCCGGCTGGTGCCTTCTCAGGCTCTGCGAGGCTCAGGATGACCGGCAGCACTCTGGCCGAAGACCTCCGCCCCATGGATGCCTCTGCGGCATCGCGCCGTGGTCGCATGTCGACCTGGCGTCTGGCCTGGCGGAATCTGTGGCGTAACCCGCGTCGAACCTGGCTGACTGCCGGTGGGATTGCGTTTGCCGTCTGGATGCTGGTGTTCGCCATGTCCATGCAGGACGGCAGCTTCGGCATCATGGTGGACAACAGCGCGCGCCTTCTAACAGGCCACGTGCAGCTGCAGCACAGCCAGTTCCACGACGACCCGGCGTTGGAGAATACCCTTACCGGCGTCTCTGAGCTGATGGCGCTGGCGGGTGGTCAGCGCGGCGTCGCTGCGGTGCTGCCTCGCGCTCAGGCCTTCGCGCTGGCCTCGGCCGGGGAGCGCAGCTTTGGCGCGCAGATCGTGGGCGTCGATTTTTCCCGAGAGCGGTCGGCTTCCAGCCTGCCGGGCATGGTAGTTGCCGGGCGCTATCTGCAGGGCCCCGGCGAGGCCTTTGTCGGCGCCGCGCTGGCCCGGAATCTGGGTCTTGCCCCGGGCGACGAACTCGTCCTGCTTGGCACCGCGCTCGAAGGCGGCGTGGCGGCGACCGTGGCACAGGTCGTTGGCCTGTTTGACACCGGCCAGCCGGCCGTCGACCGCGCTTTCCTGCAGATTCCCCTGGCAGACTTTCGCGCTGCCTGGAATCTGCCGGACGATCAGGTTCATGTGCTGGTGCTTATGCTCGACAACGTTTCTCAGAGTCCCCCGGTTGTCCGGGCGCTGGCGGGTCCAGCACGGCGGGTCCTGGAGTGGGCGGATCTCATGCCTGAAGCCCGGCAGACCATTGAAATGAAGAAGATCGGCGCTCAGCTGTTCTTTGCGGTGATTGCCATCATCGTCACCTTCAGCGTCGTGAACACGTTTCTGATGACTGTCTTTGAGCGCACGCCGGAAATCGGCATGCTGATGGCCCTGGGCATGCGCCCCGGGGCCATCATCCGCCAGCTCAGCGGTGAGGCCTTCTGGATGTGCGCGCTCGGCGTGCTGCTGGGGCTGGCGTTGTCGGGCGCCCTGGTTGGCTGGCTGAGCGGCGTGGGCTTGCCGCTGCCGGCCGATGCCGGCGAGATACTGGCCCGCTACAACATGCCGGATCGCATGTTTCCTGAGTTCAGCTGGCCGGCGGCGCTGATTGCGACGCTGGTGATGTTCGCGGGGACCCAGGTGGCGACCTGGATATCGGTGCTGCGCATCCGGCACCTGCAGCCGGTCAAAGCCCTGCGGGCTCTGGAGTAGGCGGATGCCCTTCAGGTTACTGCTGCAGCTTTCTCGAAGAAACCTGCTGCGCCATCGGCGCCGCACTTTCATGCTGCTGCTTGCAATCTCCGTGGCTGTCAGCGGCGTGACCTTTATGAACAGCCTGATTCGGGGCTTTCAGCACGACATGCGGGAAGCGGTGGTGGTCAATATGACCGGAGACATCAAGGTGCTCGCCCCCGGCTACCGTGACGATCCCAGCATCGAAAACAGCTTTGTTCTCGCGGACGGCTGGGTACCGGACCTGCCCGCGGGTCTGGTGGACGGCTGGGCGGCACGGATCAAGGTGCCCGCAGTAATCCTCAGCGAACGAGAGACGCGGGGAATACAGCTGGTGGGAGTGGACCCGGCCAGCGAGCGCATATCGTTTATTGGCAGTGTCAGTTATGCCGGGGAGCCCCTGGCGTCGCCGGAGGATGCCCGGTTGCTGGTGGGAAAGGCGCTGGCAGAGCAGCTGCAGACCGCGGTGGGAAGGCGGCTGGTAATCATGACTCAGGGCAGCGACGGTCTGAACCGCGAGGCGGGGTTCCGTATCGCCGGCATCTACGACGCTGACGGAACAGGCCTGGAGAAGGCCTTCGTATTCACCGGCGTATCCGCGCTTCAGGGTCTGCTGGACGCCAAGGTCGTAACCGAGGTTTCCATCCGCTTGCTGGAAGAGGGTTCCAGCGCTGCGGAAGGCTTCTCAGCACGCGGGAGGCTTATGGATTACTTCACAGGCCTGGACGTGCTGCGCTGGCAGGAGCTCGAACCCCAGGCAGCTGCCATGTTCGCATTCGCCGATAGCGCCGTCTTCATCTGGTTTCTCATCATGATGGGCGCGCTGATCTTCGGCCTGGTGAATACCCTCATCACCTCGGTCATGGAGCGGGTGCGCGAGTTCGGCATGCTGCGCGCGCTGGGCATGCGGCCAGGCTCGGTAGTGGTTCAGGTGGTGCTCGAATCCACGCTGGTCATGGCGCTCGGGGTGCTCATCGGCCTTGGTGTCGGGTCTCTTCTGGTCGAGTGGCTGGCGGACGGCATTGACCTTTCGGCATGGGCCGAAGGGGTGGAGCTCGCCGGGATGCGCAGCCTTCTGGTACCGCGGCTATTGCCCGGCGATCTGCTCCTGGTGGCGCTCATGAGCCTGGTTTTCGGCGTGCTGGCGAGTCTGTATCCCGCTTGGCGGGCTGTGAAAGTCAAACCTCTTGAGGCGTTACGTCGATGAATGATCTGGTGGTGAATTGTCGTGGCGTTACCCGGATCTATTCCGATGACGCTGTTCCGGTGCAGGCGCTGCGCGGTGTGGACTTCGAGGTTCGAACCGGGGAGTTCGTCAGCCTTTCGGGCCCTTCGGGTTCGGGGAAGTCCACCCTGCTCAACATCATCGGTGGGCTGGATCGCCCGACCGCCGGGTCCGTAGAGGTGGACGGGGTCGATCTCAGCACTCTGTCCGAGAGCCAGCTCTCGGACCTGCGCTTGCGCAAGATGGGCTTCGTCTTTCAGGCGTATAACCTCATACCCGTGCTTTCAGCCCTGGAGAACGTGGAGTTCATCATGCAGCTGCAGGGCGTTCCGGCCGCGCAGCGCCATGAGCGCGCCCAGCGCATGCTCAGCGAGCTGGGCATCGGCGATCTGCTGCACCGCCGCCCCGGTGAGCTCTCTGGAGGGCAGCAACAGCGGGTCGCCATTGCCCGGGCCATAGTCACCAATCCGGTACTGCTGCTGGCGGACGAGCCCAGCGCCAACCTTGATTCGGCAACCACAGAAGATCTGCTGCAGACTTTGCGTCACCTCAACGAGTCGCACGGGGTCACGATCATCACCGCGACTCACGACCCCATGGTCATGCAGATAGCCAGGCGTCAGGTCAAGCTGCGAGACGGTGCCATCGTCGAAGATTCGGCAGCGGTCGAAGCCTCCGCGGCCGGCGTTTAGCCGGCACTGAATCTGCATGGGGGTTCGCGTGGAATCCAGGCACCGTTTCCGAGGCTGGCGGCCGCTGCTGTTGATGCTGCTGTCGCTGCTGGCAACCCTGCCTGCGGCTGCCTGGGAACTGGATGCCCGCCTGAAGTGGTTCGGCAGTCTTACGGCCCTGCCGGAGGAAGATCTGCAGCGCCAGCAGACGGGCACTCCGGAATATGCTGACGACGTCGACCTTCGACTCATGTTTCGGCATCGCCGGGGCCCGGCGCTCCTGATCGTCGACCACAGCACGACGCTTTCCAGATCCGACTTGGCCAGGTTTCCCGGCGTGCCACTACGGAGTCTGGATCGGACCCCGGAAACTGACAAACGACGGGTCATGGATCTCACCTGGGAGCTCGACGAAGGCAAGCGGCACCGTCTGTTGCACCGCCTCGATCGGCTGGCGGTGCGCTACAGCCCAGGTGCTTGGAGCCTCACCCTGGGTCGTGATGCGGTTAGCTGGGGTAACGGGCGCGTCTTCCAGACGCTGGACCTGTTCAATCCTTTTGCGCCGACGGCCGTTGATAAGGACTACAAAACGGGCGACGACCTGATGCTGCTGGAACGTCTGTTGCCCAGCGGTGGCGATCTGCAGGTGCTGGCGGTGGGCCGGCGGGACATGCAGGGAAAAGTCTCTCGCGATGCCGCCAGCCTCGCCGGCAAATGGCGGCTGTTTGCTGGCGAGGGAGAGGTGGAGTTACTCGCTGGCAGACACTATGAAGATCAGGTTTACGGGCTCGCTTTGCGTTGGCCGTTGGGTAACGCGATGGTTCGCAGCGACCTGGCGGCGACCCGCCTGAACTCGGGAACCTGGAAGCTCTCGGGGCTTCTGAACATGGACTACAGCTTGGTGCTGGGTGGGCGCAACGTTTACGTATTCGGCGAGTACTTCCACAACAGCTTCGGAGTGCGCGAGCTGCCGGATGCGGCAATCGATTATCCGGAGCCCCTGATCCAACGGCTGGGTCGCGGCGAATTGTTCAACCTGATGCGCGATTACCTCGTTGCGGGAACCAGCGTGGAGTGGCACCCGCTATGGAACCACTCGACGACGCTCATTGGCAATCTGCAGGACGCCAGCCTGCTTCTGCAGACGCAGGTGAGCTTTGAACCCGGCGACAACCAGCTGGTCGAGCTGGGGCTGGTACATCCCATTGGCGGTCGCGGCGACGAGTTCGGCGGCGTGCCCCTGGCGCGCGACGAGGCTGGGTCTGTGCTGACCGTGGGTGGTGGTACTTCGGCGTATTTACGCTGGGTGTACTATCTGTGACCGACAGCCTGTATCGGGCAGCGATCGGCAGTGTCCAGAGCGGGTTTTTGCAGCCGCCGATCCCACTCGTCTGGGTCAGTCAATGTTGACCGGAATCGACGACTGTCTCACCCCTTCGTCGTGCATTTTTTTCGCCGCCATGAGCTGTGGCACATGGCGGTCCAGCTCTGCCATGGTCCACACCCCCGAGGATTTGTGAAACTGCTTGATGATGGCTGGCTGCTGCATGATGGCGATTCCGCCGCGGCCGGTGTGGAAAATCTGTGAGGTGATCCGGGCCGCGGCATCCGTTGTCAGCCACACGCAGATGGGGGCTATATGGTGCGGTCCGCCCTGCTCCAGATCATCGTCGGCTACTTTTTCTCCCCGGTTCTCGCGCAGCGAGATGGTCATCCGGGTCAGCGCCCCTGGAGAGATGGTGTTGACGGTACAGCCGTACTTTGCGAGTTCCAGGGCCAGGACTCTGGAGAAGCCGGCGATGCCCGCTTTCGCCGCGCCGTAGTTGGCCTGGCCGAAGTTGCCGATCAGGCCCGAGACGCTGGAAAAATTGATGATCCGACAGCCGGTGCGGTTGTTTTCCCGGATGTAGCGGGCGAAGGGCCGCGAGCAGGCGTAGTGACCTTTAAGATGCACTGCTTGCACGGCATCCCAGTCTGCTTCCTCCATGTTGAAGATGGTGCGGTCACGAAGGATGCCGGCGTTGTTGACCAGGATATCCATGCCGCCGAAAGCTTCCAGAGCGGTGGCGGTCAGCCTTTCACCGCCCTGCACCTCTGCGACGGAATCCAGGTTTGAGACCGCTTCGCCCCCCAGGTCGCGAATTTCCTCGACCACGTCGTCAGCGATCATGCCGCTGCCCGTGCCGTCCTGATTGCCTCCCAGGTCATTCACCACGACGCGAGCGCCCTCCCGGGCCATCAGCAGCGCAATTTCGCGGCCAATGCCCCGGCCAGCGCCCGTAACTACGGCAACCTTGTCATCCAGCCTTCCCATGTTGTCTCCCCCCCGGAAAACTCCCGTAAAACGTCTGCGAGGCAGCGTCCCCGGTTCTCATCGGTAAGGCTCAGCCCCGATGGTCGTCAGCAGCGCCGCTTTCGTGGGGCCTCTTTTGGCTTCACCACCCCGAGAAGCCCCTCTGTAAACGCTTCTGAATGCTCGCGCAGCGGTCAGGTTCCCCAGACTGCGGTCCGCACTTCGTCGATGTCCGGATATTTGCCCAGTTCCATCCGCGCGACCGTCCGGCGATGCACCTCGTCGGGCCCATCCGCCAGGCGCAGCGTTCGCTGTCCAGAGTACATCTTGGCAAGCGGGAATACCTGAGATACCCCGGCGCCGCCGTGCATCTGGATGGCGTCGTCGATCACCTGAAGGGCGATGTTCGGTACTGCGACCTTGATCTGTGCGATCTCGCTTCGTGCCACCTTGTTGCCCACCGTGTCCATCATCCAGGCGGCTTTGAGGGTCAGCAGCCGGGCCATTTCGATGTTGATGCGGGCATCCGCGATTTTGTCGACGTTTCCGCCCAGGTCGGCGAGCTTTTTGCCGAAAGCCTCTTTGGACGTCGCCCGTCGGCACATCAGTTCCAGCGCGCGTTCCGCCACGCCGATGGATCGCATGCAGTGATGAATCCTGCCCGGTCCCAAACGTCCCTGAGCAATTTCGAAGCCCCGGCCGGAGCCCAGAATGATGCTGTCTTTGGGCACCCGGACATCGGTGAAGCGCACGTGACCGTGGCCGTGGGGCGCATCGTCATAACCGAAGACATGCATCATCTTGAGGACTTCTACCCCGGCGGTGTCCACGGGAACGAGAATCTGCGACTGCCGGGAATGACGAGGCGCGTCCGGTTCTGTCACGCACATCACGATCATCACTTTGCAGCGCGGATCGCCGATGCCGGAGGTCCACCACTTCTCGCCGTTCAGCACCCACTCATCGCCTTCGAGTCGAGCTTCCATGCTGATATTGGTGGCGTCGGACGAGGCGACCTGCGGCTCGGTCATCGCAAAAGCCGACCGGATCTTGCCGTCCAGTAGAGGCTGCAGCCACTGCTCTTTCTGCTGCTCGGAGCCGTAGCGCTCGATGACCTCCATGTTACCCGTGTCCGGCGCGGCGCAGTTCATCGCTTCAGAGGCCATCGGATATTTGCCGAGAATTTCGGCGATATGCGCGTAGTCCACGTTGTTGAGCCCGGCACCGCGCTCGCTGTCAGGCAGGAAGAAATTCCACAGGCCGCGTTCCTTGGCCTTGTCTTTGACCTCTTCCATTACCGGGGTTTCGCACCAGCGGCCGCCTTCCTCCACCTGCCTGGCGTAGATTGCCTCGCTGGGGACGATGTGATCGTCTATATAACTCTGGATGTCCGCCATCAGCGGTTTGACGCGGTCAGAAATACCCAGGTCCATAAGCTCCCCCTTTCGATAAATTTGGTGTTATTTGTATCGTTGTTCGCGGACACCTGTGAAAAACATGCGAAAACGCGCAACGAGTTTGATACTAATACAGAAGGTAGCCATGTTCTACGGAATTGACGCTTGAGCGCTTACGGGGAATCCACCATAGATCTGCTGCATCGGGTAGTCGATGGCGGCGTCGAACACGCGGTTGTGCTGATGCGTCACTCTGCGCGCGAGTTCGTGCCAGACCGGCACGATCTGATGAATCCGCTTACTGCAGAGGGGCGAAAGCTGGCGCGGGAACTGGGTGGCCGCCTTCCCAAACACCTGACTGTGCGGGGCTACGCCAGCCCGCCGGAACGCTGTATGGAAACCGCTGCGCTCGTTCTCGAAGGACATAGCGAAGAAGGCGGACGGGCGACCAGGCATCGGCCGTTGGAGGCGCTGGGTGTCTTCTACGCCCTGGATCAGATGAAAATGTGGAAGGGAATGCAGCAGGCGGGCGGTTTGGTTCCCTATCTGCATGCCTGGATATCGGGAGAGGTCCCTGGCGACGCCATGATGCCCGCGGATATTGCCGCAAGTCTGATTCTGAAGGTTCTTACAGACAAGCTCGACGCGCCAGTGGCCGATCGGCAGCTTGACGTCTGCGTGTCTCACGACATGACACTGTATCTGCTGAGGGATCGCCTGCTGCAGGAAGGGGTCGACGGCCCGGAGGTCGCCTTTCTCGACGGCCTGGTGCTGTATCGCCAGGATGGGGTGGTCTGGATGACCAGCCACCACGGCGAGCCGAAACCAGTTTCAGAAGCCTGATCACGTTAACTAGGAGAAGTGCCCAATGAGCGAATCCCCAATCAGCGGATCCAAAGTTGATTTCTACAGCCCCCGTGTCAATCCTGATGGCAGCTATGAGACCCTGCTGGTGGAAAAGGAGGGCCCCATCGACTGGCTGACCCTCAATCGGCCCGAGGCGCTCAATGCCATGAGTCGCACCATGATGCTGGAGCTGCAGCACTATTTCGGGTCTCTTTATACCGATCACGACGTGCGGGTCGTCATTCTGCGCGGTGCCGGGCGGGGTTTCTGCGCGGGGCTGGATCTTAAAGAGGAGCGTGCGGAGCCGGCAGGCGCGGTCACCGGGCTGCGGGTACAGCGCCGGGTCAGCGAGATCGTCATGCGCATGCGTCGGGCGCCGCAGCCGGTGATCTCCCTCATTCACGGTCCGGCCAGCGGTGGCGGGTTTGCGCTGGCGCTGGCGTCAGACATCCGCATTGCGGGCCCCAAGGCTCGTATGAACGCGGCGTTCATACGCATCGGCCTTTCCGCCTGCGATGTCGGAGTAAGCTATTTTCTGCCGCGCCTCGTCGGCAGCGCGCTTGCCTCCGAGCTGCTGCTCACCGGTCGTTTCATAGATGCGGAGCGGGCCAGGGCGGTGGGTCTGGTTTCCGACGTGGTCGCGGAAGATGACATTGCGAACGCGGGTCGATCCATCGCTCGGGAAATTCTCGGTAACTCCCCCGTTGGGGTGCGCCTGACCAAAGAGTGTCTAAACATGAGCGTTGATGCGCCCAGTCTGGAATCCGCCATCGCCATGGAAGACCGCCAGCAGATTCTGGCTTCCACCACCGGTGACATGCGGGAGGGGGTGTCGGCGTTTCTGGAGAAACGCGCGCCGGAGTACAAAGACGCGTGATCAGTGGGTTTTGAATCCGGCTGATTGGATGTTCATCAGGCGGCGGGACACCCCCCCATTCCAGGGCCCGGGTAAGCGGTTTTATGGCCCTGGAATGGGGG
>Ga0316191_10002770_pt1 | contig 12829 bp, 11 predicted proteins | sample Eddworburr2cm_MG_FD_204928 | JGI IMG/M metagenome (GOLD analysis project Ga0316191, IMG submission 204928) | Coastal sediment microbial communities from Maine, United States - Eddy worm burrow 2 cm | ecosystem: Environmental > Aquatic > Marine > Coastal > Sediment | place: USA: Maine...
ACTGAGGAACAGGTTATAGATAGAGATATACAGCGTCACGGTTGCCATGATGTAGTTGGTCTCACCACCATGAATAATCTGGCTGGTCTGGTAGAGGATCAGTCCGGACATCAACAGGATGAACATTGCTGATACCGCCAGTGACAGACCCGGCATACTCAGGAACATGCTGGCAATACCGGCCAGAAATGCTACCAGAATACCGACCATCAGGAAGCCACCGAGGAAGCTGAAATCCTTGCGAGTGGTCAGCGCATAACCGGACAATCCAAGGAAGATCACACCGGTACCACCCATGGCAGTCATGACTATCTGTTCACCATTCGGGATTGACAGATACATGCTGATGATCGGACCCAGCGTCAGTCCCATGAAACCGGTCAGGGCAAATACAGATACCAGACCCCAGGCACTGTTACGCAGCTTTGTCGTCAGGAACAGCAGGCCGAAATATCCAACCAGTGTAATGATCATTCCCATTGGCGGCATATTCATGACAACAGCAATGCCGGCACACAGGGCGCTGAACAGCAGTGTCATGGAAAGCAGGGTATAGGTATTGCGAAGTACCTTGTTGGTTGCCAGTGCTGACTGCCCGGAAGCGGTAATCGTTTTGTCCATCATGCTCATAGTGTTAATTTCCTCAGGATTCAAAAAATGACCCAACTGGAGATATGACTGCACCCCCACCAATTGGTTCATATAAGGATATCACCCTTTTCCTAAAGGGCAACGTCAAAAACATCAGATTCATATGGTTTTTTGCTGGTAAAAACAGGATGAATTCCGGTATCCTGTCGCCGCATTGGAGAGGTGGCTGAGTGGTCGAAAGCGGCGGTCTTGAAAACCGTTGAACCGTAAGGTTCCGTGGGTTCGAATCCCACCTTCTCCGCCATTTTAATCAGTTAGTTACGTTTTATTCCTAAAAATAAAAATGCCCCGAAGGGCGCATTTTCTACCAGATTTTAAGTTTCTGTTTGTTCTTCGTCGGTAAATGGCGGTGTTCGTGCTATCCGAATACAACTTCCCGAGTATCAACATGCCTGCTCCTGCGGTGGGTTCACCTGCATAAAAGAAGTACGCAGTCACACACCATGCAATGACCGCAAGCACATTGTCATACATGCCTGTGTTGTCCTTATCCATTGCTTTCTTCTGTAGGTTAAATTTCAATTCCCATACCTGTTTCCCCCAGTGTGCTTTCTTCCATGTCAGGTATTACATGTCGATACACTCTCAGGCTAAGCTGAATGCTGTGGCGCGGTAGCTAAACGAACGGCCTCGCAAGACGCTAGGCTTTCAAACACCGGCAGAACGTTTTAATGCATGTGTTGCGTCGACCGATTGAGCTGGCAACACTAATGCGACATTCCCGGTAATCCCGTGGACTTCCGAGTAGTAGTCAGACGTTCAGGAGCCGGCCGTGGATTGGCAATTATCGACCCGTTTTACGCCTGGATATTCCAACCAGTCCTAATAGACCAGAACCGAAGAGCCAGATAGCCGCAGGAACGGGAACAGCTGAGACTGTTCCGTTAAGTGATGCATAATCAAAGCTGTACTGATTGGTTGAAAACCAACTGGAGCCTCCGTCCTGTGAAGATAGAAATTTTCCGGTAAAAAAACCTGCGGTTCCATTATTAATCATCTGGTCGGATGTTCCTTTCCTTTTTTCTCCAAGGAATGGAGCCCCGGGCGGTGCATTCCATACAAGAAGATAATCAGTATTTGATTGAAGTAGAAAACTGCTGTACGCAGCCAAGTCTATCGTTAGCCTGGTATTGCTCGAATAAATTTTTGATGTGTCAAAGGAACCGATTAATGCGCCTGCAGCAAGATCCACGCCATGCGTACCTGTGCTCTCATAAACGCCAATTTTAAGATATTGGGATGTGTTGTCATTGGTTAAGCCAAAAACAGCTGTTAGACCTTCAACAGTAATGTTGCTCTTCCCAACTTGAAAGACAGACCCAGTAGCCCAGTCATTAATTGTAGTGTTACTTTGATCTCCTGCAATAAGGCCGCCTATATTATCAATTGATCTTAATGTGGATATTAATGCAGCATTCACATTGGTTGATAAAGCAAAAGCGATAACAGCTGCTGCCAATTTACAAGATTTCATTTGTTGTTTCCCTTTGTATGCCAGTCAAATCAATTATTAATCCGTCGTAAATAACTTATCAAGCAACCGATGTAATGACACTTGTACTAAAGTACACATTCAAAGACAAAGAAAAGTCTGCAGACGACCTGGTAGCGAAGGATTAAACAGGGTTGTTCCTCTGTATCAATAATCTTGGAGTCTGTCATTCCGGACAGTGTTAACCAGATGTTCAGTCGAATTTGGTGGATGACAGCTTTTGGCCAAGTTACTGAAGCACATTAGAAAGGTGGGAACGTTCGTAGTTGTTGCGACTCGGAAGTACATCTGAATACCGGGAATGACCGTTTCTGGCCGAATCGGGAACTTTAGTTTACTCTTGTACGGGATTTCCTTAAAAGACGGCAGCAGCACCTCGCCCTGTTTGGGCGCCCCTTGCAGTCGACCTCATATAGACAATTCAACAACGGTTTTGATATGACGACACCGGAGCAATTGCGACAGACGGTTAAAATCCTGTTGGATTCCCAGGCCCAGGGGGTGTTGGCGACTCAGCATGATCAGCAACCCTACACCAGTTTGATGGCCTTCGCCGTCACGCCAGACTTGCGTTGGATCGTGTTCGCGACCTACCGGGCGACTCAGAAACACGCAAACCTATTGGCAAACCCCCGCGTCTCGTTGCTCATCGATAATCGAACCAACAAGTCTACCGATTATCACGATACCATAGCCATATCTGCCCATGGCACAGTCGGTGAAGTCAATGGCGCGCGCCACGACGAACTGCTGCAGATATACCTTCGCAAAAATCCCGAACTGAAGTATTTCGTGACATCGGCCGACTGTGCTCTGTTGCAACTGGAAGTAGAGACCTATTATATAGTTAGCCAATTCCAGAACGTCGTTGAGTTGCAGATGATATGATGCCCCATCCGTTTACGAGAGGATGAGCCTGCTCGCACGTGTGGCTGGCTCATGTGGTCCAGCGCAGCCACTATGACAGGCAGCTATTGGACGAACTGAGAAGTTTGGTGGCCAATCAAAGTTCATACCCTGGGATGGACCGAACGCCTGTAGTTGATCCGGAAGCGGACGTTTAGCCGTCACATATATAAACTATCACTTAACGACAGCTTGTGACTCTTGTAAGGTTTTCACGGTCTCTCAGTTACAAATCCGTAATACTTCATTGATAACATCGCTAATGCGAACAGCATAGATGTATGTCCATGATAAGGAGTTGTCCTGCGTCTCTTGGAAGATCAACATATCGTTGGGAGAGTCTTGTATTGGCTGTAGTGTTTATATCCATCCTGATAGTTGTCTCTCTCTTTTGACGGAAGCGTGTGGCTGTCGTATTTTTAGACGGTGCGACAATATGCCGCACACCTGGTAATAAAGCTTTTGATTTGGCTCAATGTATATTCTTCGCGTTTATGTGAGTCTTGCTTTGAGGGAAATTCAAAGGATGCAGGCTGATGAAAAAACACACAAATCTGAGGGTGTTGGCCCGTTTCAGGCCAATGAGTGCAGATGATCTTGATTCGAAGCTGATTCAGCTTGTCGGTAAGGAGGCAGAGTTCCGTTACCACAAGTTTATAGATGATAATGATACTCCTTACTCTGACCAGTGGGTGTTAACGGCGATGGATCCGCAATTTGGTGGCTTTTGGTTCCCGGAATGTGATCTGGAGATTCTGCAGGAAGAGCATTCTTCCTAGACCGGTTCTTTTCTGTAAAGGTTGACTATTGCCTGAAAGGCGACGTTTAACCATTAACAATGCTCGCCACTTTTGCCTTCTTGGCCAGTTGATGAGGACAACACCTCCCATCACCAATGTGATATCCAGTCATAGATTCGCGGAGTGGCGCCTTTCAGAAATAAGTGACCAGGGCTCACGCCAACCGGTTATTCCTGCACCAATATATGCAGCAGCCATTCACTCGAAGGGTTGCTGTTCACAGTGCGAAATAGTCCTTGATTCCCGCCAACACACTGGCAACGTCAACTGATGAAAGATAAGCCCCATCACCCGGCTGATAATGCTGGCACCACTGTCACCGATAAGCCGGTGTACCCCTGGCTTGCTGCCAGCATGGCGCCCGGACTCGCAATGGAGGGAACAGACAAGGGGAAAACCGCCGTATCGTTTCCGCTCCTGGCCAGCTTGACTTCTTGCTCAGGCTTGCTCTCCCCAAAGATCATCGACATTGAAGGTCATTCCCGTCATGTTTCCGCGTATTCGGCACCCGACACCGCTTTGCGACTGCATGCAGAGAGCCCCGGTAGCTACTATTTGGTTGTTTTACCTGTAATTAACACATGAAACATAGCAGGTATGCCGGTACACTACGCAGCCAGCCTGATTTTATCCGGGTTCACTTCAAGCAGGGGTGATCAGGCCACCCGGCAAACCTCTTGCGCTCTGCGCATACCACCCGTCCCAGGCATCACACATGACGACCGATACAGTAATAACCACGTTTAACGAACTGGCACTGAACAAGCAACTTCTCATGGTCCTCGATGAAGTCGGCTATGAGACTCCCTCGCCAATTCAGGCGCAGACGATCCCGCTATTACTAAAAGGTAGAGACATCATCGGTCAGGCGCAAACCGGAACCGGGAAGACGGCAGCCTTTGCCCTGCCGATATTATCCAACCTCGATTTAAAACAGAAAGAACCGCAGGTGCTGGTGCTGGCGCCTACCCGCGAACTGGCTATACAGGTCGCGGAGGCCTTTCAAAAATACGCCAGGCACCTGAAGGGCTTTCATGTACTGCCTGTCTACGGCGGCCAGGATTATCGCGGGCAAATACATGCCCTGAAACGCGGTGTGCATGTCGTGGTGGGGACACCCGGACGTGTAATGGATCACATGCGTAGAGGCACCCTGAAACTGGACAAGCTCGCTGCACTGGTGCTGGATGAGGCTGATGAAATGCTGCGCATGGGCTTCATTGATGACGTGGAATGGGTGCTCGAGCAAACACCTGAGAGCAGACAGATAGCCTTGTTTTCAGCGACCATGCCACAACAGGTTCGTCGCATCGCCGCAAAACATTTAAACGATCCTGCACAGATTACTATCAAGGTTAAAACTACGACTGCAGATACCATACGACAACGCTTCTGGCCGGTCAGCGGTATACACAAACTGGACGCACTGACGCGCATACTCGAAGCTGAAACCTTTGATGCCATGCTGGTTTTTGTGCGCACCAAGACAGCCACCATCGAGCTGTCAGAAAAATTGCAGGCGCGTGGCTACGACTCGGCCGCGCTGAACGGGGATATCGCACAGAATCAACGTGAACGCACCATACAACAGCTAAAGAAAGGCAAGCTGGACATACTGGTTGCGACCGATGTGGCTGCCCGTGGCCTAGATGTTGAGCGCATCAGCCACGTCATTAACTACGACATCCCCTACGATACCGAGGCCTATGTGCACCGCATTGGTCGCACCGGCCGGGCAGGGCGAAAGGGTGACGCCATTCTGTTTGTTGCACCCCGTGAAAGACGAATGCTTGGCGCTATCGAAAAGGCAACGCGGCAAAAGATCGACATTATGGAGCTGCCTTCCACCGAGCTGATCAATGACAAACGCATCGCCAAATTCAAGCAACGTATCACCGATACGCTGGCGAATGAAGAAATGGGGTTGTTCACGCAACTAATCGAACAGTACCAGCATGAACACAATGTGCCTGCCAATGAGATTGCGGCAGCACTCGCCCAGTTGTTACAGGGTGATACACCACTGCTGTTGCAGAATAAACCGCAACGCAAGGCTGACAAGAGCTGGGACACGCACGACAAACCGCCGCGCAGAAAACAGTCTCGCGACAAACCCGTGGCGGGCGCGCGAACGAGACGCAAAGATTCTCCACCCGAAGAGGGTATGGAGCGATTTCGGCTGGAAGTAGGGCATAACCATAATGTCAATCCCGGCAACATTGTCGGCGCCATTGCCAATGAAGCAGGTGTTGACAGTCAGTACATCGGCCGCATCAATATATTCGATGATTACAGTCTGGTTGATTTGCCCGAAGGCATGCCCAAGGGGGCTTTCAACAACCTGAGAAAGGCCTGGGTAGGAGGTCAGCTTTTAAAGATTTCCCGTTATGACAAGGACAGCAAGCCAGCTGAAGCAAAAAGACGGCCTGCAAGAAAGAATGATAGCAAGGTAAAACCTCGCGGCAGGAAACCCGTAAAACCGGGTGAAAACATCAAGAAGAAAGTCAGAAAAAAGAAACCGGCAAAACGCCAGCAGGGTTAATAACAGGCTTTACTGGCACAGGCTAGTTACCTCATCAGAGTTTTTAGTCACTGTGTTACCAGAGGGCAAGGAAACGTTCTGATCGTTCACCCAGGCGACCACATCACGCAAAACGACATGCGCCTGCAAATCCCGCATCAACATGTGATAGCCGTCCGGATACAGGACAAAGCGGGTAGTCGACTGATCCGGCAAACGCCCGAGCATCACGCAGGTCGGGTCATGTGGGATGATTTCGTCTCTTTCACCGTAGAGTATCAGGGTGGGTATCTGTAACCGGGAACTGGATAACAACGCCGCTTCCATCAAATCAGTCAGGCCGTACATGGTGTCAATACGCGTCGCCTTGATGACCAGCGGATCACGGCCCAGTGCACGCAGCATCTCTGTATTGTCCGAGGGTGTTATTTTCAGTCCTTCACCCGTTAAGGTTTTCGCCGGCGCCACATGCGCTGCAAATCTCAGGGTATTGCGTTGCCAGAACGGCATCGTCTGCCAACCCCAAACAGCAGGGCCTGCCAGCACCATTCCGGCTACGCAGGGTGCTGCTTTCTGCATGTTTATAGCAACAGCGCCGCCCATACTTTCACCCAGCAAGAACAACGGCAGATCAGGGTATTTCTCACAGAGAAGATTCGCCATGCTGGCTGCGTCCGATTCCAGTACATTGTCACCCGGCCAGATACCGCGTTGCGCCGTTTCACCAAAGCCGCGCTGGTCATAGGCATAGGTCACAATATTATGGCGTGCGAAATAGCTCGCCGGGCCGTCAAAGGCGTTGCTGTAATCATTAAAGCCGTGCAACGCAAGAATGATCGCTCGTGGCGCCTCGGCCTCCCATGCGGTCACGGGAAGCCGGTAGCCATCGGCCATCACTGCCGAGGAAGCTGTCAGTTCGGGTGTCTGTGCAGTCGTCGAGGCTTGCTGCACCTGCGGTGAAGCGCAGGCCAGCAGACTAACAAGCACCAAGAGGTAAACAAGGCTACGCATTTAACCGGCCATTCGCCGTTACCACGGCAGTCAGCTGCATTAAATCTATCTTTTTATTATGGATGTTATTGTATGTATAACAGTAAGAAACAGTGCTTATCTCAAAACCATATTGAGATAAACACCTGTGCCACGTCAGCCGAAAAATCATACAGCGGCTCCTTGCCAACCGGCGCACCTGTTTTTCGTAAATCACGGAAGTCATCATATTCGAACATAATATGGTCGTAGGCGAAATTGATACTGCCTCGATCGATTGCATACCAGCCATTCTGCACGAAGTCGTAACTCAGCGTAAAGCCGATGGTATTACTGGTAAATTCACTCAGTTCCTTGTCGCGTGAGAGGAAGTTCTGCGAATCCTGGCGCGGGAACAGGTCGCTGTAAAAATCAGCTGCATTCTGGGTGTAGTAACGATATCGCCCTTCAAGAACCCAACCTCCCGGAAACGGGTGTACGTAACCGATTTCGATGTTATGTGCTGTGATATTCCAGCTATCGTCAAAATAACGGTACTCGGCATAGGCAGCCACAGTAGCTTCCGAGGTCGCTGCCCGGTAAGGTAAATAATATATCGAGCGCACAGCTATCGCGTTGCTGGTGCGGGTGTTCGGGTAGATCTCCGGTTCATAGCTGTATCCGATCGAACTGTTGGGGTCAACATAGCGGGCAGAGCGGTAGGGGTTATTCAGAAAGCCTTCATCAGTAATAAGCTCGTAGTTAAGCTCCATGATCATATCTTTGGTCAAAACCTGCGACAGTCCAACCTTGTAATTCTGTCGATCGACATCCTTTGAGAAAGTTGGATCATTGTTATTCTCTACAGTGTCCCAACTGCGCGCATAGCCAAGCGATACCGTCGTCATGTTGCCAAACATATCCATACTGATACCAAAACTGGCAGTATCCGACTGGTAGTCATCTTCTTCACTGTTGGTATAGGACACGCTCATAATGGAATTGCCATGCATATAGTCGGCGCCGGCAGAATATTCCGTGCGATCCTCACTGTATTTACTGGCAGTCGTCACCACGTCGATGGATGCGCTGCTGATTGAGTCCACATAGTAATTACCACTGAGTGCTACATTCTGACCGACTTTTTTCAACACCAGCACCGAGGGACCAGTGATCTCGACACCGCCACCATCATAAGAGTGGTACAGGGCATCGGCGCGGTCATCGGGCAATACACCGGCGAGTGCCGGAAACGTTGCACCCAACAGGCACATAGGCCACAGCCATAACTTTACCCGACTAGTTGCAACCACAACCACCACCATGTCCGCCCTCGGCACCACGCGCACCTTCACGCGCCTGGTAGACATGCGTCATGTAGGCCGAAGACACCGGATTCCGCTGAAAAGTCATAATCGGATCTGCCAGATGGGCGCGCTCGTAGGGCTTTACCCATGGTTCTACGCTGGCACATCCTGACAGGGTCAGACTGGCCAACAGCAGCGAGTACAGTGTGCTTTTCATCGCCAGATTCATTCGCGAAGCAGATCCCTGACCTGTTGCAGGTACACGTCCTCAAGCCCCGGTTTGTAGCCCTTGTGCAGGTAGCGCATGTTACCGTCGCGATCGACCAGTACCGTGCTTGGCATGGCAATCACGTCATACTGCCTGCTGACGATACTTTCATTGTCGAGTAATACGGGAAAACTGACCGGCAGTTCCTGCAGTAATTTTCTTGCCTTGCTTGAGTCCTCCTCGACATTAACACCCAGCACAGTGAATCCGAGCGCCTTGTACTTGTTATGCAGTTCGCTCAGTACCGGCATTTCCTGCCGGCACGGCCCACACCAGGAGGCCCAGAAATTGATCAGCACTACTTCGCCGCGATATTCACTGAGCTTGAGGTTTTCTCCCTCGACACTCTTGAGGGTGAAATCCGGAGCGGCTGATTGTTTTATCCCGGCTGTAACCGTTGTTGCAGCAATCAGAACGAGCGCGGTAATACCTGCGGGTATTCTCAGTGATCTCAATATACGAATATTCATCATCATCTCCTGTCAGAAAAAGAAACTGATACCGCCGGTTGCTTCAAGGTTGTGGGTGGTCTTGTCATTGCCGAGCAGGTCAGATTTAAAGATGTGGTCACGAAAGTCGACATGCAGTGCTATCCAGTCAGTGAGCAGAAAGCGATAGCCGGCACCGACATTGACAGTAAAGTGACTGTCATCAGCAAACTCGGTGTTACCGACACCCGCGATTACATACAAAGCACTGTTATAGGCATGCCCCTTACCAATAAATGCCTCGCCAGGCAGCAGGTTGTAACCCAGCGAAATGTTGTAGTAGGTCAGTTCACGCTGGCTGTCTGAAAGTATCTGCGCGCCACCGCTCAGCGTCTCGAAGCTGGTCTCATCGGCTTCAGTTCGTCCAATAGACGCTTCTGTAAAAAAGTCTTCTGTGATGTGATAGGCAAGGCGTGCACCGTAGACCACGTTACTGCCGAAGTCCTCAATGCTCATGACGCCGACAAAGGCAGTTGCCTCAAAGTCCTCGCTGTCGATGTCCGCCTCGGTTATCGTGCGGCGCTCAAGAGCCGGCTGTATGACAGGCTCCGAGTCATCATATGGCTCGTCATTAACGGGTATCAGGGAGCACCCTGATACCAGTCCGGTTAAAATCAATGCACTGATTGTCTTCAGAAGAAAAATGCGAAGCCTGCTTTCCATTCGTCGATCTCCTGATTGTCATTCTTGTCCTGAAAAATGACGTTGTTTTTGTACTCGGCACGCAATATGAAGCGTCGTGCCAGGTACATCCTTACCCCGACGCCGGCGCTGGCAATCTGATCAGTACGATCTGATTCATCCACCAGTGTGACATTGGGGTCTGTATAAATCAGGCCACCGCCGAGTGAGAAAAACGGCGACAAACGCCACTCGGGAAAAGGCTGCGCCACCAAACTGATCCTGCCGATGATGGCGTCCGAAAAATCACCAAACACCTGTGAAACCGACAATTCGGCAGAGAAATTCTGCGTCATCGCATAGGCACCATAGACCGTGATGATGTCGGCACCATCAAAATCTCCGGCAAGCACACCGCCTTCCCAGCGGCGCCGTGAAAAATCACCGATTGCAGCATCAGCAAACATGGTCTTTTCGCCCCCTGGTGTTAGTGTTAACTCCATTTCTTGCCGGTTTACCCAGCCTTCCTTGCCGCGGCTCGTGCGCACCAGGAACCAGTCCGTCCGGCGCTTGATCACTTCGACCTCGTTACCGCGCTCAACGACGTGGAAAACCGGGTAGCCACGTCCTGCGCCGGTATGTATTTCCATGTAGGGCTCTGCGACCACAACCCTGTAGTAAGCGTCATCTGCCTGTACACTTGCAGCGACAAGTAATTGCAGCAAAATACTCACAGCCGCTAGCAGCCACATGGCATATCCATCCCTGACACGCTGTTGCACACGCATATGCCCTGAGGTCAGTTGTCCGGTACCGCAAACGGGTCGTTGTAATACTGCGCGCCAATATCCAGCCATTCGATCAGCAACCGCAGTTCTGCAGGGTCGAGACGTCCGTCATGGCTGCCGCCTGCTTCAAACTCGTTCATAATCGCGCGGCTGGCCCGAGCACCGGAGGCAGACAGTGACGAACTGACAATCACGGGCACCCGTGTCGGCAACAAGGTCACCGGGTCGATCGGACCATCTTCAAATACATCCTGAAGTCCGGTAGCCCCCGCTTCCTGCTGGATGTCGTTAAACAGCAGTTCACGGTAGGACTTGAAGTGATCTGTCTGGTCTGCAGACAGCCCGTCGGTAAGGTCGAGTTGTGCGTCAGGCACCCGCGTACCACTTGCAGTCGTATGACAGGCAGTACAGGTGTTGGCACCACGGTCCAGGTTCCAAAAGGGATGAATATGTTCTTCGTAATTGATAATCGTGCGGCAATTGGCACGCCAGTCGTCCTGACACGACAGGGAAACGGGTGCGCTCGTTTGCAGATCCGCATACGAGAACTTAAATGATGCTGTTTTCACCAGGCTGCCACTATCATCGGTCCAGACATCGTCATAGATAACATTCATATCCGGAATCAGCGCCAGTGGATCATGCCGCGTCAGTGTTTCAGCCATGGTTTCGCCAAAGTCGGCAAACAGGGCGGACTCGGTGTTCGGAAATGAAGGTCCGGTGGTCAATGCTCCCGGGTTTACTGAAAGCGGCCCTTGAGGGTGGCCATGCGGTGAACCGCTGGCATGGTCATGGCAGCCATTGCACCTGACTGTCTCGCCCGGACGTAGCTGCATCCAGCTTTGATGCCGCGCGGTTATTCGGCGCCCCTGACTGTCCAGCACACTGATCGCCAGTGGCACATTGGCTGGTACCTGCACTTTCACTGAACCATCCGGCTGCACAGGAACATAGCCAATAATCTCGCGCATCAACTGGTTTCGACTGCGCCCAAAAGCGGTGCCGGGTACATCCTTTACCTCGTCATCGGGAATTCCCACGGCTTTGACAATGCGCAGAAAGCGGGCAGGGCGCGCATTGGTTGGTGTCAGCCCCGGGTCCGCAACCGTCGCGATATCCGGAATGGCGGTATCAACACCATCGACATCGTAGACACTGCGAATATTCAGGATACCTGCATCGTTATCTGCCAGCAGCTGATCCAGTTCTACGCCAGCCTGCTTGTCGAACAATATTATTGGCAGATCACGTGGTTCTGCAGCGACCACATCGGTAAACATATAACCGTCCTGCGCCACTACAACAGGTAGTTGCGTATCACTACGACGGTCATACAGGAAGATGCCATAGGCAGGATCAGCCTCGATCGCTGAGCGTGCCGACAGTCTGTCAGGCGTACACGGTACAATCAGCCTGTTTTCCTGCAAACGGCACAGACTCCAGCTGACCAGTACACGATTGGTGCCGTCATGCAGCGGCCAGGCTGAGCGAAACACACCACCCGGGGAGATACTGCCGTCTGTAAAGACCTTGTTAACAACAGCAGACTTTTGTGCCGGACCGGTCAGGATTCCCTCGTTAACAGTTGTTGGGCCGGCATTATCGATGTAGTTAGCAATATCGATTTCAAGCAGCTCACCGTTATCAGCGATGATGTCATCGAAGATATCCGGATCATCGGTCGGTAGCAGGATTCTCGGCTGTAATACTGTCAGCAGGTTACCGTTCTGAAGTTCACGTGGTTGCAGGAAATGCACATCATTGCCATTGGTGCCAGTATCATGACTGTGCGCACCATAGAGCAACTGCAGCTCCGAACCATCCGGGTGCATCTTGTACAGCGAAATAGCATCCCGGTTACCCATATTGTCCCAGCGGCTGAACACGACCTCTCCGCTTTGTAGCACCACCGGGTCAAGATCATGACTCTGGTTAAATGACATCTGGCGAATATCATTGCCGTCACTGTTCATAACGTGCAGCACAGACGCGAATTCATTAAGGTTCTCATCAAGCGC
>Ga0316191_10002772_pt1 | contig 12827 bp, 8 predicted proteins | sample Eddworburr2cm_MG_FD_204928 | JGI IMG/M metagenome (GOLD analysis project Ga0316191, IMG submission 204928) | Coastal sediment microbial communities from Maine, United States - Eddy worm burrow 2 cm | ecosystem: Environmental > Aquatic > Marine > Coastal > Sediment | place: USA: Maine | collected...
GTCAATGCCGTATTTTTCGTTGATCATTCCTTCCAGGGTCAGCCACTGCTCGTTATGGGATTCCACCAGGTCGAAATTCCCGGCATGCCCGCAAGCCTTTTTTTGCTCCAATAGCTCATCCAGCCCTTGTTTCACAGCATCGGCATTATTCAAATCGGCCCGCGCATACCAGGTTAAAGCCGATCGCAAGCTTGCAGGCATGAAATAAAAATCCGTCTCCCCCAATCCCCAGACGCTAACGCCCTGTGAATGCAAATGCTCGATGAAACGAGCAAAATTGGGAGGAAACTCGGGAGAGATATAAAGCAAATCCATTGGACACCTATCCGGCAATAAAGGTCCCCCGCAGCCTTTTGAAGTGGCGCAGCGGGAAGTAACACTTTGTAATTAATACAATGCTTAATTTTCGGTGCAATCTGCGTAATCTGCGGACTAGAAATAAAATCAGGCGGCGATGACAGCTAACTTGTCATTTTTGAACCCCCACTCATTTACAAACTGAACTAAGATAAGATCCCTATTTAAAAAGTAAATAAACATCACAAGGCGCAAAGGTATTATTTTTACTTTGCGGCTCTTGCCAAACATGAAAAGCAGCCAATCTGTTAAAAATGCATTTTGAAAGCGGCAATGAAAAAAACGGTAGACCAAAGAAAACCGAATATTAACGACATTTTTTCCTTTCAAGGTATTCCTGTTTAAGAATATTTTTGCGTACTTTCCCAAGCGCAGTCCGGGGAAAATCTCCTTTAAAAAAGATCTGCTTGGGCCATTTGTAGCGTGCCAGTTTCCCGTCACAAAATCCGATCAGATCCTCTCCAGTAAGATCTGCTCCCTGTTTTGGCATGACAAAGGCAAAACCGACTTCACCCCAGGTTTCATCAGGGACGCCGACAACGGCGATGTCTTCTATGGCAGGATGAACCCGCAAAACCCTTTCGATTTCAGCCGGATAAACATTTTCACCCCCGGAAATGTACATGTCTCTGGCTCTGTCGATGAGATAAAAATACCCGTCCTCATCCATCCGGGCCAAATCTCCGGTGTGCAGCCACCCTCCCCTGATGGTTTCTTCGGTCTTAACCGGATCCTGCCAGTATTCGGTCATCATGATCGAGCCCCTGACGATGATTTCTCCCACTTGTCCGGGCTCGCACGGCCGCCCTTGCCGATCGACAATCTTCACTTCGGCATGAAAAACAGGTCTGCCCAAGGAATCCGGTTTACGGGAAGCATCTTCCTCAGATGCCCACAGCAGAATGGATGTCTCGGTCTGCCCCATAATCTGACGCAGTGAAAACCCGGCATCTTTAAACCGGGTCATGAGTTCCGGGGTTAACTTTTCGCCGCCAATAGCGCATACTTTCAAAGATGCGAAAGTGGCCCTATCCGCCGGTTCGGCGCCGACCAGGGATTTGTAAACCGTTGGGACACCCAAAAATTTGGTAACCCGGTATTTGCGGATATCTTCATAAACCTGCCGGGGGTCTAATTTGGAGTGGATTACCATGGTGGCTCCCTTATAGATAACCGGCGAGGCCTGGATGAAAAGTCCCCCGGAATGAAACAGGGGTAATACGATGAGCATGACATCATCGGCATGGAGTTTAAAAAAAATATCCGCGTTCAAACAATTAAAAAATGTTTTGCGGTGGGACAATACCGCCCCCTTGGCATGTCCGGTAGTACCTGAGGTATACATGATAACCTGGGATTCCTCGGGAGTAGCCGGTGCCATGGATACCGTCAGAAAAGGATTTTTTCCATCACAGGCGGCTGATTCCGCCTGATAATCCAGTACCTGGCTAGAATACGAACACTGCGGGATGGCGGCCAGCAACATCAAAGGTCTGGTGCTGTTGAGGTTAAGGCTCAAGACTGTCTCGGCATATTCGTTTCCGAAAACAAAGAGCCTGGGGCGTGAATGGGTCAGGGTGTAATCCAATTCAGGGGCTGCCAGCCGGAAATTCACGGGCACAAAAATAGCCCCCAGTTTTGAGCAAGCCAGGAAAAGTTCAAGGAATTCTGGGCAATTTCCCAGCATCGCCGCCACCCGGTCACCTTTTTCGATTCCCAGGGATTGAAGCCAGCAACACGCACGATTGATTTTACGGTAAAGATCCAGATAGCTGATCCGATGTCTCTCAAAAATGATGGCGGTTTTATGCGGATGCAATTCGCTCCAGCGTTTTACCCACCAAGCGATATTCATTGACTTGATCATTCTATCACTTTCTTTTTACTAAACTGATGGGTTTCAGGTTCAGCGCCACCGCCAGCCGAAAAAAAGCCGGTCTGATCGAAGAGGAAACATAATAATTCACCGCAGAGCTCGCAGAGGACGCTGAGAAATATCGACGAATAGATCAAAGAATAATGTTAGGGTATCTCGGAGATCTCTGCGTTCTCAGCGGTGAACCGAACCGTCACCAGGAAATTTCATGAAGTTTCATATTAAGCAAAGTAACAACCGATTTTATTTCTATTATCACATTTTATCCAATTCATAAATGTTAATCGTTTTTCATCATTTCAGTTAGTTAGACCAGAATATGAGGGATTTGCAATAATTCCAAGCTGTATTATAATGTGAGATAGGCTATCGTGTTGCAGATAAGATTAACGAAAAAGCATTGGCAGCATACCCCGACAGAATATGTAGACCGCCAAGGAGACCGGATGGATTCAATTATTTCCCTTGACGAAGCGAATCAAGCAGCCTTGTTGGAAGGAATTGCGGTGCTCTCCCAATTTTACTGGGGACCAGCTGCTGAAGGCGGACGGGAGATCTTGCGGAGAAATTATCTCAAATCATTTGAGGCGCTCAAGCCGATTGTGGGCTATGAACCTCCCGGCATATTCGATGAACTGAAAGCCATCAATACTTCTTTCGCAGACGAAGATGAATTTTTTCAATACCTGGAGCAATCCTATGTCCGTCTGTTTATTAACAGTCGTGACGGCATTACCGCCCCGCTATATGCTTCCTGCTATGTGGCAGAAAGCGCACCTGGCGAAAATGCCCCGCTTATGGGGCCTCCCGCCGCCTTGATGAAAGAGCGTTTTCAGTCCAAAGGGCTGTCGCTGGGAGATCATATCCACGAACCCCCCGACCATCTTTCCATCGAATTGGAATACTTATACTTCCTGCTGGAAAAAGGCTGGTCCGGCGATGATGCGGCGCTTAAGAATGAAGGCACATCTTTTGCCGGTGAAATCATGCTGCCATGGGTTATCAAGTTTCAGGAGAGAATCGTGACCGTTGAAACCGGGAACCGCTTTTATCATCTCACCACCGCAATCCTTTGCGCTATCCTGCGCTTTATCGGCGCATCAGATAATTCCTAACCTTGCATAAACGAAGGGCTTATGATCTTTGCCAGAACTCACGTTCCATATGAACATTTCCCGGAAGGGTGGGTGTAACCGCCCAGTCCAGGAGCCGGGTGCCTGCGTGGTAGTAGATATTGGGCCGGGTATCAACATGGGGGGCAATTACACGCACCAGCTTTTCTTCCCTGACCAACCGGCTGACTTCGCTGTCAGGATCGTTTAAATCTCCGAAGACGCGCGCTTTGGTCGGGCAGGTCACCACGCAAGCGGGTTCCTCACCGCGTACCAGACGGTGTCGGCAAAAATCGCATTTGTCGGCCCGGCGGGTGCCAGGATCGCGATAGCGTGCACCGTACGGACAGGCTGATACGCAGTTAGCGCAGCCGACACATTTTATCGGGTCAATCACAACAAGTCCATCCGCCTGTTTATAAGTGGCATCCACCGGGCAGGCCGCTACACAGGAAGGGGTATCGCACTGCATGCACTGGCCCGGTTGGAACTCAGCTTTGCGGCCGTCTCTGACATCCCACAGCGGCCGAATCCAATTTCTCCAGAAACCCTCCGGAACATCGTTTTCAACTTTACAGGCAATCATGCAGGCTTTGCAGTCGATGCATTTGGTTGTATTGATAACGATCCCGTATTTTTTCGGTACGCCCTGTTTCATATTATGTCCCTTTAATCTGCATCATTAAATTAACATCAAATCCTCGTGGGAGTAGCTTTCCACCCACGAAAGGATGCCGCTCTAACGCCGTAGTCGTTTAATCGCGGCTGGTAAGCCGCTCCCACAGTGAAAACGCCATTCCTTATGTAAATGCCATTAACCCGCAACCCGAAACCTGGTTATACCTTCCTCACACTAACAATGGTCTCATGCATAGCCATATTTCCTGAAATTTCATCGGCATAATCTTCCAGAATTTCAGCGATACAAGCACCTTTGCCGAAAATTTTCGACAGTCCTTTGGAAATCACCCCATAACCCGTATCCATATAGACCGTGTCCGGCCGGGTTTTCTCCGTCACGCGGGCTTTTAACCTGCCCCTGCCGGCCGGGCTTTTGACTTCTACCGGATCGCCCTGACGAATGCCGAGCGGTTGGGCCGAATCCGGGTGTATCCACAGAAAATTTTCCTGTTCCAGTTGCCAGAGCAGTGTATTGTTGGTACTTGCACTCTGGGTGATATAAGCATTTCGTCCGACAACAATCCGGAAATGGTTCTGCGGCACAATTTTCGGGGGATTGTATACCGGCATGGGATCTATCCCGTTTTCCTCATAACGCGTACTAAAGAGCTCAATTTTTTTAGAGCGCGTCTTGAAAGGTTTGCCCTCATGAATCCCATGGCTGTGACCGACAATATTGTAAACCCCATCTTCTTTGAGGGCCTTGGCAACTTCCGGCAGTTTTTTGAGCTGGGCCTGCCTGAAATCTTCAATCGTGAAGTCAAAATGCTCCCCCAGGTCAAGTCGCCGGGCCAACTCTTTAACAATCCAGAACACCGGTTTGGATTCAAACATGGCCGGTACGATCGGATTCCTCGTCAGCACTCCGGAGCACGATGACGACGCCAGAAAGGCGGATACCGGGTCCTGTCTTTCCAGATAGCTGGGTGCCGGCAGGACCAGGTCCGCCATCCAGGCCGTGTCACTCATAGCAATATCAACGGTCATCATAAAATCCAGTTTGTCGATCATCTCAATGGTTTTTTGCCGATTGGCACCCGTCTGCATGGGATTGGTTTTATAGGTAAACCAACCTTTTACCGGGTAAGGCTTGCCCTCGATAACGGCGTCGCGGGTGTGCTTGAAAGAGCCTTCCTCGTCGAACATCATCTGAGCTCTGCCGGCATCCACCCGGTCTTCCGGGTTGTCCTCATAAAAAGGCGCATCGTAGGACAGGGATCCGGTTTTAATTTTCTTGGGCAGGATCAAGCCCCCTTTTTTGTCCCAGTTTCCCAACAGCGCATTGACAATCGCGTAGGACCTTCTGATTTGCGTGGAGTCCTTGTAATCCGAGCTGCGGCGTCCGGGATAAACCATGGCGGCCGGCGCTGCGGCTGCCAAGGCACGGGCCAGCCGGCGGATATCCCCGGCCGCAATTTCAGTTTCCTTAGCGGCCCACTCCGGTGTGTATTTTTGAACATGGACACGAAGCGCATCAAAGCCATGTGTTTTTTCGGCGACGAATTTTTGATCATAAAGATTTTCTGATATAAGAACGTGGGCGATGGCCAGGAAAAAAGCCATGTCCGTGCCGGGTTTGATGGCAAACCATTCATCGGCCAGGGCCGCTGTTTTGGTATACCGCGGGTCCAGCACCACCAGTTTGCAACCGTTTTGCATGACCGTCATCAGATCGATACTGTCGGGCGTCACCAGGGCTTCGAAGCGGTTGGCGCCCGGCATAATGATATATTTACAGTGAATGATATCGGGGGTCGGGACCACGCCGAATGTATCCAGAAAAGCACGGTTGCGGCTCAGCAGACAGTTGGATTCATGGGATATGACATTATAGGAGCCGTAAACTTCCGCGAACTGGTGAACAAAAGTAGATTGCATATCCGTCCCGGCCATAAAGAGAAAACCGCAGCGGGTATACTGCTGCCCGATTTTAACCATCTGCTCGGCGGCGTGGTCCAGGGCCTGGTCCCAGCTCAAGCGCTGCCACTTGCCCTCACCCCGCTGCCCTTTTCGCAGAAGCGGATATTTCAGGCGATCAGGGTCGTAGAGTTGTTTGACACCCGCATTGCCCCGGGCACATAACATCCCGCGTGATTTTAGGGATTTCGGATTGGGATCAAGCTTTTTGACCACGCCGCCCTCCACCCGGGCAATCAGCCCGCACTTGTTAAAGCACATATCACAGGCCGAATATACGTCCCGGATCTGTTTTTCTGCGCTTTCTTCTTTTTTTTCAACCAGGGCATGCAAAACCCGGGCGGGACCGCCGGCTGCCGCCAGGGCTGCAGCGGTACCGGAAAGCTTCATGAAACCCCGGCGAGTAAATGTTCCCTTGTTTTTAGCTGACATAATCACTTCTCCAAATAAGCTTGTTCTGGTTACTTGATGCTGGATATTCGATGATGTTGTCTCAATTTCAGCTTGCCCTAATGAGAAAGTGTCCAGGCAACTCGTACCCCGCAACTTGATATTAGAGGACAGGATACCTTAATTCGACATTCGTCATTCGACATTCGTCATTCCAGAATGGGCGACGTTGAGTCCAAGCTTTTCAAACCTGCTGCCGGTTTCGATGGGATCGCCATCATAGCCCAATGCTTTGTAATCGATGTAATTGGTCTGGCCGACTAATTCTGCCACATCCCGGCCCATTGCTGCCAGATGTTTAAAGTCAATGCCTTTGTGAACCAAATCTTTGAAATTTACATCCGGCCTTTCCTGGTGACAGCGCCCACAATAGGGCGCCTTGGCCAGGGAAGCGTGGCATTCGGCACAGGACAGCGCCTGCTCCTTAGGCACGACCTCATGGGTCAGGCCCCAGTACATGGTGGTTTCCACAAACTCATATTCCCCGCTGTAGGCCAGTCCGGCTGACTTCATGCCGTCCCGCGAGGCCTTGTCCCAATCCCAGTGTTTCCAGTACCCTCCCCAGAGCTGAGGTGCGATCAGATATTTATAGATGGCATCGCTGATCTGTTTTCCGCGATGGACTTTGAAGGGGTATATTCTGGCGGCCGGGTCATCGAAACTTCCCACCGGACTGGTTAATTCCGTTGTGCCGTTTTCAGTGATGCGATCGCCGAGAAGATAACGCTTGACGGTCCCGTTGTACCATTGATAGGTCGGCTTAACCGCCTCTTTCCACTGAAAGCTGCCTTTCTTTTTCACGTAAGTCGGCTTGCCGTATTTGTCTTTCGGTTGTTTGCCGTCCTGCCCGGCGGTGGACCAGTCCCAGAAAATTTTAGTCGGATTGCCCTTGGAATAAACGGGAATGTGGCAAGTCTGGCAAGCCACATGTCGGGTGTGCTTATTCAGATGGTGATCAATCAGTTCACTGCCGATATGGGGACTGTCCGTATGACAATATTCGCAGGAAAGATCCCCTTCCACTGCCGGAACGGAAATACTGCGCCCGGAAATCATGTGATTGCGGGTCTTATGGCAGTCCTGGCACCTGAAATCCAGTCCCCCTTCGGTAACTCCCATGTGCACGTCATGATCCTTTTGCGGATTGGCAAGGATGGCACTCATGTCGCCGTGTTTGACGGCGTCACCGCCGCCGCCGCGAAAATGGCAGTTCATGCCGCAGTTGGCACGGCTGGGTCTGCCCACATTTTGGGCGATGGTCACCAGATCCAGGTTCTTGATCGGATATCCGGCTGCCGGCGGCGCTTTCTCATATTTGCCGGTGGTGTCATGGCAAACCAGGCAGTCAATTTTCGACATATCGCTAAAATCAAAATTTGCGTCCTGCCAGCCATAGCCGATATGACAGCTCGTGCAGCGGGGCCAGTTCCCGTTCAGGTTGATGCAAAAATTGTTGATGGTATTACTTTTCTTGCCTAAATCAACCCGTTTCTCGTGGCCGACCGTATAGGGAGAGCGACCATGCCAATTCCAATGAGCGGTTTTTAAAATGGCCTCACCCTCTTTTTCATGGCATCCAAGGCAGTTCCGGGTGACTGCCAGGGCATCCACTTGGCCTTCCAGTTTCACGAGCTGATTATGGTTCGGAACCTTTTTGGCGTGACAGGCCAGACAATCGGTGGGCGCCCGGGTATCGAGGGTCCTGGCAATCGGCCCTCGAACCATCGCGCTGTAAAGAATTGGTCCACGAACATGGGGCACCTGTTCCGACTCCTGGTGGCAATCCATGCAGAGCTGGTGGTAAGCCCCTTTCAAGCCCGGGGTACCGGGGTCCTTTGAATTAAACGGATCCGCATGGCAGGCCGAACAGCCCACCGGTTCGGTTTGCCTTTGCCTTAGTTTGAGCATGGACACCGGTTCGCCGTACGTATCCTGCTCTTCTCTGGGCATCCGGTGGTGGCAGATCGAGCAATCCCCTAAAACGTTGGCATGCTTGCTATGCATGAAACGCACCGGTTCGTATAAATCGCTGTATTTATTGACGACTGGGCTGTTGAGGATGGCCACTTTGGGTGCGTCGGCAATCGAAGGCGTAATATTCTCTTCCAGCGCCAACGGCCGCTTTACCGTCTGATCCGCCCGGGCGTCAGCCGGTAGCCACAGGATCATCAGGGCGGCCGTCAGTGCCAGCAGCGCCGCAACAGTGGTCGACATCTTCTTCGGCTCAGCGCCCAGCACCGGAAAGATGAAGACAAACACCCGGTACAGGAACATCAGCGTGGCGATCAATCCGATGGTGATAAAAATCTCTCCCAGGGCAGGAAAATAAGCATTGAGTTTGTAGGGTGGTGAGTAGCTGGTCACAAAAACATTGATCCGGTTGAGCAGGATACCCAATACAAAAACGCTTGAAGCAAAAAACAACCATCCGGCGGATTGGCGGATCCTTTTAAACAGGAGAAGCACAAAGGGAAGCAGAACGCCAAAAACCACCTCTACCATAAAAGCATTGGTCTGATAGGTACCGTCCAGCAGATAAACATAAGTCCCGCGAACGATCATATCCCCAATTTTGAAGACAAGATAGATTCCCATCAAAAGCGGCATAAACCTGGCCAGCGGTGTCAGCACCTCCATCTCCGGTTTGCGGTTAAACGACTTGGCCACAATAATGGATTCAAACGTCACCATGGGATACCCCGCCGCAAAAGCGGAAAGCAGAAACAGGAGCGGCAAAATCGGGGTGTACCACAGGGGATGGACCTTGTACTGGGCGATCAGCATCAGGGATCCTAGACTGGATTGATGCAAGCAGGACAATACAATGCCGGCGATAATAAATAGAAACATGACCTTGCCCAGAATTTTATCGGCCAAGGATAGCAGTGTCTCTAATTTATTGTTAAGCCCTGCCAGGGGACCGGGCAGATTCACCCGGCCTTGGAAGCGCTCGACCACAATGGGAATAAATTCGATGTACAGGACATTCAAATAAATCATCACGCACATGGCCACTTCAAACAGCACGGAGTTACCATTCCAGTTGTACATCGGGCTGGTGATATTCCAATACCGGCCGATATCCACCAAAAGCCCCAGCACCACGAAAGTATAGCCCAACATGGCGGTGAGCAAGGCCGGACGTATGACGGCATGATACTGATCACGGTTAAAAACATAGGCAATGGCGCCGGTGGTAAATCCGCCCGCCGCCAGCGCCACGCCGGAGGCCACGTCGATTCCGATCCAGATGCCCCAGGGAAACTGATTGTTCAAATTGGCAACCTTGCCGATGCCGAAGAGAAAGCGTGCGGCCACAAAAGCCAACCCCACCGCCATGAGGGCCAGCATCACCATCACGCCCGGAGTTAAAAACTTTTCTTCTTCAATCGGTGCTGCTTCAGGGTGCATATTCATGGGGTGCCTCCTTTCTCCTCGGTATCGCTACTAGTAACCTCTTTGGTGCCTTTCAGATAGCCGGTGATCCCCATAATGCCGCCCAGCACGGCATAAAGGATAATGGGCGCGGCAAAGTATTGGAAAAGACCGTGCTGAATTGATTCGGTCAGCCTGGGCGGCGCTTTGGTGCCCAATTTGGGAAAACCGACGGTTTCGAAGGGTTCGGAAGCAAGATACAGCCAGGAGGTTCCGCCGACTTCATGTTCCCCGTAAATATGGTCCACATATTTGGCGGGATTGTTTTTCATTTTCCAGCGCGCCAGCCTGAGAAGCTCGGATTTCTTGCCGAAGGTGATGACCTCGCGCGGGCAAATCTGGGCACAGGCCGGCAGTCCGCCGTCTTTGATATAGTTAAAACAGAACGTACATTTTCTCACCTGAGGTGTCAGCGGGTTGTGGTATTCATAAGCCGGCACCTGGAAGGGACAGGCTACCATACAATACCGGCAGCCGATACATTTGGCGGCGTCATAGATAACTGCGCCGTTGGGCTGTTTGGTGAGCGCGCCCACAATGCAAGCCGAAACACAGGAGGGGTCGCCGCAGTGCATACACTGAAATTTGACAAAAGTCGGACGCGTGCGCCAGGTTAGTGTGCCGATGTTTTTAGGATAATACTTGTTGACAACGGTATAGGTTGTCTCATCCATGCGGCGTTCTTTTTCAAGCACCGCCAACTCTTCAAACGATTCTGCCGGTTTGGGCAGGCTGTGGCGTTCGTTGCAGGCCTGTTCGCACTTGCGGCACCCGACACAGAGGGTCGTATCCACCAGGCAGCCGAATGTATCCTGAGCGGTTGAAGGTGCCTGGGCCGCTTTAGCGGCCTTATCGGTTTTTACCAGGGATGATGCGGCCAGTGCGCCTGATATTTTAAAAAAGTGCCTTCTGTTAATTTCCATGGCGATTCCCCGTAATAAAATTTAATATTTATGATTGTAGATTACCTCGTTTGATTTCTCAAATATTAGCTCAAGCTCTTTTTTCAACTGACAACCGAAAAATTTCGCCATCCTTGTGCTGATTGATGACGGTGTCCCCGGAACGGTCTACAATCATGAGAATATTTTCGACAACATCCGGGTCCCGGGCGATAACATCCAGGACGTCGCATGCACACAGGTCATTCAGCACGCACTTGAATTTAAGCAAACACACCGGCCATGCAATACCCACAAGGTCCAATTCTGATTTTGGAGGCATTTGTTTTTTCCCGACTGGAAATGGTTCCTGGTTGATACAGTCCGAAATCAGCCAGTGCAACAGTCGTGCCCAGATCCAAACCGATTAAAAAATTATCATAACTTTATGTAATTGTTTTATAAAATAATTTTCATGTTTTCCTGGATATCAAAAGTTATCAAGAGTGTTTAAACAGATGTTTAAACAATTAAACAGGTGCTTAAACAGGTGAGGGATATCGGTAGCCGTAACAAAGATTGGCAGGATTGTCTGCTATGAAAATTAAGCTGGGAACTTTTCGGGATAAGGAAACTGAAAAATTCTTACAGTCCTTGATTCAAGTATCGTTTTAGTAAAGCTTAATGCCTGCCTTACGCTTTTCGGCGAGTTTGCGATCTTCTATTTCCTGCCTGAGTTGCGCATTGGTTCTGTCCAGCTCTGCCGTACGCTGCGCCACGTGCAGTTCCAATATGTCATGACTACTGGATCATGGGGGTTGGGGCTGAAGAAGAGACACCGCTTTTGTCGGTCGTGCGCAATGTTCTGGGATGGGAGCTTGACGATGAAGAAAAGAAGAAAAAGAAGAAGAAGAAGAAGTCCACTGGCGGGAGCATATAGTGAGGCTCAAGGCCGGGGTTAATACCCCGGCCCCGGATTAAATGCTACGACTCCTATACTTTACAAGTCGACATACCACAAATTGCCACGGACATATCAATAACCAATGGTCTTGATTCAGACCTTCTTTAACCCCAATAACTCTCGTGCCTCCGCCGGCGTCGCAACGTCATAGCCAATTTGCTGGACCAGAGACACGATTTTCTCAACAAGCTCCACGTTGGTTGCAGCGGCCTTACCCGGTGCATAATAAACACTGTCTTCAAATCCAACCCGTATGGCGGCCGCACCCATGCCAACGGCCGTGGCCAGCAAAGAAAAGTCCTGCATGCTTTCATGCACAACACCCCAGGGCGCACCTTCGCTTAAACTCGATTTTAGAAAAAACAGGCTGTTAGGGTCGGCCGGCAGGGCCCAATGAAACCCTAAACAGAATCCAAATGCAAACGGCGGTTTCAACACTTTTTCGTCCAGCAGTTTGGCAACAGCTGTCAGCATGCCGGCTTCAAATATCTCCAATTCGGGAATGACATTGGTTTCTGCCATCCGGTTCGCCCAGTAACGGATATCCGGCAAACGGTTGATATAGACATCTTCGCTGAAATTTACCGACCCCATGTTGAGTGATGCCACTTCCACCCGGGGATCATTCAAGGCCACACAACGATCTTCCAGGGAAAGCTCCGACAACCCACCGGTGGATCCCTGGATGATAATGTCTGATGATTCTCTGATCAAATCAAGGCTGCGTGAAAACTGGGTCAAATCTTCGGTCTGGTCGCCTTTCTCATCCCGCACATGCAAATGCACAAAGCTTGCACCGGCACGGGTGCAGTCAATAACCTCCCGGGAAACTTCTTCCGGAGTCAGCGGATTAATCGACGGCGGTTTTATATCTTTGCCCACCGGCGCCACCGCGACAATGATTTTCCTATTTTTATTAGTATCCATACCATCACCCCAGAATATAGTTCTAATTTGTCATATTTACTTTTGCTTCAGTACTTCGTTATTACAGACTGATATAGCGTAATAAAAGAATGCCTAAAGTGACCTAAATTGCCTAAAATTAATGTGTCGCTACGCTCTATCTGTTTTTATAAAATTGACAGAATACCACAACTTTAGCTCATTTTAGTTCATTTTAAATTTTAACTCATTTTCTCAATTAGCATTAT
>Ga0316191_10002773_pt1 | contig 12827 bp, 14 predicted proteins | sample Eddworburr2cm_MG_FD_204928 | JGI IMG/M metagenome (GOLD analysis project Ga0316191, IMG submission 204928) | Coastal sediment microbial communities from Maine, United States - Eddy worm burrow 2 cm | ecosystem: Environmental > Aquatic > Marine > Coastal > Sediment | place: USA: Maine...
GAGGCGCCCCTGAAGGCACAAAAGGGCATTATTGCGGCCACGCCCCTGAAACGCTATGGCACCCCTGAGGAAGTGGCACAACTGATGCTGTTTCTCGCCAGTGATGAAAGTCAATATTGTACCGGTGGCGTATACATGATTGATGGAGGACGTTCGGCAGGTTAAAAATCGATTCGAAAGCTTTCGTTTTTGTCGAGCATACGTAATATTTTATAATTTTCAGGTGCGTAAAATAAGTGGCAGGAGGATTGTAAAATGGTCGATCATTTTGAATCGAAAGTAGTTTTGATTACCGGTGGAAATTCAGGCATTGGGCAGGCTACCGCGCTGGCGTTTGCTAAAAAAAGGGCCAACGTTATAGTAGCCGCCCGTCGCGTATCGGAAGGCAAAGCAACTGTAGCAATGATAAAAGAGACAGGCGGCGAAGCTCATTTTGTACAAACGGATGTTACGCAGGCAACCGAAGTAGAGGCACTGATCGCAGCCTGTATCACTAATTATGGTGGTTTGGACTACGCAGTAAATAATGCTGGAATCGGGGGAACACCTTTTATCCCGGCAGCAGAATACGAAGAAGATATTTGGGATAACGTTATCGATGTCAACCTCAAAGCTGTATGGCTGTGCATGAAATATGAAATTCCTGAAATGCTTAAGCGCGGGCAAGGTGCCATTGTGAACATGTCGTCTGTGGGGGGGTTGAAAGGGGGGAAAATGGGTGTGGCTTACCACGCCAGCAAGCATGGAGTGATCGGGTTATCGAAAGCGGCTGCGGTTGAGTATGCAGCACGAGGGCTGCGTATTAATGCAATTTGTCCGGCAACAATAAAGACACCGATGACAGATCCGTATTTCCATGGTAAAGACATGACTGCAAAGGTTTCGGCAAAGTACCCAATCGGTCGAATTGGACGACCGGAAGAGGTCGCTTCCACTATTTTGTGGCTATGTTCAGAGGACGCGTCATTTGTTACTGGCCATGCTCATCCGGTAGATGGTGGACTTTTGGCATAATCGCAAAAAATGACAAGCGTGAATTGAGGAAAAAGCCGTTAGCACAGCATCTGGCCTCAGCTGATCCCCATTGTTTCCAATATCCAAAGCAAAAACCAAATATTTTGAGATTATAACTTTTTCAGATACTGTAAACGTATCAATGATTTTTCATCCCCCAATGGATCTGTAATATCCTATCGCCCATCCGAATTTTCACCCGCTTATAATTTTGCAGTTTAGCCATGGCGAATATACACTTTTTTCAGCCAACGTTTTTGTTGGACTTCGTGCCTGTATCGAATCTGTGGGGGCATGCGAAAAATTTTAGATTAACAGATGGAAGGTGAACTCTTTCAAAAGTGTGAATTCTATATAAGTCAGGATTGACTGTTCAGATACTACTAAAAACTTCGCGACTTTTCTCCTTTTTCATCTGATATAAAGCGTTGTCAGCCATTTTGAGCATCATATTAGCGCTTTGTATTTTCATAGTTTCTGTGGAAACCACTCCAAAGCTAATAGAAAATTGAATTATTTTTTTTCCTGTATCCAAGGGCCGACGATCCAAGTAGGTCTGTAGGCGATACATCATTGTTTTCGCCTTATTGGTGTCAGTTTCTGGAAGAATGAGAATAAATTCATCTCCGGCATAGCGAGCAACAATATCAGTTTCCCTGCTCATTTCAAGGAATAGTGCTGCAAGGTATTTGAGCAACTCATCGCCTGTATCATGTCCGTAAGTGTCATTTACATATTTAAACTTGTCCACATCAACAAATACTAATGACAAAGGGATTCTGTATCGTTTGGAACGGGCAATTTCACGATTGAGGATAGCCTCCATTACTCTTCGGTTAAGCAGGCCGGTCAAAGGATCATGATAGGCCATTATTTTGAGCTTTTCGTGAGCAGTCACATTTGACATACACAATGATACTTTGGTTGCCAACTGTTCAAGCAAACTTGTGTCGATACCTGGTTGAAATCGCTCCTTTGAAAAATCTGCCTGATTCAGGCTTCCAATAATCTCACCATCCAATGAAATTGGTGCTACGGCCATTGATTTTATAGAATCATTGCCTTCAATCGGGAAAAGCTTTCGATAATAATCCAAATTTTCGTTTACCAAAATCGGTTGCGATTGTTTTCCGATAAGATTGGTAAACGTTTTGCGGTCTACTAAACGCATCCGAGTCCTAAAAACCTTCGATTCAGCAATTGATTGAACTAATCTGGTGACGTCGCTTTTGTCAATTAAAGTTATCCAAGTATAAGGTACTCTGAACTGGTTTTTAACTTCGCCTAACAATACTTCAAAAAGATCCCGAAAATTTAAAACCGATAGAATTCGAATTTCAATTTCACTAAATTTTTTGGCGATTTCCTCATTGTTTTTTAAGCGATCAAATAAATCCTCGTAACTGATCATACTGCGTTTCTTCCTTTATGAAATCATGAATTTTTCAACCATTTCCCTGCTAATTATACTTGAATTTTGATGGAATGGCAAAAATTTCAGAGTAAATATTGTATTAAGTGAAATTGTATAGATGCTGAAATGAAGCGGTTGATAGTGGACAACCCAGATTTAATATTTGCTGTATAACCAGGACTTAAAAAAAAGCATACGAATAGTGTCAATTTATTAATCATTATTCGATATTTCAACATTTTTCGTCATTCTGTAACATATTGAATTTGTAGTTATATACACACAATTGATACCTTGGCATAATATATGCTTAATTTTAATTGAAGGAATTTTTCAATAAAAGATAGATCTTATAAGTCTGTTTAAGAGTTCAATTCAGATAAAGGAGTTTAATAATGAAGAACAAAAGAACTGCCTTAATTGTTGATGATGAAGAAATAATAGTTGAAATTGAAGAATTTATGTTCCAAAAAATTGGCTTTGAAATTTTAATAGCTAAAAATTCTGCGCAAGCCTGTCAGTTATACCAAGATGAAAAAGATAACATTGATTTAGTTGTCTTAGATATGATCATGCCTGACGAAAATGGTGCCAATACGTATAAGCAATTAAAAAAAATAAATCCGAATATTAAAGTGCTTGTTTCTTCAGGAATGGGTAAAGACAGTGCTGTGAGAGAAATTCTAAATGATTGGCCAAACGGGTTTCTCTCGAAACCTTTTAAATTTGATGAGTTTGCTAAAAGCGTAGATACAATTTTATCAAGAAATTAATTGAAAAAGGCAAAGTCAGGATTAGAGAATGCGATAAGTCTATAGGAGATGGTCTAATTATAATGAAAATTGCATTAATATTAGCAGCTGTTGCTGTCGTAACTAATCTTTTTTTTATATTATATGTAAAAAGGAAACACCATAAAACCACAGTGGAGGCACCATCAAGTCGTAAAGAGATTGTAAAGACCGATTCAAAACGGTTTTTCAATAGTGTGGAAGGAGAGTTATTAAAACATTCAGCTGCAGATGAATTGGATATTTCAATTGAAGAACTGGATTGTATGTCCGTCGAGGAGATCACACAAATGGCACAGAAAAAACAGTTGTTTTAGAATAAACCGTAACTATGGGCTTGGAGGCTGACGTGCTTAAAATAGAACTAAAATTTAAAAATAAGATCCTAAAAAAGCTTGAAACAGAAAAACCAGAAATAACCATAGGTAGAAGCTCTAGCGCGGACATCCAGATCGATAATCTTGCGGTTTCCAAACGACATGCAAGAATTATAAAACACAGACATCAATATTCAGTCGAGGATTTAAACAGCACAAACGGAACACTTCTTAATGATGAAAAGATTGTCAAGGCAGTCTTAAAACACAATGACCTTGTGGCTATTGGAAAGCATTCTTTGAAAATATATCATGAAATGGAATCGAAAAAGCCGATACCGGATTTTGGCGATAGGACCATAAAAGTAAAAAAGTAATTTGGAAATACCCGATCCTTTTCTCACGGGTAAAGCGACATTTGGTTTTGTGTCCAAGTACAAGAAAAAAGATTCAGTTCCGACAGGCAATACGGAGTTTCAATTCCATGCAGGTGATCTGAATTTCCACTCTGACGCCTATGACTGGCTATTAATTGCCGGTCCTAAAGCCAAATATAAAGGAACCGGTACAATTAACGGTTCTGGAAATTACGGCTTTATGCTCTTTGCAATTGATGAAAAACTGACACCCAGCACTGATGTTGATCTATTCCGAATCCAGATCTGGGATAAAGACAACGCGGACGCCTTGGTCTATGACAACCAAGTTGGAGCGGGTGAATATGATGAACCTGCTACTGCAATTCAGGGCGGCAATATAGTGATACATAAGAAGTAATAGTGTGCCTGGTCTCAATTTAATAGGAAACCCTGGCTTTTGCCGGGGCTTCTGTTTTCATTTAAAAAATTCTTAATTTAGTTATAGATCATAAAAGTGGATTCAAAGCTAATAAAAATTCAGGGTTCTGACAAATATATTAATATCAAATCAGCGGTATTGAAATTGTAGTTTCAAAATTGCATACAATCCCGACTTATCAGGTGAGACTCAATTACCGATAACTATATCGTTTGTTTTAGAAGGCAGAGTCATTTGGCTCTGCCTTTTTATTATCTAACCTTTGAATATCTGCTATATAGCAAGACTTTTGGCAACACTAAAAATGCTGTGATATACGTTTCATAACTGAAAAAATCGTGAAGTTGTGATTATCACGATATGTCAGGATTTTAGTTAAGGTATTATAGGATTAAAAGCTCAATTACATCTTTTGTAATAGGCGGCGCTATTAATTGTCGACTGTGGATTAATTTGCATATTTCATATTTTTGCATTAGTTTGCGACCAGACAATTTATTAGTTTCTGAAAATTATGACAATCCATTGTTGGTGACAAACACTCCCAAAGTGCTCGAATCAAAAAAAATATAGAGTAGGAATTTATGCACGAGGATAAAACGGAAAACATCACTGACGAAAAAAGGTCCGAACACAGACCAGCGACGTCAAGAGATTATCGTATGGAAATTAAGTTTGTCGGTGAACCAATTTACCAGTTCAGGCTTATAAATGTAACTAATGAAGGGGCAAGCATATTGATAAAAGATGATTCCGCTTTTTTGAACATGATTGAAGTAGGCCAGATTGCGGATGCCACTTTTATATCGCCCAAGTGTTCGAATCCTACTGGAATATACAAGGTTCAGGTCAAGCATATATCGAAAATCGAAGAAAAAAGATACAAAGGACACCGATTGGCTGGAATATCATTACTGAAGAAGTTGGATCAGACTTAAATTGTGATATTCATATTTAATCGGTAATAGAAAAGCACTTTTGAAATTGCTGATTTCCCCAACTTATCGCAAATGAGCCTTAATTACCGACTTTTGCTATGTACCACAAGTTTTAGTGTCACTTAAAATCTTGTGCTATACGAATGGTATCTTAAAAAGTAGTAAAGTTGTGCTCTTGGCAAGATGCCGCAGGTTTCGGCAGACTTCAAATATTGGTGATTTGTACGTGATATTTGAAGTATCTGAAGCTGTATTTTGATATTTTCTGACTCGCAATTTGTTGAAGGATGCTTACATACAATCTAAGGCATGTTTAACAATATCTACCTGCACTTACGGAGGAAAAATACTTTAATCACTCATAAGCCTCAGTTTTTAGAAGAATAGCTGGGGCTTTATTTATGATAGGGAGGAAATTATGGATATCAAAAAATTAGCAGGAATAGTAATTCTAATATTAATATTTATCATGGGATGCTCGGGAAACTATGGGCAAATAAAAAAACAGACCGGTGCTGATGATAAAGTAACTTTATCGGAGCTACGAGATAATTGGGATGACTATGATATTTATTACGGCATGAGAAGCAACAGATATGCCGATGCAATCATGTTTGATCCAAAAGACAATGGCAAAAAGCTCAAGGGCGATAGTTGGATTAAAATTGAGGATCAGGAAACCTTAGTTGAGAAAATAAAAGGACTTCAGAGTATATACGATTATGCAAAAGTCCATATTATTGAAGGGGCAGACAATCAGTTTTTTGGATATATGTACTATGGTGGCTACTTTCATGTTTCGGTATATATAGTTGACGAACAAACACTTTATGTAAGTTCGCTGCCACGTCACAAACAAGCTCCATGATTATAAGTGCTTCAGATCAGTTTATTTGCCGATCAGTGGTACGGCTTAGCAGGGGCTTTTTGTTCTGATTACTGATATCTGCATAGTATCTGTAGAAAATTTGGGCTCGCAAAAGTACTGATACTGTAAACGTATAGATAGTGAGCCTCAAAAGTCGGGTTTGTGCCTTCCAGGATATATCACAAACACTTTTAGGTAATCCTTGCTGCCGCTTAACAAGTATGGTCGATACGCGCGCCTGCATTTTATAGGTCCAAGCCGCCTCAATTAAAGCCCGGCGGACATGGCTGTTACCGGTTTTGGTAATGGGGCCCCCCCCTTCGACACCTGGGGTGAAGGCTTCAATCATTACTTTCACCCTCGCCATCAGCTGACAATTCTTTTCCACATACACAACAACGCAAGTCAGCTATCTTTTTAACACCGAGGACGTCCATTTCCTGCCGGAGTTCAATCATCTCTTGTATTCGCATTACATCTTGTACTAAAGGGAGGCTGTCTTGCATCTCTTGCGCGTGTTGTTTTTTCAATTCTTCGAGTTTTATGTATAGTTGGGTTGCTTTAAGTCGGTCTCCTGGCTTAGCCATGTTACACGGCATCGGTGTTATCCTTTATTTCCAGGTTATCAATTTGGTTATCAGGTTACTACTTGCTTTTTCCAATAGTTTCATTTGTAAATTTATATAGGGGGAAATAGTAAAGATAGGTTATATTGCTATCTCCTTCTTGACAGGTTATTCCTGATTGTTCTAGAAGAGAGCCATATACATTTCCATCTAAAAAGATTCGATGCCCAGAACCGAATCTCATATATCCATCAACTTCGATTCGTACCTCTCATCTGGAAGCTGACCCTGACTTCTATCTGTTCAGATAATCACTTGATAGCTGCGACATTCACAATCTGACATTTTCACTTAATCCATAACAATGCTTGAGAATTTAATGCATGAGGAGGTGAAAAATGAATGGTAACAGGATGTTCTCAAACAGCGTGAGTGTTTTAATTATTTCAATCTTTTTATTCCTCTCTCCCAAACTATTATTTTCGGTGGATAATAAAAAACCTAATGACTGTTTAGATCAAGCTATTCAAAAAATAATAGAAATACGATCCCTCCCTGAAAGAAAATATCTGTACACTTTGGATGGTCAAAATATTTTGTTGAATGAATTTTATGTTAAGTGCCTTTCCTTATTTCCCCAATGCTGCCTTTTTGAAAAATTTTATTACTGGCAAAGTGAAATTAGAGAAGTAGTATCAAATACAGAAAATGGAATGGTAAAGCATAAGATTAGATGTTTTCATAATTGTCTTTCTGCATTTTGCCCGAAGAGTTGCGATCCCCGGAAAACACATGGTGACGTAGTTGAATTTTATGATCAGATAGGTAATTTTATGGGTATAGCTGTCTATGTGGGCGACGGTAAATATTGCTCACTTCCATTTAGTGGTTATAAAAAGTGAAATATAAAGTTTGCAGATTTCACTGGCGTATACACTCAAGGTAAGCGCTCAGGACCGAGTGATGCTATCTGCTATGTATCAAAGCTGAGGGCAGATTGATTTTATCAAGATACGCATAACATATATGAATTATGACGAAATTTCACATAATGGCAAGATATGTCAGGTTTTGGAAAGCGCTATTTCTGATACTGGGGCGGTCATTGTGATCGCCTTTTTCTATTTAGGTTGATTAGTCTGTGATAATATTCCTTGAAACTCTGAGAATACCTGATAAATTTTGTAATTAAGAGAATAGACCGCTCACCGAAGCTATATATTTGGAAAACGGAAACCGTTATGGAGGAGGGTGTGGGCTGTCTATTCTCTTTTTCTTTTTAATTTATCTCCTGCCATGCCTACACCTATTTATTACTTGAAACTCTTAGAATTTCTGATACAGGATAATTAGGGTATCTCCTTATACCCAAAGACCTTGTTAGGAGAATAAAAGTTTACTGCGCTGAAAATGAAATCACGGTCCAGGACTTTGTAACCGAGCCCCTCGAGAAGCGACTTAGCCAGTAAGGTTGGGGGGAACCGTAAATAATGCTGACGGTGAATGTTGTGGAGGGGGCAATGGGTAAACTTATCGAGCGCAGGGAGAATGGTCGGTTCAAATGCAAAAGGGATGCCCTGCACAACACGGATGCTGACGATTTATTTTTCAGAGGAGAGGTGCGCAACTACAGTAAGCGGGGAATGTATTTCGAATCCAACGTGGACCTACAACGAGGGGATAATATTTCCATTTTAGTTGAAAAACAGTCTACTGAAGGAACCCAGCTCGTGGATGTTAAAATTGTGTGGCGCAAAGAATTGCAGGGCTTATCATTTGACCGTGGATATGGGGCAATCCTACAGAGGAAGCGCGATATTGATTATATAAAAAACAAACTTAAAGGAGAACGAAATTATGATCATTGAACCACCTGTTTATGACCTTATATGAACATTGCAATAATGCCTATATCCAGCTTATCGCATTTGATCCGCAATTACTGATACCTGCTGAGACTGTCGAAAAACCCCAAAAGAGCGTTTTTATAGCTTCTAAGTGCCTGATTTTATTATAAGCGAAATTGGCAAAAATGCCTAAAAAGTACTTTTTCGACAGTCTCGCTATATAGCACAGGTTTTGGCACCACTAAAAATCCTGTGATATACGGATGATATCTGCAAAAGTCACGAAGTTGTGATTTTGGCAAGAGCAATCTGTACTCGAAACCTCGTCAAATTTGGGGCAATTTTTAGAGCATATCACAACTTTAGCCCAAGTACCGATTATCTCAATGAATCACCACCTGGATGATATTTGGTTTTTAGCATACGATATCACCACCTGCCAGAACCATCGATAATGATTGACTAAATCCCTTTGATTTGGGTATAGATATGAAATACATTATTTGACCTGACCTGACCTGATCCTGATCTGTATTTACAGAATCCTGCTTCTCATCCGGCACTTTATTTTTCTGAATGATCCACATACTGAGTCCTATTGTTTGAAACCTTAACCACGGGGGTACCTATGGCAGATGAAGGTTTTAAGCGTAAGCTCGCCGCTATTCTCAGTGCAGATGTTGAAGGTTACAGCCGACTCATGGACGACGATGAAGAGGGCACCGTCCGCACCCTTACCTCTTACCGCAATGCAATCACCGACCTTGTTCAGCAATTCCGTGGCCGTGTTGTAGACGCTCCGGGGGATAACCTCCTGGCAGAGTTTACCAGTGTTGTGGATGCCGTGAACTGTGCGGTGGAAATCCAGCGTGATTTAGCTGAACGGAATACAGAGCTAGCCTATAGTCGTCAGATGCAGTTCCGTATCGGTGTCAACCTCGGTGATGTCATTGAAGAAGACGGCCGAATTTACGGTGATGGCGTCAATATCGCCGCCCGTGTGGAGTCTATAGCTGAGGCGGGAGGTATTTGCATATCGGGTCGAGCATACGATCAGGTGGAAAACAAGCTGGGGTTAGAGTACGAGAACCTTGGAGAGCATGAGGTCAAAAACATCACAAGGCCGATACGGGTATATAGGGTGCTGTCCCTTCCGGGGGCAGCTGCGCATCGAGTCGTTCAGGCAAAGGAAACCTTAGGACGAAAATGGCGTAATATTGGCTTTGCAACAGCAGCGATTGTTATCATTGCCGTGGCAATTGGAATCTGGCAGTTTTACATGCGCCGTCCATCAGTGGAGCCTGCCTCAGTTGAAAAAATGGCATACCCTTTGCCTGAAAAGCCTTCCATTGCTGTCCTGCCATTTGCGAGTATGAGTGAAGACCCCAATCAAGAATATCTTTCCGATGGGATAACCGAGCAAATTATCAGTACGCTTTCCAAGGTGCCTTCGATGTTTGTGATTGCTCGTACCTCGACATTCGCTTACAAGGACAGGCCGGTCAAGGTTCAGCAGGTCAGCCAGGATTTGGGAGTCCGGTATGTGTTGGAGGGAAGCGTCCAAAGGTCGGGAGATCGTGTGCGGATTACAGCCCAGCTGATCGATGCAATCGACGGTAAACATATGTGGGCCCAGCGGTATGATCGAGAATTAAAAGATATTTTCAAATTGCAGGATGAAATAACTTTAAAAATCATTAGAGCGTTACAGGTAAAACTTACAGAGGGAGAGCAAGCTAACATATGGAGAAAAAACGCACCAAGCAATGTCGAATATGTTGAGAAGCTATTTGAAGCTAAATCCTATGGTAATGAGTTTAATAAAGAATCTAATGAAAAAGCAAAGCAGCTTCTTAAAGAAGCAATTGATTTAGAACCTGAATATTGGGCTGCTTATGTAGGATTAGCAATGACACACAACATTGATGTATGGATGGGTTCAAGCAGCTCCCCACGTGAATCGCTGGGCAAAGCCTTTAAACTTTGCCAAAAGGCCCTCTCTCTTGATGAAAAACAAGATTTGCCTCACCTTGTAATTGGTAATATTTACCTTTTGAACAGGAAGTATGATCTGGCTATTAAAGAGATTAAGCGGGCAATTGCTTTGAATCCAAATTCAGCAGAAGGTTATGTTTATTTGGGCCAAAGCCTTTCTTATTCCGGACGAACCGAAGAAGGCATCGAATCAATAAAAAAGGGGATGCGTTTGAGTCCTTTTCCGAATTCTTGGTATATCTGGAATTTAGCAATAGCTTATAGAGAGGCTGGTCGCTATGAGGAATCTATAGCTGAATATAGAAGAGCTCTCAAACTCCGCCCGAATAACGGTCTGGCTTATATGGCTATGTCCATGACATATGCCCTGGCCGGCCGATTCGAGGAGGCACGTGAAGCGTATTCAGAGGCAATAAAGATAGACTCTGAGTACTCTTTTGAGAAACTCCTTAAAACAATTCCATTTAGACCTGAAAAAATTAAGCTTATAAGGGCCGCACTGAAAAAGGCGGGGCTACCATCCAAACCATCACTTCCACCGCCTGATAAACCCTCTATAGCCGTACTGCCCTTCGATAATCTGAGCGGTGATCCTGAACAGGAATATTTCAGTGACGGTTTGACCGATGAACTGATAGGCGATTTAGCGAAGATAGCAGGTATTCTGGTCATCTCGCGCAATTCTGCATTTACTTACAAAGGAAAGCAGGTAAAAATTTCGCAAGTAGCCAAAGAGCTGAATGTCCGATACGTGCTTGAAGGCAGTGTCCAAAAATCTGGTGACAAAGTGCGAATCAGGGCCCAGCTGATCGATGGTGAAACGGACCATCATCTGTGGGCAGAGAGCTATGATGGGGTAATGAAGGATATATTTGATTTACAGGATAAGATTACGGGCAAGATTGTATCAGCCCTGGCGGTCAAATTAACCGCCTCCGAACAGGAAAAAGTGACTGACAGGGGCACCGATAATATTCTGGCATATGAGGGTTTTTTGAAAGGCAAAGAGCATTGGGTAAAACAAACACCGGAGGATTTTTTAAAGGCTATTGAATATTACAAACAAGCCATAAAATATGACCCGAATTTCAGTCGGGCATATGCAGCAATAGGCCAGACGTACCAAACAGGCACTAATCTGGCTTGGGCAAGAATAATGGGAAGCGATCCTTCCACAATGAGACTTCTTGCCCGTAACTATCTTGAATTGGCAATGAAAAATCCATCCCATGAAGCTTATTCTCTTGCCGCCGCTAAGGAGATACATAGACGAAATTTTCAGAAATCCATAACTTTTGCCGAAAAATCATACCATTATGCCCCCAATTCAGCTGATAGAATAACGGGATTGGGCTGGATATTAGCCTTTAGCGGTAGAACAGAAGAATCCATTGAGCTTTTAAATAAAGCCATACGGCTTGATCCTCTTGATAGTAAAAAAAATACACCGGTTTGTTATATTTTTATCGGCGTAAACCACTTCAGTAGGGGGAATCTGGAAGAGGCAATAACCTATCTGGAAAAAGGCTTATCCCTTAATCCAAAACTAACAAATTTTTCCTGTTACTTAGCTGCGTCACATGCCAGTCTTGGCCATGATATTGAGGCCAAGAAAGCATTGGCGGAATATTTAAAGTTATTCCCGCAAGGATTCCCTGTCACTATTCGGTTTTTATATCAGGCATGGCCTTTTAAGGATTCTAAAGTATTTGATCGTTTAGCTCAAGGTTTAGTAAAAGCCGGGTTGCCGGGAGATCCCAAGAATTATTATAAACTGAGTGAAGAGAACAAGTTAAATGGCAAGGAGATCAGGAAATTGCAGTTCGGTAAAACATCGACTGGTTATATTTGGGGTATAAAGCCATTGAAATGGGTTTCACGCATCAGCGATGACGGGGAGGTTGAATATAGTTTTAGAGGCAAAACATATTCCGGGAAAGCCTGGATTGAGAATGAAAACAAATGTCTGCTGAGGAAACAATACCTTGGCGGTCTAAAAAGTTGTGAGGAAATTTATCGTAACCCAGAAGGAAATGAACTTACGAAGACGGAGTATTTCAAGGTTACTGACATGGGGCTTTTCCTATTCTCAGTTCAGAAGTAAATGGTTCAAATACAGATAACTGCTCGATATCTGCAATAAGGCTTCCCTTTCAAAATTGCAGATTACTCCAACCTGTACGACATAAAATGATGGTTGACTAAGTAAATGATTGGGGTCATCATCTACCTGTTTTTTCTACAAAAACGAGAAAGGAGGTAGCGATGAACCTCGAACA
>Ga0316191_10002774_pt1 | contig 12824 bp, 9 predicted proteins | sample Eddworburr2cm_MG_FD_204928 | JGI IMG/M metagenome (GOLD analysis project Ga0316191, IMG submission 204928) | Coastal sediment microbial communities from Maine, United States - Eddy worm burrow 2 cm | ecosystem: Environmental > Aquatic > Marine > Coastal > Sediment | place: USA: Maine | collected...
AGCTTTTGAGCGGCGCCGCGACAGCCTCAATCAGGCGATGGAGCAGCTGGCTGAGTTGGCGATGCGCGATGAGCTCACCGGTCTGTACAACCGCCGTTACATCATGGACGTGCTGGAACGGCAGAAAGCGCTGGCGGATCGTGGTCATGTGGGCTTTACGTTGTGCTATTGCGATCTGGATCACTTCAAGCGAATCAACGACCAGCACGGTCATCAGACGGGAGACCGGGCGCTGCGGGATTTTGCCGAAGTGACCCGCAGTGTGGTGCGTTCGGTGGACTATGTTGCGCGGCTGGGTGGTGAGGAGTTTCTGCTCCTTTTAACCGGTGCCGATGCTGAAGCGGCTCACGCGGTCGCGCGGCGTCTGTGCGAACGCTCCAGGGCGCTGGAGGTGATCGGCGCAGACCCGGACTTTCGGCTCACTGCGTCGGTTGGAATTGCCAGCTATCGGTCCGGCGAGCGCGTAGAAGATGTGATCCACCGCGCAGATCAAGCACTTTATGCCGCCAAAGCGGCTGGCCGTGATCGAATTGTCATCGGGGAGTAACGCCTGCAGGTGACGTCTTCCACCAGATCGGGTAATGTCCAGGCGTTTTCGCAGACGGACCCTGCAAACGTGAATCGCCGGAAATTCCAGCGCCAGCCTATATCTCTTTCTGCTCTGGTGCACCCTAATCAGGGTCGCTCCTGGCTGTGCACAATTCGCGACTTCTGCCAGGAAGGCATGCTCCTTACCGGCACTGGTGGACCCAAATCTCTGTCTGCAACCGGCGCGCAACCCAAAGCGGGTGACGAGATCGCGCTGCACTTTTCGGTGGCGACCCCCAAGGGTCAGAAACACTACCGGACCCAGGCCTCGATTGCCCGGCTGACTGACGCCGGAAATGGGATGGGCGTGCTGTTCGATACAGGTATGCCGGATGACGCTTTCGGTTCGCTGATTGAGTTTGCGATCGCCTCGGGCATGTTGTCGCGCTCAGTCGCGCAAAGCGACACCATCGACAGCGAAGATGCTGACGCGAACGGCGCTGTTGTCTCGACCCAGTCGCAGTCGGCGCCTGGCACCTCGGATGATACCGTGATAACGGAAGAGCTGTTCCGGGATCGACGAATCAGCGATGAGGATGCGGTCGAAGTACGTGCCCGGATCAGCCGAGTGACGCAGCGTGCCCTGGATCGAGTCTGTACCCAGTTCTTCGGCATCCTCGATAACGAACTTCTGGTCAAAGCCCGTGATGCCGGTACTAATGCCGTGCAGATGATGTATTTCGAAGGCCTTGAGGTCCTCGAGAAAAACCGCGATCAGATCCGACACGATTTCATTGGCGAGGCGCTCAAACAGATTGACCAGGTCTCTGAGTTAGAGGATGTGTTGGAACGTCGGCGGCGACAGGAAACCGGTAACGCCACCAAACTCGAACTTGTCGATACCGGGCAATTCGAAGAGTGGCTGGCGGTTGCGGAGATTATTTCCAAAGCCGAAAACCGCTATACCGACGAACTCCTCGATCTGCGGGCCCAGCTTGGCCTTGTTGCAAAACCCTGGACCCATAATGACGTTATCCCGATTGGTCCCGCAGTGCTGGCCTGGTCGTTTGATGACGCGGTCAAGGACTTCGATTTCCGACGTGTTGTGAAACAGGATATTTACCACTGTTTTGAAAACGCTCTGATCCCGGTGCTCGGCAATCTTTACGCAGCGCTGGCGAAACTGCTCGAAGACAGCAACGTTTTCCCATCTCTTGAAGAGCTGCGCAGTTCGTTGCAGCGGTCATCCGTGCGTCGTACGCCCTCCGGAGTCAGGGTTGAACCTGAGGTGTACCAGGAAATGGATGCGGCCGTTCGCGAGGCTACGATGGCGGCTGAAGGCGTTGGCACCGCATCTAGAAAGGTCGATTTCAACCCGTTTGTACCGCGGGCTGGCGGCAGTCGTGACATGTACGGCACCGCCCGCAATCTGCTCAACCTTGAGCGGCAGACTCGCGAGCTGCTGGGGCAGGAGGCTGATGAGATCATCGCTGGTCCGGATACTCCACTGCAGGATACTTTCCGAACCGAAGACATCCTCTCTGCGCTTTCAGACATCGAAGGCGAACTGGGTGATACCACGCTGGGTGATGCACGCCTGAAACCCCGCCTTGTCGAGCTGCTGCAACAGCATCACGGACAGCACAAGCGGATCTCGGAAGAAGACTACGACACGCTTGACGTGATGGAGAACCTGGTGGGCTCCATGCGTGATGATGAGCTGCTCACCGAAGGTATCCGCGACTGGATTGAACGACTGCAGCTGACACTGGCCAAACTGGCGACTAAAGACCCGGCCTTTCTGCGCGAAGAGCAGGACAGCCCCCATGGCGCCGTGCAGATGCTCAATCAGCTGGCCCGTCTCGGTAACAGCAAAGACGTCCGTGACGGTATCGATAGAGACGTCGGTAAGCGGGTTGATGAGCTGCTGCAGAAGGTGGTCAAAGAATATGATGAGAACCCCAGCGTCTTCGACGAAGTAGTCGATGAGCTGAATCCGCTGGTGGACAAGCAGACGCGTGCTTATCGCGGCAACATCGAACGAACCATCCGCGCCAGTGAAGGCCAGCAGAAGCTGGCGAGGGCGCGTAAAGCCGTGGTCAGCGAAATAGAAGAGCGGGTTGACGGGCGATCGATGCCCGATCTGCTGCTGGAGTTGCTCAACCCGGGCTGGCGCAATCTGATGGTTCACACACATCTGCGTCAGGGCCCCGAGAGTGCGGAGTGGCAGGACCAGCTGACTATGGTGGATCAGCTGTGGGGTCAGATGTCCGGAGACATCAGCCCGGACTCGGATGAATATGTTGATCCGGATAAGCTGCTGAAGAGAGTGGTTGAAGGGTTGAACAGCATCTCTTTTGACCCCAGCAAGCGCACCCCACTGATCATGAAACTGTCATCGGCGCTGGTGGGTGATACCACGGGTAAGAAAACGCCGGTGAACTTCAAGGACCTTCCGCCCGATCGTGTGGAATCCGCGCTGGGACTGGAGGGTCTGCTGCCTGACAGCGAACCTGGTATTCAGACTGACAATCAGGATCTGCAGAAAAACTGGTCGCAGGCGGTTGCGAGGGCCAAGCGTATCCAGGTAGGCGAGTGGCTGGCGACCGGTGATAAAGATGGTCGACCGTTGATTCTCTCTGTAGCGTTTGTTGGAGATGAAGCCGCCAGCTTCGTCCTGGTCAACCGCAAAGGCATCAAGAATCGCGAGATGATGCTGAAGGAAATGGCGGACGGTCTGCACGAGGGTCGGATCACGCTGCTGGAAGACTACGACCTGCCGCTTATGGAGCGCGCGTCGCAGCGTATGCTTGAGAATATGCATGGTCAGCTGACCTATCAGGCCAGCCATGATGATCTTACTCAGCTGATCAACCGTAAAGAGTTCGAGCGTTTCGTTGAGCTCAGCATTGCCAATGCCAAAGCCAACCAGGATTGCCAGCACGGTCTGCTCTATCTGGATCTGGACCAGTTCAAGATCGTCAACAACACCAGTGGTCATACTGCTGGCGATGAGTGTCTCAAGCTGATTGCAGACACCCTGACCCGGGCCCTGTCTAATCGAGGCGCCACTATTGCCCGACTGGGTGGTGACGAGTTTGGTGTGCTTATCGAAGACATCGAGACTCAGGATGCCCGCGACCTCGCGGAAGATCTGTTGAACGCGGTGCGCAAAGAACGCTTTGAGTGGGATGGTCGGGAGTACTCACTGTCTGCCAGTATGGGGCTGGTGTTCGTCGATCAGACCACCGAAAACGTCGACGCTGCAATGCAGTATGCGGATGAGGCCTGTTATACAGCGAAAGATGCGGGCCGAAACCGGCTTCAGGAATATGAGCTGGGTGATGCAACGATGATGCGTCGCCACGGTGTTATGGAGTGGGTGACCGAGCTTGACAAGGCGCTGAACGAAGACCGGTTGGTGCTGAACTGTCAGAAAATCGTGCCGGTGGTTCGCAGCAGCGATGCTCACGATGAGCACTATGAGATCCTGCTGACAATGCGCGATGAACTTGGCGAAACCATGCCGCCGACGGACTTTATCATCGCCGCCGAGACCTACAATCGCATGACTGCCATTGACCGGTGGGTCATCGAGCGGGTACTGGACTGGATGTCGGTCAATCGCGATCAACTTGATCACTTCGGTGGATTTTCGATCAACGTATCCGGGCACTCGGTTAACGACGAAACTTTCCCGGACTTTGTGCTCGAACAGTTTTCCCGGACTCAGGCGCCAACCGGCAAAGTCTGTTTCGAAATCACCGAAACCGCTGCGATTGCCAACCTGGAAAACGCTGTCGACTTCATGAACAGGATGAAGATCATCGGTTGCCAGTTCTCGCTGGATGATTTCGGTACGGGTCTGTCTTCCTATTCTTATCTGCGCAATCTGCCAGTGGACTTCGTGAAAATTGACGGTGTTTTCGTCAAAGATATCGCCACCAACCCGGGTGACTATGCGGTGGTCCGCTCAATCAACGAGATTGGCCACTACATGGGTAAAAAGACGATTGCTGAATGTGTCGAAGACAAAGAAGTCCTGTCACGACTGCAGGAAATTGGTGTCGACTATGCTCAGGGCTGGGAAATTGAGCGACCGCAACCGTTGGAAGACCTGCGGATCGTGCGCCCCAACGCGATCGCCGGCTGAGCCGACCGCAGCTGAATCCGGTGGCTGGTTGAACTGCTCAGCCAGGGATCAGGCTGGAGCGTCACGATGTGACTACCAGCCTCCGTTAATCACAAATTCCAGCAGAGCTTTCTGGCTGTGCAGGCGATTGCCGGCTTCTTCGAAGACCACCGAGCGCGGATCATCGAGCAGGTCTTCGCTGACCTCTTCGCCGCGATGGGCAGGCAGGCAGTGCATGAGCAGTGTGTCGCGACTGGCCAGATCAAGCAGGTCGGCGGTGATCTGGTAGCCACTGAATACCGATAACCGGGAATCTTGTTCACCTTCGTGGCCCATTGACGACCAGACATCAGTGACCACCAGGTCCGCCTTTTCCACAGCTTCTTGAGGTGTTTCCACCAGCTGAACGTTGTTGCAGCTCTTTACCAGCTCTGGATCCGGGCGGTAGCCTTCGGGAGCTGCTACCTTCAGGTTGAAACCCCATTGTCGCGCCGCATTGATGTAGGAGTGGCACATATTGTAGCCGTCACCCACAAACGCGACGGTGGCTCCAGTGATCGAACCGCGCAGCTCTTCATAAGTCTGTACGTCTGCCAGCAGCTGGCAGGGGTGGTAGCGCGTGCTCATCGCGTTGATGACCGGAATACTGGCGGTTTCTGCCAGCTGTTCGATCTGTGTCTGATCGCCGGTGCGAATCACGATAACGTCCACCATGCCCGATAGAACACGTGCCGTATCCTCGACGGGTTCGCCACGACCCAGCTGGCTGTCCTGATGGCTCAACATCACCATGTGCCCCCCCAGTTGCGCCATGCCCGCTTCGAAAGCAACCCGGGTTCGGGTCGACTTCATCTCGAACATTGCCACGCCGGTTTTTCCGGTCAATGTCTTCGGGCTGGGGTCCTGCTTGAGTGAACGGGCCCGTTGCACAATGGCAGCGAGCTCTTCGGCTGAAAAATCCAGCAGGGTCAGAAAATCCCGTTTTCCGCAATTCCTGGCGACTGTCATTTCAGGAACCGTGACTGTTGACGACGGCGACGACGCGGCTGACCAGTTCGTCTGCCTGTTCGTCGCTGAGCGTGAGTGGGGGAAGCAGTCTGACGATATTGTCCTGAGTGACATTCAATAAGACGCCATGGTCCAGACCGCGAACCACCAGTTCACCGCAGGGTTCGGAAAGCTCTACTGCGATCATCAGACCTTTGCCGCGAACCTCTGTCACCAGGTTATTGCCTGCCAGTTCCCGCGCCAGTGCGGCGATTATGTAATCGCCCAGATACGCGGCGCGAGCCAGCAGATCGTCTGCTTCGAGAGTTTCCAGTACCGCCAGCGCGGCAGAGCAGGCCAGAAGGTTGCCGCCGAAGGTTGAGCCGTGGTTACCGGGTTCGAAAACTTTAGCGGCAGCGCCGCGCGCCAGGCATGCACCAATCGGCACACCGTTGCCAAGACCTTTGGCTGTAGTAACCAGATCGGGCAGGACGCCGGTATGCTGGTAGGCAAAGTATTGCCCGGTGCGACCATTGCCGGTCTGAACTTCATCGAGAATCATCAGCCAGCCATTGTCGTCGCAGATCTGACGAATGCCCTCCAGGTAACCGTCATCGGGAATGATAATCCCGCCTTCGCCGAGGATGGGCTCAAACATGACCGCCACTACATCCGGGTTGTTCCTGCCGATCAGCGCAATCGCGTCGAGATCGTTGAACGGTGCGCGAACAAAGCCTGAGAGCAGCGGCTCGAAGCCTGCCTGCGCTTTGCGCGAACCGGTGGCGGTCAGGGTGGCCATGGTGCGACCGTGAAAACTCGCTTCCATCACCACAATGGCGGGTTTCTGAATACCCTTCTTGTGACCGTGCAGGCGGGCTATTTTGATCGCAGCCTCGTTGGCTTCTGCACCGGAGTTGGCGAAGAACACCGCATCCATGCCGGACAGTTCACACAGTTGATCAGCCAGCTGAGATTGCAGCGGTATTTCGTAGAGGTTGGAGGTGTGCAGCAGGGTCTGAGCCTGTTCGCTCAGCGCGCGGCTTATGTTGGGATGGGCGTGTCCGAGACCGCAGACGGCGATGCCGGTCAGTCCGTCCAGGTAGCGTTTGCCATTGCTGTCTTCGAGGTAAACGCCATCACCGCGGCTGAAGGCAACGGGAAGACGTTTGTAGGTTTCCATCAGGTGTGTCATCGCTGCTTCCTGAGCTGATTAACCACTTTCGGGCGGTTGCGTTTTATCACCCACATCCGCATTAAGTGGTTTTGGGACCCTGAAAAAACAACAGGCAGCGAATTAGCTGCCTGCAGAGAAACGAGTGAGAATACGTCAGCTTACGATGGAGTTCAATCTCTGCTCAGCGCCGCCATTGCCGTTTCGAATCGCGTCAAGCCCTGCTCCAGAAACGCCCTCGGGCAGGCAAAATTGAAGCGGACGAACCCTGGACCGCCAAACGCAGCACCGTCCGAAAGACCCAGGCCGTGTGACTCAAAGAAATCCCCGGGTCGATCCGCGACCGCTGTATCGCGCATGTCGACCCAGGCGAGATAGGTGCCCTCAAGATGGGTCAGTCGTGGTCCGATTACCTCCCGAAGCCGCTTCAGGTTGCCGCGCAGATAATCTTTCAGTTCAGGCAGGTAGCTGGATTGGTCAGCGAAGGCGGCCGTGGAGGCGGCAATTGCCAGCGGACCGACATCAGGCACCAGATCTGCCTTCGCGGTGCGGAAGGCGGCTCGCAGATCAGCGTTCGGGATCACCGCCACCGCGCAGGGCAGGCCGGGAATATTGTAGGTTTTGGTTGCCGCATAGAGACTGATGCTGCGTTGTGCTATTTCTGGCGACAGACTGGCCACCGGAATATGTCGGGCGTGCTCATCGAGCACCAGGGAGCAGTGAATCTCGTCTGAACACAGGGTCAGGTTGTGCTCGATACAGAAGTCAGCCAGAGCGGTCAGCTCTGCCTTGCTGTAGACCCTGCCGGTGGGATTCTGCGGATTACAGAACATCAGCAGTCTGGTGCGCTCGGTAACGCTGGCCTGCAGCGCATCGACGTCCATGGTCCAGCGACCATCGCTGCCGGGTTGCAGCGCAACTTTCTGAGCCTCTAGACCAGTGTTTCCGGGAACAGTCAGGAACGGATAGTACACCGGGGTGGGAATCAGTACGGCGCTATCAGGCTCGGCAACGGCTCGGGCAGCCAGGTTGAAACCGGGCACCACACCGGGCACCCACACCAGCCATTCATCGGGTACCGTCCAGTTGCACGACCGCTGCAGCCAGCCCTGAAACGCCCGGTTTAAGGTATCAGGAACCCGCGTATAGCCGATGATCTCCTGGTCGAGACGTTCACGAATGGCGTCCAGAACAAACTTTGGCGCTGGAAATTCCATGTCCGCGATCCAGAAGGGCAGAATGTCTTGACCCGCATACTTCTCCCACTTGCTGCTGCTGGTGTTGCTTCTGTCGATGACGCGATCGAAGTCGCTGGCGAACGCCTGACTCAATGAACTTCCTTATGCTCTCGCTTTCTAACGCTATTCCTATCCGCTGAACTGGTGGACTGTGAACAGCAGGGCTGATGTGGCTACAATTGCAGGCCTGTGCCCACAGTAAAACCAGCCGTGGGATCATTCAACACAATCACGTGGTGTGCGCATGAGCGAAGAAGTAATAGCGACAATCAAAGAACAGATCGACAGCAATCCGATCCTGGTCTACATGAAAGGCTCTCCGGGTGCGCCTCAATGTGGCTTCTCTGCACAGACGGTGCAGTGTCTGATTTCCTGTGGTGAGCGGTTTGCCTATGTCGATATCCTCAGCAACCCTGACATTCGTGCAACGCTGCCGGGTTACGCTAACTGGCCAACGTTTCCTCAGCTGTATCTCGAAGGAGAGCTGGTTGGTGGCTGTGACATCATCACCGAGATGTTCGAAAGCGGCGAGCTGGAACCGTTGGTGAAGAAGGCGGCCGCTACAGTCGTTGAAGACTCTCAAGATTAAGTCGTTGAGGACTCTGATTAAGTCGTTGAGGACTCTGATTAAGTCGTTGAAGACTCTGATTAAGTCGTTGAATACTCTGATTAAGTCGTTGAAGACTCTCAGGATTGAGGTAGTTCCAGCAGCCCCCAGCGATTGACCACCTCACAGAACAACTCTGCAGCGCGCTCGGCGTCGTAGAGGGCAGAGTGAGCGCGGGAATTGTCGAAATCGATCGCAGCCCGTTTGCAGGCCTCGCTGAGCACGGTATGACCAAAAGCCACCGCAGCCAGTGAGGCGGTGTCGATAAAGCTGAACGGGTGAAAGGGGCTGCGTTTCAGTGCGTTCCGCGCGACTGCCACCGTAAGAAACTGCTGATCGAACGCGGCATTATGGGCCACCAGAATAGCGCGCTGGCAATTCGCCTCTTTCATCGCCTGGCGCACATCGGTGAACATCTCCTGCAGCGCGATCTTTTCATCCACTGCGCCGCGTTCTGGATCGTCCGGATCGATGCCGGTCACTTTGAGCGAGGCTGGATCGACGCTGCTGCCGGGATACGCCTGAATGGCTTTGCGCCAGCCGCGGGTGGGTTCAAGGCGATCGCCATTGAATCCAACGTGAACCATGCCAACTTCGAGCAGGGCATGATTCAGCGGATCGAATCCTCCAGTCTCGAAATCGACAACAACGGGCAGGTAGCCACGAAAACGCGTGGCCATATCGGGTTTGACTGACATGGACGCACCATAACACTGAACCCCAGGTCCGCTAAGCGATTACCGGGCGGGAGGCTAAAGTTATGCCGTTTTCGGCCGATAGCGTCTGTGGATAACTGAATATTGAGTGATCGTGCCGGGACGATGCAGCCTGTTGGTATGGGCGATTATTGTCGGGACACTTGGTGCCGAAAGCGCCGGGCCGGGTGACACTGACCAGGTTGGTGCCGATCTGGAAATTTCTGCTGATCTGGACAGCCCCTGGCGATTTGTCAGTTCAGGTTCAGACTGTCGCTTGCAACAGCAGCTCGGCTCAGTTGGCACTGCGCGTTTTCTCGGCAGCAGCGGTCAGCCGCTGGCTTCAACCGAGACGATCGCCTACCATTCCCCGCCTTTTTCACGAGCGAATTCAGGAGGGAATGCGGTGTCTAGTTGCGCAAGTGACAGTCAATCTCCACAGAAAATAGTCTTGGCCTACTCGGGTGGTCTGGATACATCGGTGATCTGCCGGTGGCTGCAGGAAACCTACGATGCGGAAATCGTCACCTTCACCGCTGACATCGGTCAGGGCGAAGAGGTTGAACCCGCCAGGGCTAAAGCCACCGCAATGGGTGTGAAAGAAATTTACATCGAGGACCTCACCGAGGAGTTTGTTGCGGACTATGTTTTTCCTATGTTTCGTGCCAATACCCTGTATGAAGGGGAATATCTGCTGGGAACGTCGATTGCCCGGCCGCTCATTGCCAAACGGCTGGTGGAAATTGCGCTAGAGACCGGTGCTCAGGCCATCAGTCACGGGGCCACCGGTAAAGGCAACGATCAGGTTCGCTTCGAGTTGGGTGCCTACGCCCTGAATCCGGATATCAAGGTGATCGCACCCTGGCGCGAATGGGATCTGAGTTCACGGGAGACCCTGATGGACTACTGTGAAAAACACCAGATTCCGGTGGATTTTCAGCGTGGTGCAAAGTCTCCCTATTCCATGGATGCCAACCTGCTGCATATCTCCTATGAAGGCGACAATCTGGAGGATCCCTGGGTTGGTCCCGATGAGGACATGTGGCGATGGAGTGTTGCCCCCGAGGTTGCCCCGGATGAAGCTGAGTTCATCGAAATCGAATTTGTCGGTGGCGATGCGGTAGCAATCAACGGCCAGCCGATGTCTCCGGCTGTGCTGCTCAAAGAGCTGAACCTGACAGGCGGGCGGCATGGCGTTGGCCGCAGCGATATTGTTGAAAACCGCTACGTCGGTATGAAAGCCCGTGGCTGTTATGAAACGCCGGGTGGCACCATTCTGCTGAAAGCCCACCGCGCTATTGAATCGATCACCCTGGATCGCGAAGTGGCTCATCTCAAAGACGAGCTGATGCCGCGTTACGCAACAATGATCTACAATGGCTACTGGTGGTCACCTGAGCGGCGGGTATTGCAGGCGCTGATTGATGAGTCACAGAAGCCGGTCAATGGCAGTGTGCGGCTGAAACTCTACAAAGGTTCGGTCACAGTGGTGGGTCGCCAATCGCCCGAAGACAGTTTGTATGATGCGAACGTCGTCACATTTGAAGACGATGGGGGGGCGTATCATCAGCAGGACGCGGCAGGCTTCATACGCTTGAACGCGTTGCGATTGCGTCTAGGCGCAAAACGCGGAAGAAAGCTTCTCGAATGACACAGGTTGTGAAATGGGCAACTATCAGGTGCTGTTCAGCGGTGAGATTTCCCCGAACGTTAATGAAGAGACAGTTCGGGCAAATCTGGCTAGAGAGCTTGGCATTGATGAACGCAAAGCCAGGCAGTTGTTCAGTGGTCGCACAGTCGTAATTAAAAGTCAGCTCTCGCAGGCTGAGGCATTGGCTGTGCAGACTCGTTTTTCCGATTTCGGCGCAATTTGCCGGGTTAAAGACTTCACGCCCAAAGTCGAAAAAGTCGACTATCGAATTGATCGGGCGGACCGTGAGAATTCTGATCAAACGTTGAAGGACATCACCGCCGCGCATCACGAATGCCCGCGCTGTGGTCATCTGCAGCTTGAAGCCAGTCACTGCGCGCGCTGCGGTATCGATATCGCAGCGGCGATAAAACAGCAGCGCAAAGAAGATCTGATCATTCAGAAGAAGATCCGCGATCTGAAGCGTAAAGATAATCCAACGCCCAGTAGTCCCAGCGCTGAGAGTGGTGAGCAGGACCTCCACTGCGAAGCCGGCGCGCAGCACAGCGACGAGCCTAAAAAGCGTGGCGTCATGGGCTGGCTGCGTAAATCTTCCTGAATCGAAAACTCAGCAGCTCAGCTCAGTTCCGTCTTCTCTCTGAATTCACAAAGATCTTCCAGCACGCATGATCCACAGCGTGGTTTGCGGGCAATACACACATAGCGTCCATGGAGAATCAGCCAGTGGTGGGCGTCGCGTTTAAACTCGCGAGGAACCACCTTCTCCAGTTTATCTTCAACCTGGCGTACGGTTTTCCCGGTTGCCAGTCGAGTGCGATTGGAAACCCGATAAATGTGGGTATCCACCGCAATCGTCGGGTGACCGAAAGCAGTATTCAATACGACATTTGCGGTCTTGCGGCCAACACCGGGTAGGGCTTCGAGGGCTTCCCGGGATTCCGGAACTTCACCCGCATGTTGCTCAATGAGAATACGACAGGTCTTACGCACATTCTCCGCTTTGGTGTTGAACAGCCCGATTGTTTTGATATACGACTTGAGCCTGGCTAAGCCCAGGGCGTGAATGGTTGCAGGTGTGTTCGCTGCTGCGAATAGAGGGCCGGTAGCTTTGTTGACGCTGACATCCGTTGCCTGTGCAGACAGCATCACCGCAATCAGTAACTCAAATGGGGAATCGAAGTTCAACTCTGTCGTCGGTGCTGGATTCGCGGCACGCAGCCGGGTAAATATCTCCTGGCGTTTGGATTTGTTCATGTCTGCCCCTGGTTCTGTGGTGCGTCGTCGCCTGCGGATTCTGTTTGTTCTGTGCTGCTGCGTGAGATCCGATTGATTAACGCGTTGGCACCGGCGAGCAGTAGACCGGCAGAGAGGAACGCGCCTGGCGGCAGGCTCAACAGCCGGATCTGCCAGTCCTCGGTCAGCAGGTCAAGCTGCCACGCCTGCGCGCTGGGGCCAAACAGCTGAGACATTCCGGCAAACAGTGTGCCGCTGCCGAGGAGTTCGCGAAACGCACCAAGCAGCAGCAGAGCAATTGCAAACCCCAGCGCGGTACCAAGCGCATCGATTACGCTGGTGCCGAGGCTTTGTCGGCTGGCGAAGCTCTCGGCTCGTGACAGGATCATGCAGTTGGTAACGATGATCTGCACGAAAAGCGCGATGCTCAGATAAAGCTCGAATGCAAAAGCCTGCAGCAGCAGCATTGCTGCGGTGGTGAAGGTCGCGATGATCAGCACAAAACACGGCAGGCGGGCAAAATCCGGAATCCAGCGTCGCAGCATCGCAATGCTGCTGCTGGCACCCACCATCACCAGCGCG
>Ga0316191_10002776_pt1 | contig 12811 bp, 10 predicted proteins | sample Eddworburr2cm_MG_FD_204928 | JGI IMG/M metagenome (GOLD analysis project Ga0316191, IMG submission 204928) | Coastal sediment microbial communities from Maine, United States - Eddy worm burrow 2 cm | ecosystem: Environmental > Aquatic > Marine > Coastal > Sediment | place: USA: Maine...
CGGCGTTTTGATGAGCGAGTCCTTGAAATATCGGATGGCCCGCATGTAACCAAGGTGCCTAATGGGGAAGAAGTGAGCATCGGCTGGTTAGTGACTTATTGTCGGGGCGACGCCCCCAAGATCGGTATCCCGGGGCGTTCCGTATTCACGGTGGTGGATGGACGTATCGCCGCGATGAGAGATGAATACGACGACACGGCTATGGCCCCGGTGGGAGCCTGGTTGCTGCAATATGGCACAGACCTTGATGGCTCTTATGTTTGATCAAGTCACCCACCGACTTTTCACTATGAGTCAGCACCCATAGTCGGGCGCTCTAAGTATTTATAACTCTATTATTTACAAGAAAAATGGTGGGCCCAGAAGGACTTGAACCTTCGACCTGCCGATTATGAGGAGGTGGGAGAGGGGCGAACTTCCTCAGTAAGCCGAAGAAGGCTAAGCTGTTTTTTCAGGTGATTAGGGCAGGGTAGCCGAAACTGAACCTATGCCGAACCTGGATCGGCTCGGATGGCCTGATTGGCTGCAGTAAGTGGAAGATTCCTAAGCGATTTCCCAGACCGAACTTCCGAACCAGGACCGAACTGCTAAGCCACTGATCTACCTTGTGAGCTAGTCGTTCACCATGCACAGGCCCCAGACGGATTCCCAAATTAAGTGGGGCTGTTACTCAACTAACTCGATTTCGCTGGGTCGCCACTCTTTATCAATCCATGGCTGCTCTGGCCCATACATACGGATTACTGTAAACCAGCTTTTCCCCGGGATAGTTTCAAGCCAGTTCTTTTCAAAGCCCTTCGGTGGCTTAGGCCCATAGTATATGTCATAGCTGCCATCCTCATTTGGTTCAACACCAGTCTGACTCCCAACTGTTGCTTTTCCTCCCATAGAGGTGAATGGGGCTCTGGTCTGAGTGTCATATAAGGTCATAGCCCAGAAGTCATTAGCCGGAGGGTTGGGAGGCAAGTGCAATTTGTAGGTCTTGGAACCATCGAACGGCTGTTTATTGGCGTCTAGATAGGCTATCCCATAATCCGATCCTTTGCCTGGAATAGTAACGGCCATTGCCGGTGTTACTATCGTATACGGATAATGAAACATTACCCGGGCATCAGAGTTCATCGTGTGTTCATCCTTGCCGTTAAAGAACACATTCTTATCGACCCAGCCCATCAGCCACGCACTGTCATCGCCCGGATAAAGTTCAATTCCTTTCATGTTATCCACGCTTCCTTCAATTCGCGGATACCATACGATTGATCTGGCAGTTGCATTTGCAATTGCTACAGCATCAATCAATATATTTTGCATTCGTTCGTCTGGAGCAAACGGTTTGCCTTTTTCAATACCGATTGACGCAAACAAACCGCGAGTTTCCGGGTCAATCATATCGAGAGGTTCGTATTGAATGATTTTGTTCACATGCTCATAGAAGGTGTAGTCATTCGTGTGCACGGTGTTGAACTTTTTGCCCGACCCATTGATAAACTCCATTTCTGGAGGGTTATCCTTTTTTGCCAAAGGATAAATCTTTGTTTTCCTGGCGTTGGCCTTAGCCACATCAAGCCCATTTGCTATTGATCCGCGTGTAAAGGCCATCATTTTGTATGTTCTGGAATTAATTATGTAGTAGCCGTCTGGAGCCTCACCTTCATAGCCCGGTGGCAGGACCAAGTATTTTCCGCCTTCGCCCTTATCCTGTCCGAATGGACCTATATCTCCCGCATAGCGAAACCATGCATCCTGAAAGGCGCCCAACATTCCGGGAGGAATATCAACGACGGTAGGTCCATCTTCCTTTAAATCAAGCTGCCCGAACACATACATGGTGGACGTGTTGGTCGTCAGGTAGAGTGAATTTGCATCGGCCAGTTCTTCGAATATCAGGAGTTGATTAGACTTCTTCTGACCGATGACTCTTGGGCCTTCCATCATGCCTTGAATTGAAGCCGCGGGAATTCCTTTCAGAAAAACATCAACAGCCCGCATGGTATCCAAATAGTCATACACTTTTTCTGCGGTAGCGGGTAATGGTGCCCCGTCAATATATTCAAGAGTACCTATGGATGTCTGGACTTCATCAGGTGTACTAATTCTACTCAATGCTACGTTGCCAATTTCTTCCGAGGCGTAAGAAAGTTGGCAACCTAATAAAACAATCAAGAACGGAATTAGGAATTTCATGGGTGGCAGCTCCGGTATATAAATATTTGGGCGCGACTTGAAGACCCGGGAATGAGGTTCTTGAACGCAACGGCCACTAATACTAATGGTTTCAGCATCAATGACAACTCAAATTGGATGCCGTCAAATTAACCCGCCGAAATAGATAGAATCGGCACATGAACACACAGAAACGCCACCGATTCCCGCCTGACATCATCAGCTTCGCTGTCTGAATCTATTACAGATTCAACTTCAGCCGCCGAGATGCGAAAGATCTCCCAGCCGAGAGAGGCATTAGCGTCACTCCGGAATCAATCAGCCCTTGGTGCATTCAGTATGGCGCTCTCGACGCCATAAGGCTCAAATGGAATCACCGAATTTTTGGGAATATCTTTTACCTCGATGAGGTCTTCGCCGGCGTGCGGACCATTCAGATCAACGGCTATCCGCATTTTTGGAGGGTATTGCTGCGATGATGACATCCACAAGTTTTTCTGTGGCCACGGCCAGCGGGCGCTCAGCAGCGGTGATCAGTTGAACTGGAACCCTCTCCGGCCAGTTCATCGGGTTTAACTCGATGAGCACGCCAGCATTGAGTTCCAGCTTCGCATCTTCTCGATAAAGGCCCATCAAAGCGTCTGTTCTTTGGACGATGTTTTTCATTAAGCCGAGATCATCAGCGTATAGTTCGTAATCGGTTTTGGGGTCGATATCAAGGCCTTCCCGAAGCAGTTCTTTTTTTGCCCACTGCGAGTACCACTCAGGGAGACGCGCGCCCAGGCGGGGGTAGGCAAAGTACTCATGGATTTTTCGCTTGGGGCGGGTCGACAGGGGGTGTTCTGATCGACCGACGAGGACAGGTGCCGGAATCGAGAATTCAATAGATTCAACCTTATGCGCTTGATCACCGGGCATTGGGTAGCTGAGAAAGAAATCGATTTCCCTGCTCTCCAGCAGTTTGTTCAGCGCCGGGCGGTGACCGTTAATCACGGTGTAGCTGACCCTTGGTAGATCGTTCATCAGTTGAACGAGGGCGGGTGCCATCAGTGTGTTCGCCAGAGTAGGGTCCACGCCGATATTCAGTTGCCCTGCTTCCGGTTTATTGGCCAACTCAATCTCGCGGTCCATGGCATCCGCGCGCTGAATGATTGCCTGGGCACCCTCAATAATAATCGCCCCTTTTGCTGTAGGCGATACGCCGGTGCGCTTGCGAGTGAAGAGTGTGCAACCGTAATAGCTTTCAAGCCGTTGAATGCTCTGCGTTAGCCCTGACGGTGTAATCCCAAGTTTTTGTGCTGCGAGTTGGAAGCTGCCGGTGTCTGACAGGGCGATAGCACATTGGAGTTGACGCAAGTTGAGCATCGGAAGTCCGAATAATCCCATAAATAAGAATATGTAATTTTAACTTAAGATAAATTAAATGTCCTTAATAAGGACCATTCTTTATAATACCTGCCGGTCGCGACTTCTGGTGCCCGGTAAGGCCTTCGGTTTTACGCCAGCGGCACTTTCGTCAGTGCGTAGTGCAGCAGTATTGCTAGAAGAAGCGAAGGAATCGAGTATCGGCTGATGGTATTGATATTACTCAGGCCCGCTGAACATCAAAACTGGGGATGACCTTATGAGAATCAGGCAAACAACTTTTTTCCTGTTTGGCTTGGCAATACTAACGGCTGGGCTTGTATCAACTGACGAGAGCCATGCTGGCACACCTCCTCCTGGGTACAACACGGAAATACCATCTGGCCTCCTCACACCTGATGCTGTGGAAACCTCCATCGGCAAGCTTGAGTTTTCAGACGGTGTACCAACAGAGAAGACCGTTGAAAAAGTTTATGATTTTCTCGATACCTCCAGGGCGGTCGATACATTCCTGAAGGGTATGCCGGCCGCATCATTACACGCCTTAATAGAGGGCGCCCATTCGCTAGGCGCGGTTGAAGCCAATGAAGTGATGATCTTTGATCAGTTGATGGATTCAACCCCCATGTTCCTGACCGCTAATAGCACAACGATGTACGTAATCCCCGATCTGGATTTGAAGCGTGATGGCCCTACCGTGGTTGAAGTTCCTCCCGGCCTATTAGGTGCCGCAAATGATGCCTATTTCCGCTTCATCAATAATCTTCCGGCCGGGAAATACCTGTATTTGCCGCCTGGCTATGAAGATGACGTGCCCGAGGGTTATACCGTTCTGAAGCCAAACAGCTACCGCATCTGGGTGTTTTTGCGCCTTACGCCCAGAGAAGGCCTGGCTGAGGCAGCAAGTTTTATCAAGGACAACCTTAAAGTCTATCCGCTGTCGGCCGCGGCAACACCCCCGAAAATGCGGTGGATCAGTGCCAGTGGCAGGGAATTTAATACTATCCATACCAATGACGTGAGTTTCTATGATCACCTCAATGAGGTAGTGCAGTACGAAGCCATGGAAACATTCACCCCGGAAGTGCGCGGGCTTTTTGCTTCCATTGGCATTGAGAAAGGCAAGCCATTTCAACCGGATGAGCGTATGAGCTCAATCCTGAAGGACGGCGTAGCAATTGCCAATGCTGCGTCCAGGGCAATCGTTTGGTACCCACGCTACGACGTAAACCTTCAAGGGGTTCGAATTTATCCGGACACGAACAGCGCCTGGTTGCGGGCCTATACGGATCAGAACGTATTCTTCAATGGCCGAGACGGCCATACCATGAATACCGATGCCCGCGTCACTTTCCACTATCCTTACACGGCGGTAACGCCCGCTATGGCCAAACCCCGGCTGGGTAAAGGGTCTGATTACGGCATCGCATTCCTGGATAGCAACAAGGAGCCGTTCGATGGCGGCACCACCTACCGACTCCGATTGCCAGCTAATGCGCCAGTCAAAGATTTTTGGGCAGTCACCGTCTATGACCCGCAAACCCGATCCATGTTACAGACTCCACAAATGGATCCGACGATAGACAGTATCAAGAGTGTTCCTGCAACCAATGAAGATGGCTCCGTAGATATTTACTTCGGACCCAAACCGCCAAAGGGGCATGAAAGAAACTGGATACAGACAATACCGGGTAAGGGTTGGTTTACGATTTTGCGTATGTACGGCCCCCTGGAGAGTTGGATTGATCAAACCTGGAGACCGAGTGAAGTCGAGCCGGTAGGTTAAACGCAGTTCTGGTGGGTGCTCGCTGTCACCACCTTTTGATGATCAGGAGTTACTAATGAAGAAAGTATTCGCTGTAATTGCGAGCAGTATGGTATTGGCGATGCCAGTAGCCTCTCTGGCCGGCAACCCTGAGTTTGCAGCGGATATTCCGGACAACGTGCTCACCCCGGATGTAGTCAACACGCAAACACTGGGTAAGCTTGAGTTCTTTGATGGCATGCCATCGGAAGAGACCGTCAACAAGGCTTTCGAGAACCTGGATCTTATTCGAGCGACGACAGCATTCCTTGATGGCATGAAGATCGCCTCACTGCGTGGCATGTTTCAGGGGTATGAAGACGCGGGGGCCAAGCCCAATGAAATCGTAATCACTGAAACATTGATGGACGCGAGGTCGATCTGGCTCACACCGAATACCACTACGATCTACATTGGTTCCAACGTGGATGTTTCCAGTGGCCCAATGGTGATTGAAATTCCACCTGGCATTTTGGGGCTTCTGGATGATGCTGCTTTTGATTTCGTTGCCAATATCGGTGTGCTGGGTCCCGACGAGGGCAAAGGCGGAAAGTACGTTCTTCTCCATAACGATGACGAGACGGTCGTCCCGGAGGGTTACTTCGAACTGCGCACAAAAACCTATGAACACTGGTTGCTACTCAGACGCTCCCCGGGGCCCAATGGAGAAACGGAAGAGGCGGTGGCTGAAATCAAGGCAGGCTTGAACGTGTATCCCTTGAGTGAGGCTGGCAGCCCGCCCGCTGAGACGTTCATCGATATCTCGGGCATGCAATACAACACCGTACACGCCAACAATGAAGAATTCTTTAAAGAAATCCATGTCGCGCTCGACAATAACCCTGAGGGGGCGTTTGCACCGGAGATTCTTGGCACATTCGCATCGATAGGCATCAAGAAGGGGCAACCGTTTGAGCCTGACGCGAGAATGCAGCGGATCATGATTGAGGCGGCCTCTATCGCAAATGCTACAGCACGGGCCATCACCTATGCTTCACGCGACCCGGGTGTCTTCTTCTACGAGGACCGCCAATGGAATTCGCCATTTCAGCGGCAGAGTTACCAGTTTCTGGAAAATGGTGCTCGTATCCTGGATGACCGGTCGTACTTCTTCTATATGGCAACCGGCATTACCCCAGCCATGACTGCTCCGCCGGTTGGCTCCGGTTCTGTTTATGCCATGACCGCCAGAGACAAGGATGGCGCCTATCTGGATGGTTCAAAGACCTATAAAGTGACGCTGCCAGCACCGGTTCCGGCCAAGAATTTCTGGTCGTTCATGCTCTATAGCGGCCAGACCCGTTCCATTTTGGAAACCGATCAGCGCTCTGGCGGCATCGATTCAAACCGGCCAGGCATCAAAGGCAATGCTGACGGTAGCTACACGATCTATGTGGGTCCAGAGGCTCCGAAGGGATGGGAGAATAACTGGGCGCAGACTATCCCGGGCAAAAGTTTCAACGTCATGATGCGTCTTTATGGACCCCTTGAACCCTGGTTTGACAAGTCATGGAAGCCCGGTGACTTTGTCGAGGTCAAATGACGAGATAGCTCTGCCTTATGCCTTTAACACCCAGATTGGGCTGTTCACCAATTCGAAAGCAAGAGGCCCGGAGTGAACTTGCACTCGATTAACAGTCCTATTTTGCACAAAGCCCTGGAGGGCCAGGTCAATGAAAAGAATATCGATATGCTTATTGGCGGCAATGTTTTCGCTATTTGCCACTGCTGAGCCTGAACAGGCAGAAAGCGGGCTACCAGAAGATTTGGACGCGGCTGCTGCTGAGCAGGCTGCTGTTGCCGAAGCGCTGAATAATCCACTGTCTTCTCTTTGGATAATGTTTATCCAGAATGATACCACCTTGTACAAGGGCGACCTTGTGGATAGCCTGGGGAAAAGCGACCTGGTGCAGAATACGACGCTAATCCAACCGGTTATGCCATTTCAGTTGACCGAGAACTGGAAGGCCATTTTTCGTCCGGTAATTCCGATTAATAGCTTTGAAACCGTAGACAACCTGGACGTAACAACTGGCACGGTCCCTGATACTACTGGTACGGATTTTGATCGTGAAACTGGCTTGGGGGACATTATACTGTGGTCAGCGTTCTCCAACAGTTACAAGCCGCCGTTTGTATGGGGTTTTGGCCCCACAGTCATGTTACCCACTGCTACCGATGACAGGCTGGGAACCGGGAAATATAGCGCCGGGCCCATGGCTCTTGCTATAAACATCACTGACGACTGGATATTTGGCGGCGTTGGGCAACACTGGTGGTCTTTTGCTGGCGACGACACGAAAAATGTCGACACTTCCTTTGGTAAAGTGCAGGCAGATCGGCCCGATGTGAATCTGACAGACTTCCAATACATCGTTCGCTATAGGTATTCTGCACTCACCAACATTGGTGCAGCACCGAATGTCCAGTATAACTGGGAAACTGACGAGTTAAGTCTACCCCTTGGGCTTGGCTTTGACACAATGGGTAAAATCGGCAGGTTGCCAATCAAGTTTGGTGCCGAGATACACTACTATGCTGTTCAAGATGATGACTTTGGTCCAGACTGGCGGCTGCGCCTTTACTTTGTGCCGGTATTGCCGTCTCCTGGTTGGTCCAAAAAGGCCCTGTTCTGATGTTCTTGGTACTAATGTAATGAACCATCCCCATCCACGCCGCTAGCCCGGCGGGGTCTTCCGGACTAGATTCAGTCTGCTGGACCTTAACCTTGGATGGGAGATCGATATGACTATTAGTATTCTGGGCATTGATATTGCCAAGAACACCTTTCAACTCCACGGCGCCGATCATTCTGGCAAAACCGTATACAAGAAGCGTCTGGCTCGCCGCGAGTTAGCTGCTCACGTGACCAACCTGCCACCCTGCACCATTGTGATGGAGGCATGTGGCGGGTCCAACTACTGGGCGCGAGTTTTCCAAAGCAGCGGCCATTCGGTGAAGCTGATTGGCGCTCAGTTCGTCAAACCGTTTGTGAAAACCAATAAGAACGACGCCAACGATGCGCAGGCGATAGTCGAGGCAGCCAGCAGGCCGTCGATGCACTTTGTGCCCATCAAAAAGGTCGAGCAGCAGGACATTCAAACGATTCACCGAATACGCACTCGAGTCGTCAAGAACCGAACAGCGTTGATCAATGAGATAAGAGGACTGTGCCTGGAGTATGGGGTTGTCCTTACTCCTGGAGCCGCTCGGGTAAAATCCTCGCTCTGTGTAGCCATTGCCGATGGCGATAACGAGCTGACGCCATTGTCACGAGAGTCTATGCAGGATCTGTACGATGAACTGGTGGATGTTGAATGCAGGTTGAAAAAGCTCGATAACAAAATCCGTCAGCTGTGCAGACAGAATGAGAACTGCCAGCGCATACTGAAAATTCCGGGTGTCGGTGAACTGACCGCCACAGCCATTGTCGCAGCGGTGCCCGATCCGAAGGAGTTCCGCAATGGTCGCCATCTGTCGGCCTGGCTTGGGCTGGTTCCGCGGCAATCGTCCAGCGGAGACAAGCGAACCCTCCTTGGTATCAGTAAACGGGGTGACCGATATCTACGGACGTTACTGATCCACGGAGCCAGGGCGGTACTGAGCCACTACAAGCACAAAGATAACGACTACACCCATTGGGTTGGTCGGAAAAAGGCCACGCTGAGTCACAACAAAGCAGCCGTGGCTTTGGCGAACAAAAATGCGCGGATCATCTGGTCGATGTTGAATTCGGGGGAGGAGTTTAGCTACGGGGCATCCGCAACCGCTGCCTGATACTCAATATCGGCCAGCTACTTTTAACGAACTGGGCACAATCACGAGTTTGCTATGGTTGATTTGAATGATGGTGAATAGGTCACACCGGCTCTTTTAGAACCTGGAACTTGTCACGGCCCTCAGAGGCCATGGTACTGATGAGGTGGAGGAGCGCGGATTTACATCAGGGCACAAGTTTAGCTTGAATGCCGAATATATGACTGCAACTCAGACCTATGGCAACCATCGGAAATCAACTTGCAAAAGGGGATGGTTCATATATGACAAATTAACTGGCCGATATTGCTAGAACCGGCCAATGAATACCTACAAGCGGCACTGGTTTCCTCCCGATATCATCAGCTACGCCGTCTGGCTCTACTATAGATTCAATCTCAGCCACCGGGATATTGAAGGCTTACTCGCCGAGCGCGGCATCACTGTCGGTTACGCCCCCACCCACCGACTCCCAGTCTATGGATCTTCAATAAAAGTCGGACGCTCTCTTCTATAGAAAACCTATAAAAATCAATAAGATGGTGGGCCCAGAAGGACTTGAACCTTCGACCTGCCGATTATGAGTCGGATGCTCTAACCAACTGAGCTATGGGCCCACTGAGGGGAAGGCGCGATTATAAAGAAGAACTCGGCGCAGGCACAGCCCTTGCGTAACGTTTTAGTTTTCCCGTGGTTGGTGCTGTTTCAGGTGCGCCCGTAGGTCGACAATGGTTTTCACTATAATCACCCCCATCAGCACCAGGGTGGTATCCCCGAGGATCAGCGATAGCCCACCACCAAAGATAATGACCAGGTGCATGAAGATGATACGGCTGTATGGCTCGGACATCTGGTCCTTGACCCTTCGGCCGATATATTCCCTGCGCCCCAGGAAATTGTGCACAAAGGAGTAGCCATGGCTGATAAACAGGGCCAGTAGCGCTGGCCACAGAATCATAAAGTGAGCTGCAACGTCATGCAGGTTGCCAGCCATAGCGGGGTCGACCGCGGGGTCCTGCAGAAAGAACGCGTAGAGGAAAAGAAAGTGGCCCGCCATAAAGCCACCGAAGTGTCCGAGGAAGAAGGGGCCGGCGAACAGCGCGCTCCACTTACCGATTACAATTACCTTGGCCAGGTTGAAAAAGCCGATAATCGCACTCTCGGCCCAGTACAGGAGCAGAACAGGGCCCAGTTGCCAGTTCCCCAGTAGTGCGCCGGCCAGTGGAAAGAGATTAGCGGCTATAAGAATAAGGCTGGACGGGGAGGCCAGTGTCAGCGGCTCTTCAGCAGGGGCCAGGGGCTGCTCAAGGTGTTGTTGAGGTGCTTGTTCCCAGTCCCCCGCCAGTTCTTCGCGGCCGAACAGCAGTAACACCAGCAGGATAGTCATCACCAGCGGCGCCATTGACCAGCCGATTAACCAGAACGTGATGAACAGGGCAGCCACGAGGTTGAACAGGTCATCGGGCTGCTGCCACAGTTCTACTGCTTCGTGAAAGGTATTGAAGGCGGGAATGAAGAAGATGATATCGAAAATCGCGAGCGCGCAGATCAGCGGCCAATGGCAGCGAAAAGGAAAAACTTCGGTATAGGGATAAGTCTCCGAGAGTACACGTGGGCGTAGAGACAGTGTTGGCCGCAGCCCATTCCTGATCATTCTGCTATCCGTCAGTACTCTACCACCCGATCTACCTGCAATATCCAACCCGCCTCGCCTGGCTCCAGTCGATACTGTAGTTGGCGCGTGCCCCCTGTGGCCTGGGCATTGGTGTCGTCCTGCTGATAAATCGGGAAGCGGCGTATCAGTCGGTTTTCTACTACGGCGAACTGGTCGTGTCCCATGTAACCGGCAAGAGCCTCCGGTGATTGCTCCAGCGGTGGCAGATACACGGGCGTGACTGATTTACCGTTATTCACTGCATAAGCCACCAGGGAGCCGTAACTGCCGCTGCCGGCAGAACTGACATACACGTAAACCTCCGGCCAGCCATTGGCGTCGAGGTCAGCAATTTCCGCGCGGTAGGCCGTGCCGTCCAGTTCATCGGTCAGTTCCGTGTTGTCGCCACTGAGCCCATCTGGCCGTATGCTCAGTTGATTGAGTGAGCTCCCGCTGGTGGCATCAACGACGAAGCTGATATCGCGGTACAGCAACGTACACTGCCCAAGCGACGCCAGTTGTTGTTGGTCGCAGTCCAGCCTGGATGGGTTCCAGAAAACAAACAGGTAGGTGTTGGGCAACTTGAACAACTGTCCCTGTTTACCCAGGCCGCGCTGGCGATAAACTGCATTGCCATCCTGGTCCAGATAATTTCCCGGACTATCTCCCCGCGGAGAGAGCTCGAACTCTTTCCCGCCATCGATCCTCACGCTGATAAAGCCCTGTCGTTGGGAAAATGTGCAGGATGAGGTGGTGGCGGGGCGTTGCCCCGCTGAATCTGAGAAGCCGCATTCTGAGCGAGCGGAATCTGCCTGGGCGTGATAAGTGGACAGAAAGCAGTGTGCGGCCACCAGCCAGCATGCCTTGCGCAGTGATCTCTTCATATTGTCTGTGCCCGGTATCGAAAGAAAGCGTCGGTGTAAGGGCGAACACTAGTCCAGGCGGGCATGGGTGACAAGGCGCCGCGCTATTTCGCTACCCAAAATTGCCACCATCGCCGCCTGCTGGCGCGCTCGCTTTTATTGTGGGTTTCCGGCACGCCGTGCTCGGCGTACCACTGCTCCCATTCATAGGGAGTCAGTGTTTTGGGCACCTGTTTCCCCAGGGCACGCTGCATGGAGTGAGCTCGCAAGCTGGTATCGCCTTGCTCCCCTGGCTCGCCCAGTATTTTACGTATAGCTCGGTGGTTTACTGCCATCGGTCAAGCTCCGCTGGATATGATCCTGATATGAACACCCCGGGAGTAGGGGGCGGCCCGGTAAATGAGCCCCATGTAGTGATGGGGTGAGAATCGGTGAAGCATGTATGTGTTCATACGCCGATTCTATCAATTTAGGCTACTTGACATGTCAGTACCTTCCCGGCTTATTTAACTGCCACCATACTAGTGCGAACCCGGAACTCCGTCATCTCCTCATCATACTGCTCAGATAGCGTAGACACCCTCGCTGCCAGGGCACGATGCTGTCGACTATTCATCACCTTGCAGTCCATATAGGCCTCTGCCAGCAGTATGTAGCTCTCTGCAACCAGCTGCGCCTCATACATTTCCTCTTTACTTGCGACTGCGCCGTCGGGCATCAACGGCGCCTCCCCTGGCCTTTTCATGGAGCAGGCAGCAGAGGTATTCAACGCCACCAACATCAGGGCGGTTGCGATCATGGCCTTTATCATAAGACCCTCCTTGTGTAACCATAAGTAACATTACTCATGAGTTGTTACCGACTATCTACCTTTAGCCGTGCACAAGCAACGTATTTATCACGATTATTCGTGAATTCTGTGCATAAAATTACCTGTATTTATTGTGATCCAATAGGTGATTGTGTGCGTCATTTTGTAACTTTAGGTAACATTAAGCTCACCGCAATCGCATGGTGTCAAACAAGCTTAGATGCGGAATTTTTAAGCTTTGCTATAGTCATTCTCTACCTATCCATCGACGGGGAGTAAGTCCGGTGATCCGTACATCAATTAGACAGGTTTTCCTGGTGGGCAGCCTGCTTGTAATGGCGGCCTCCGCCCAGGGTTTTGTTGGCCAGATTGCCGTAGGGCTTGGTGAAGTCGAA
>Ga0316191_10002777_pt1 | contig 12811 bp, 9 predicted proteins | sample Eddworburr2cm_MG_FD_204928 | JGI IMG/M metagenome (GOLD analysis project Ga0316191, IMG submission 204928) | Coastal sediment microbial communities from Maine, United States - Eddy worm burrow 2 cm | ecosystem: Environmental > Aquatic > Marine > Coastal > Sediment | place: USA: Maine | collected...
AATCAGTTTGGCCAGATCGTCCTGGTCCGGTGCTTCTATTTTTTGAATCTCATGAGAGGTGCGGAAGCCGTCAAAGAAATGGAGGAAGGGAATTCTTGTTTTGATGGAAGACAGGTGGGCTACTGCAGCCAGATCCATCACCTCTTGAACACTACCAGTTGCCAGCATGGCAAATCCTGTATTCCTGGTGGCCATTACATCACTATGGTCACCAAAAATCGAAAGTGCCTGAGCCGCCAGACTACGGGCCGAGACATGAAAAACACCGGGCAATAATTCACCGGCCATTTTGTACATGTTGGGAATCATGAGCAAGAGTCCCTGCGAGGCAGTGAAGGTGGAGGTCAGGGCACCACTCTGGAGTGATCCGTGAACTGCACCGGAAGCACCTGCTTCACTTTGCATCTCTGCTACCTTAACAGTCTCGCCAAAAATGTTTTTTCTGCCATTGGCCGACCACTCATCCACATATTCTGCCATGTTGGAGGATGGGGTGATAGGATAGATGGCAGCCACCTCACTGAACATGTAGGCAATATGCGCTGCGGCATAATTACCGTCACAAGTCATGAAATTCTTCTTATTCGCCATGTTATTTTTACTTAAGTATGTATATTACAGTTAGTTAACTATTCGTATTGAAGTCACTCAAAATTAGTAAAATCGGTGTAATTGTTTTCACAATAACAGAATTTAAAACCATTTCAAATAAAACAAAAAAGTGACGGTGTTGGCCGTCACTTTCAGGGATTCTTTTGTCAGCTTTAGTCGCTGTTCATGGAGATCAGGAACTCCTCGTTGGTGCCTGTTTTTACCAGGCGGTCGCGGAGGAATTGCATAGCCTCCACCGAATTCATGTCGGAGAGGTAGTTCCTGAGGATCCATATCTTATCGAGCATGGGCTTGTCAAGCAGCAGGTCTTCGCGACGAGTGCTGGAAGGATTCACATCCACTGATGGGTAAACCCGCTTGTTGGAGAGTTTGCGATCGAGCTGCAACTCCATATTGCCGGTGCCCTTGAATTCTTCAAAGATCACCTCATCCATTTTGGATCCTGTCTCAGTCAGGGCTGTGGCCAGTATGGTCAGGGAGCCGCCTCCCTCAATGTTCCTGGCTGCCCCAAAGAAACGCTTGGGCTTGTGCAGGGCATTGGCATCCACACCCCCTGAAAGCACCTTGCCGGAAGCAGGTGAGATGGTGTTGTAGGCCCTGGCCAGCCTGGTGATGGAATCAAGCAGAATCACTACATCGTGACCACACTCCACCATCCGCTTGGCTTTCTCCAATACGATGTTGGCAATTCGCACATGCCTTTCAGCAGGTTCATCAAAGGTGGAGGAGATCACCTCCGCATTCACGTTCCTGGCCATGTCGGTCACCTCTTCGGGACGTTCATCGATCAGCAATACTATCATATAGACTTCCGGGTGGTTTGCGGCAATGGCATTGGCCACATCTTTCAGCAATACGGTTTTACCGGTCTTGGGCTGAGCCACAATAAGTCCACGTTGTCCTTTTCCGATGGGGGCGAACATGTCTACCACCCTTACACTGAGGTTATGCTGACCGTTTCCCACCAGGGTAAATTTCTCATCGGGGAAGAGTGGGGTCAGATAATCAAAAGGTACACGGTCTCGGATGAAATCCGGACTGCGCCCGTTGATCTCTTCCACTTTAATCAGCGGGAAATACTTTTCACCCTCTTTGGGAGGCCGTATGGTCCCGGTAACGTTGTCGCCTGTCTTCAGGCCAAAAAGTTTGATCTGGCTCTGTGATACATATACATCGTCGGGCGAATTCAGGTAGTTGTAGTCCGAGGACCGCATGAAACCATAGCCATCGGGCATAATCTCCAGAACTCCTGAATTGGTAATAAGTCCCTCAAAATCGTACTTATCCACTTCGCGGCGTTCCTGGGGCTTTTTCTGCTGATTCCTGTCACGGTTGTCACGGTTGTCGCGATTGTCGCGGTTGTCGCGATTGTCGCGATTGTCGCGATTGTCACGCTGGTCACGATTATCGCGCTGATCGCGTTGCTCACGATTTCCACCCTGGTCGCGGTTGCCACCCTGGTCGCGCGTATCGCGTTGCTCACTACGCTGATCACGGTTGCCACCCTGATCACGCTGATCGCCACGCTGATCGCCACGGTCGCGCTGCTCACGGGGCTCGTTTCGATCACCCCTTTTGTCACGGAAATCCCCTCTGCGGCCTCCTTCTTTTCTAAAAGGCTTCTGATCGGGTGCTTTGGTAGCTTGTTCTCCTTCGACAGCTGTGTTTGTATTTGCAGCAACAGGCTCACCGGACTGTGTATCCGGTGCTTCTGCTTTCACTTCAGCCTCTTGCTTTTTCTCTTTCTTGGGTCTGCCGGGTTTCCTTTTGGAGGGTGCGGAAGCCTGATCGCTGCTCTGTGCTGATTTCTCCCTTTGAGGGGAATCCTTCCGGCCGCCATCGTTTTTGGCCGACTTGCTCTCGGAAACAACAATGGCTTGAGTGTCAAGTATCTTATAAATCAGATCCTGTTTTTTGAAAGACTCAACACGCTTAATTTTCAGCTCCTTGGCAATATCTCGCAATTCAGCAAGAAGCCTTTTGTTTAATTCAAGAATATCGTACATGTATGTGTGGTAATTAAATAATGAATCCTTGCGGATTTCTTTAAATCAAGATAATTTGGAATATACTCAGAATGGAACTAGTGTTCGAAAGAATGGAATTCTCATGCAATATTAGTGGAAATATCACGAACTACCAAAAATAATATATATATTCAGGTCCGCTATCTACCCCTAGCTGTCTGCCAATGAGACAACTTAAAATCATTAAACAGGTCACTAACAGGGAGACTCCTTCTCTGGACAAGTACCTACATGAGATAGGAAAAGTTGACCTGATTACGGCGGAAGAGGAAGTGGAATTAGCGAGAAGAATTCGCAAAGGAGATGCTCCCGCAATGGAGAAACTGATCAAAGCAAATCTCCGCTTTGTGGTCTCCGTTTCCAAGCAATATCAGAACCAGGGGCTTAGCCTCCCAGACCTTATCAATGAAGGAAACCTGGGGCTTATTAAAGCGGCCCAGCGCTTTGATGAAACCAGGGGATTTAAATTCATTTCCTACGCAGTGTGGTGGATCAGGCAATCGATCCTCCAGGCACTGGCCGAACAGGCCCGTATTGTACGTTTGCCCCTCAACAAGATTGGGTCCATCAACAAGATCAATAAGACCTTCGCTGAGCTGGAACAGAAGTTTGAACGTGAGCCAACCATTCTGGAAATCGCACAAACCCTGGAGCTGGCTCCAGAGGATGTAAAAGATGCCATACGCAGTTCCGGAAGGCATGTCTCCATGGATGCTCCGCTGCAGGACGGCGAAGACGGGAACATGTACGATGTCCTCCTCAACGGAGAAACCCCTTCCCCCGATAGGGGATTGCTGAACGATTCCCTGAGAAAAGAGATTGAGCGTGCACTTAGCACCCTCACCTACAGGGAGGCCAGCATCATCAGGCTGTACTTCGGACTCAATGGAAAACATCCGCATACCCTGGAGGAGATTGGGGAAGAGTTCAATCTGACCCGGGAAAGGGTCAGGCAGATCAAAGAGAAAGCCATCAAGCGGCTCAAGCACACCACCAGAAGCAAGATTCTTAAAAGCTACCTGGGTTAATCCTTATACCACTCTTAGTCTTTGTGGATAATGCTCCCGGCACTGGAACTGTTGGAGTGTACCACCTGGGCATCTCCCTTATAGTAAATGCTCCCAGCACTGGAAGCAGTCATGCTGATCTCATCCGTAGCATGTACCCTGGCATCTCCGGCACTGCTAACACTTACATCCACTTTCGCGGCCACCAGATCATAGGCGTTCAGATCGCCGGCACTGCTCAGGCTGGCATCTAATACGGAGGCAGTTCCTGCAATTCGGGCATCACCGCTGGAGCTGATATCCAGGTCGATCCTGTCCGCTTCCACCTCCAGGCTAAGATCGCCGGCACTGCTAATGCTTAGCCTGAGATCCTCGCACTGAAAGGGGGTCTGACCCTCACAATCGCCGGCGCTGCTTATCTTAAGCTCTTCGAGCTCGGGAAGAGTTACATGTACTTTCTTGGCTTTGGCACTACGGATATTCACATGGTCCGTCCGGACCACCAGATTGCCGCCTTTCAGTTCAGTAAGAATCACGTCCTGGAGGTTTTCATCTGCTTCTACCACAACCTCGAATTCATTTCCCTGAGTCAGATAGACATCAATGCCTGTACTGACTTCCACCCCGGTAAATCCAGATACATCCCTGGTTTCTTCCACCACGTCTCCATTTCCGGAGATTCCTGTTCCCCAGCCATCAAAATAGCAGGAGCTCAATGATAAGGCAAGGACAAGAGATAAAAAAGCTGCTTTTTTCATTGCAAGTATGTTTTGTAGTTAAAGAACTAGTTGGTTCATACATAAAGGACGCTTGGAATGCAAAAATGTTACTCCACCTCCATCACAAGACCTTTCAAATATTCTCCTTCGGGATGATAAATGCTCACCGGGTGATCGGGGGGCTGACTGAGCTGGTGGAGTATACGCACATTCCGCTTGGCATTGGCGGCTGCCACAAACACCGATTTACGGAAATTCTCCCGGCTTACTGCCTGCGAGCAGCTGAATGTGAAGAGGATCCCGCCCGGGGCAATATGTTCAAATGCCCTCTGGTTCAATCTTTTATATCCCTGCAGGGCGTTGTTTAATACATTCTGATGCTTGGCAAAGGCGGGGGGATCGAGAATCATCAGGTCGTAGGACTCAATCATCTGATTGAAAAAGCCAAAGGCATCAACCCCATAAGCCTTATGCCGCTCATCGCCCGGAAAATTCAATTCCGCATGCTCCCGGCTCAGGTCGATGGCCTTCCCGCTGCTGTCCACAGTGTGGACCAGTTTGGCACCTCCCCCCATGGCATAGATGCTGAAACCTCCGGTATATCCAAACATATTCAGGACCTTGCGACCCCTGGCATATTCTCCCACCAGTTTTCTGTTTTCCCGCTGATCGATAAAAAAACCGGTTTTTTGTCCTGCCAGCCAGTTCACATTGAAGCGATAGCCGTACTCCTGGACCTCTCCATTTTCCTGATTTCCCAGTAGGAATCCGGACTTATCAGTAATCCCTGGTTTATCGGGCAATGTGGATGCACTCTTATTATATATGGTATGAACCTGCTTGCCGGCACATTTTTTCAAAGCGCTTAGGATGGCCTCCAGCTGGTGGTGCATTCCAATGGAATGCATCTGTACCACAACGCTTCCCCCGTAATAATCCACAATCAGTCCGGGCAGCCCGTCACCCTCGGCGTTAACCCAGCGAAATACATTGGTATCCGGGTTCCCCACCAGTCCCAGCCTCTCCCTCAGATTCCAGGCCTTTTCAATTTTCTGGTCCCAGAAACTCTGGTCGGTTTCCACCTGATCAAAGCTTAGTACACGCACTGCAATGGAACCTTTCTGGTAGTGGCCCGAGGCAAGGAACTCCTCCTTGTTGTCATAGATGTCCACCAAATCCCCTTCTCTTTCAGGTCCATGAATTTTTTTGATGGCACCCGAAAACACCCAGGGGTGATACCTCCTTAGACTCTGGTCTTTGCCAGATTTAAGCACAATCCTTGTCCGTTCTGCCATCTTTATCGTATTGAATCTCTTAGTTTGTAGTAAATCATCAGGCAGATCCAGGCATCGGTGGCTGCATATCTTAATTGCGCCTCGGTAAGTAGATCAGCATCCCAGTTGGATACCTGCTGTGCCTTGGAAATGCGCCGGCCCAGTACAATGCCGCTTAGTTTTTTTAATCCTTTCTCTTCGATCCGGAAAGCCTCCACATATTGCTGAAGGTCCAGGAAGCCCTTGGGTTCGAACTGGAAATCGGAGCGTAGCCTTCTCAGATCATCGTGGAGACTGACTCCTACTTTCATGGGAATCTCCTGGGAAAGCAATTTGAGTAATTCTTTGGGATAAGCAATCCTGCTCACCCTTATTATCCAGGCTTGTTCCAGGGAGGAGAGCTGGATCAGGGAAGTGGGATACATGCTTCCCTTTTTAAAGGAAGGCCTGGTTTCTGTATCTATGCCCAGAATAGGTTCCCGGGCTATAGAAGCTATCTCACTTTCAAAGGCTTCCAGAGAATCAATTACATGGATGGGGCCCTCAAACTGAATCAGCTCCAGTTCGGCCACCTGCTCTTTGCTTATTTCGCTTTGAAACATCACACCTCCTGGCTTGGATCAACTTCCGCCACAAAGTGCATGTGAAGGGCCGACAAGGCACGCAGCAGTTTCATTCCCCAGTGCTCTGCAAACCTCACTCTCAGCTCCCATGCGGCATCGTTCATTAATTCCTCCAGGCCCCGGCTATAGATGATTGTAAAATCTTTCAACTCCTGGTAAACATCAGCCAGATCTTCAGAAATGGTGTGGTTTACCAGTTCCGAACGGTCAAATTCATCTTCTTCGGCTACTCGCAGGATATCGTTTAATGGACCCAGAATTCCTGCTATCCTTTGAAAGAGAGCCGACCATTCCTGTTCTGTGACCGTGGGCTCGGGGGGAGAATCAAACACCGGCTCCGTCTCGCCGGTTTTTAGAAACAGGTCATAGAGTTCCGCCAAATGCTTGACCGTTTCTGCTATAAAAGCCTTCCCTTCGCTTCCCTTCAGTTCTTCCAGGTAAAGGCAGCACTCATTGGCAGCCCTGACAAATTCCACCAAAGCGCTGGAATATACATAATTATGAACAGGTGTGCTTTCTTCGTGCATGGAGCAAAGATAATAAAAGGAGAGCAAATGATTCCGATTATTCCTTCCATCTGAGTGTCAGATCCTTTTCCCTGATCACCCTGCCCTCTTCCACCAGCCATTCGATCACCCCGACTCCCTTCCGGGCTTCTGTTCCAAGGCTATCCAGCAAAGCATCCAGCAGCATGGGGCCCTCCGATAAGCGCTTAGCAAAGATAGCCACCAGGGCATTAAACTCATCGCTGCCCGGCTGAAGTGCTTTAACTTCCTGACAAACATCACAGCGGCCGCAGCGGGGGGTGTCGAGCTGCCCAAAGTAGCTGAGCAGAAACTGGTTCCTGCAGATGGTCTTCGAAGAAGCATAACGAAGCATCTCCCCGATGCGCTTCTCATAACGTTCCTTTCTGAAATTATAGCGTTCCGGGGAAATCAACAGGTTCTTGTCGTCGAGACGCTCTTCCAGAAAGGTGAGCACCGGAATCTCCTTGCGTGGAATGTAAGATATGATCTTCCGGGTGGAAAGCGACTTCAGGTATGCATACACCTTCTTGGGTGGGAGTCCCGACCGCCGGGCCAGCAGAGATTCATCGATCCTCACAAACTGGGAAAAGAGTCCGCTGTAGGATCTTAGCAAAAGCTTGATGAAACCGTCAAAGTCTCCATGCTTCACCTGAAAGTTGTAGAGTCCGTCCCGTTCCACACGAAACTTGATCCTGGAGGGATTGTGAAAGGCATCGGTAAGCACAATGTAGCCCTCCCTGGAAAGAATCTGAAGGGACGAGTGGGCCACCATGGCACTGAAGCGGTAGCGGTGAAGAAATTCTCCAAACTCAAAGTCGTATTGTTGTCCGCGTCCGCTTCCATGGGGAATCTGGAGATAATTGCACAGGGCCTTATACACCTCCCGGACCTTGGGAATCCCGGGAAAGTTGGTAGCTATGCGCTGTGCTGCGCGGGTATTATCGGCCGGTCCGTATAAAAGAATGGCCCTGGCATGTTCTTCATCCCGTCCGGCCCTTCCTGCTTCCTGGAAGTAAGCCTCCGGACCGTCGGGAAGATCCATATGGATAACAAAGCGAACATCCGCCTTATCGATTCCCATGCCAAAGGCATTGGTGGCCACCATGATCCTGAACTTATTCTCCAGCCAAGCCTGCTGTCTCTCATCCCTGAGAGCCTGTTTCAGGCCTGCATGGTAGAAGGTGGCCGAATCCCCCTTCGCCGTAAGCAGATCTGACAGCTCCCGGCATTTTTTCCGGTTCCTGACATAGACAATCCCGCAGCCCTCTATCTCTCTGGCCAGTCTGAGCAACTCCCGCTGCTTATCCTCGGTATGGACCACCAGGTAATCCAGGTTATCCCGGTTGAAACTCTTCTTCATCAGGTTCTTCTGAGAAAAACCAAGACGCTCCTGAATATCCTCACAAACATCGGGAGTGGCCGTGGCTGTTAGCCCAAGCACGGGAACATCCTCCAGTATCTCCCTTAGGACACCGATCTCAAGGTAGGAGGGTCTGAAATCATAGCCCCATTGAGAAATGCAGTGTGCCTCATCCACGGCAAGAAGATTCACATTCATGTCTCTTACCCGGGTTCGGAACAGGGGGGTGGTGAGCCGTTCGGGCGACACATAGAGAAACTTAAATCCGCCATAAACACAGTTGTTCAGGGCCACGTCTATTTCATATCCGCTCATTCCCGAATGGATGGCAATGGCCTTGATCTTCCTTTGATGCAACTGGTCTACCTGGTCCTTCATCAAGGCAATCAGAGGGGTAACTACGATGCAGATTCCTTCCATGACCATGGCACTTAGCTGGAAAGTTATGGACTTCCCTCCTCCGGTGGGCATCAGGGCAAGAGTATCCTTTCCGTCGAGCACCGAAAGGATGATTTCTTCCTGCAAGGGACGGAATTCTTTATGGCCCCAGAAACGGCTTAAAATCTGATGAATTTCCTGGCGATCTGCTAAGCTTTTTTTTTGTAATTTTGCCACATTTAAATTTAACCAAATAATCATAAAATGTCGTTTGCCCAGGATAAAATCGCATCTGAAGGACTTACCTTTGACGATGTGCTCTTGCTACCCGCCTTTTCGAATGTTCTTCCCAGGGAGGTAAGCATCAAATCGCAGTTCTCCAGAAACATTCAGCTTAACACTCCCATTGTATCAGCCGCCATGGATACAGTCACCGAAGAGACGCTGGCCATCACCATTGCCCGGGAAGGAGGAATCGGGGTGATTCACAAGAATATGCCGCTTGAGGAACAGGCCAGGCAGGTGAAAAGGGTGAAGCGGGCCGAAAGTGTGATGATTCATGAACCCATCACCATCAAGAAGGAAGGGACCGTTGGTGATGCGCTGAACCTTATGAAGGAATATAAGATCGGTGGGATTCCCGTGGTGGACGAAAATACCACCCTTATTGGTATTGTCACCAACCGCGACCTTCGCTTCCAGCAGGATATGAACCGGGCCATTGAGGATGTGATGACCGTTGAGAATATCATAACCACAACCCCCAATACCACCCTGGCAGAAGCAGGCATGATCCTCCAGGCCCATAAAATCGAAAAACTTCCCGTGGTTGACAAAGATCACAAGCTGATTGGCCTGATCACCTACAAAGACATTACCAAATCCAAAGACCGTCCCAACTCGGCCAAGGATAATAAAGGACGCTTGCGGGTAGCTGCAGCGGTGGGAGTTTCTGCCGATATCCTTGAACGGGTAAGTGCACTGAAAAAAGCCGGGGTAGATGCGGTAGTCATTGATACGGCTCATGGTCACCATATCGGGGTGACTGAAAGTCTGAAGAAGGTAAAAGCCAAGTTCCCGGATCTGGATGTGGTGGTGGGGAACATTGCCACTGCAGCGGCTGCCAAAGCACTTGTAGAGGCCGGTGCCGATGGCATTAAGGTAGGCATTGGTCCGGGATCGATATGCACAACACGAGTCATTGCCGGAGTGGGTGTGCCACAACTGACTGCCATCTACGATGTGGCCCATGCAATCAAAGGGACCGGTGTTCCTGTGATTGCAGACGGGGGCATCAGGTATTCGGGCGACATCGTAAAAGCCCTGGCAGCCGGAGCCAGCTGCATCATGGCCGGATCGCTTTTCGCCGGGGTAGAGGAATCGCCAGGCGAGACCATTATCTATAACGGAAGAAAATACAAATCGTACCGTGGCATGGGTTCCCTTGAAGCCATGCAACACGGATCCAAGGATCGCTATTTCCAGGACATGGAGGAGGATATCAAGAAGCTGGTCCCGGAAGGAATTGCAGCACGAGTCCCCTTCAAAGGCGGTCTGAACGAAGTGATCTACCAGATGATTGGCGGACTGCGTGCCGGCATGGGCTACTGCGGCGCAGCAGATATCCCCGCTCTTCAGAAGGCACGGTTTGTAAGGGTCACCAATGCGGGTGTCCAGGAGAGCCATCCCCACGATGTGACCATCACCCGCGAAGCGCCAAATTACAGCAGATAATATAAAGTACCAAGAGTCGTTTTACATAAAAATAAGCCCATGATGAAGAAGGGAATACTCTTATTGCTCCTGGCAGCGGTTATGATCGGTGGTCTTTTAGGCCAGGATTCGCCTGTGTTGATGACTATTGGAGATGAAAAGGTCTCACTGGAAGAATTTGAAAGGATCTATCGGAAAAACAACAATCCGACCTCACTGAACCAGCAGTCACCCGAAGAATATCTGGAGCTTTATATCAATTTTAAGATCAAGGTAAAAGAAGCAGAAAGTCTGGGAATGGATACCACAGCCAGTTTCCTGAATGAACTGGAAGGGTACCGGAGACAACTGGCAAAGCCCTACCTGGTCGATGAAGAGGACAAGGAGGCCATGATGAGGGAGGCATACGAATGGTCCAAGTACGATGTCAAAGCAAGTCACATTCTGATCCGGCTTCCAGCCAGTCCGGTTCCTGAAGATACACTGGCAGCCTATGAGAAGATGTTGGTAATCCGGGATCGCATCCGGGGCGGAGAACCTTTTGAATCGGTGGCCAGGGCAACCTCCGAAGACGAATCGGTGCGCCAGAATGGTGGCAACCTTAATTACTTCACAGTTTTTTCCATGGTCTATCCCTTCGAGCAGGTAGCTTTTACTAGTCCGGTGGGAAAATTGAGCATGCCCTTCCGCACCGACTATGGATATCACATCCTCAGGGTGAGTGATAAACGACCGGCAAGGGGACAGGTGAAGGTGGCACATATTTTTATCAGGACCCCCAGAGACATGGATGAGGACGGAAAGAAGAATGCTTACCAGAAAGTACAGATGGTGTATGACTCTTTGCGCATGGGTACAGATTTCGGGGATTTGGCCAGGCATCACTCTGAGGATCCCGCTTCGGCCCGTGAGGGAGGAAACATTCCCTGGTTCGGAACGGGGCGGATGATCACCGAATTCGAGGTTGCCTGCTTTGCCATTGAGAACGAGGGCGATTATTCCCTGCCTTTTAAAACATACTACGGGTGGCACATTGTTAAGTTAATTGACAAGCAGGGAATCGGCAGCTATGAGGAGATGAAGCCCGAGCTGCAGCAGAAGATTAACGGAGGAGATCGGATGAACATTCGCACCGAAAGGTTTGTGCAAAAATTGCAAAAGGAATATGCATTCACTGACTACCCTGATGCCCTTGCTCCCCTGTACCAGGCTGTTGATTCCACCCTTCTGCTGGGCCAATGGAAAGCCGGCGCTTTGAAAGATCTGAATACTGAATTGATGAAAATCGGGGATAGTAGCGTAGAATGCGGAGAATTCGTGTCCTATGTTGAAACCCGTCAAAACACTGGGAAATCGAGAAATCCCCAGGCCTATGTGGACATGCTTTATGATGAATTCACTTCCGAAAAAGTGATGGCTTACGAAGAGTCCCGTCTTTCTGAAAAATATCCTGAGTTCAGGTACATCTATGAGGAATATCACGACGGCATTCTGCTTTTTGACATCATGGATCAAAAGGTCTGGACCATGGCAGTGACTGATTCAGCAGGACTTGAAAATTTTCACAGGGAGCATAGAAAAGACTATATGTGGGGGGAAAGGACGGAGGCCTACCTTGTAAGTTGCACCGGAGATGCCGATCTGGCGGGACTACGGTCCGCCTATAAGAAAATAGTCAAAGGGAAATGGAACGAGGCGGCATTGAACCAACGTTACTGCCAGAGCGATACAATGGCTTGCATAACCCTCTCCCACCTGCTGGTGGAAAAGGGGGTCAATGACATGGTAGATGCACGAAACAGAGCTACGGGTCCCGGACCTGTCATCGAAATCGGTGAAAGCCGTACCTTCGTAATCGTAAAGGGACTCAAGTCTCCGCAGCCAAAAAAACTGGATGATGCACGCGGACAGGTCACTTCTGATTATCAGGAATACCTGGAGGCCCAGTGGATCAAGTCTCTGAAAGAAAAATATCCTGTTTCTGTGGACCGCACACAACTCACAAAAATAAAATCCTGAGGATGAACAAATTCTTGTTTGCACTGGTACTTTCTTTGTTCCTTATCCCGGCATGCAGTTTGTGGGAGGACAAGAATAATGAAAAACCTGTGGCACGTGTCTTTGAACATTACCTCTACCCCTCTGACCTGGATGATATTATCCCCTTTGGGACAAGTCCCCAGGATAGTGTACTGGCTGCAAAAAGATATGTAGATACATGGGTGAAAGGACATTTGATGCAACGCATGGCAGAACAATCCCTCACAGAGAAGCAGATGGATTTTGACAGGCAGATCGAAGAGTACCATCGTTCGCTGCTCATATTCAACTACCAGCAGCAACTGGTCCAACAGAAACTCGACACCATTGTTCCCCAGAACGAATTGCTATCCTATTACCAGGAAAATTCAAGCAATTTTCTGCTCACCGAGGATGTGATCAAGGGAACTTTTGTAAAAGTGCCCCTTTCAGCACCCCGCATCAATGAACTCAGGAGCTGGTCGTGGAACAACAGGGAGGAAGACCTGGATAAAATGGAGAAATACTGCCTCAGCTATGCAGAGAAGTTCA
>Ga0316191_10002779_pt1 | contig 12808 bp, 16 predicted proteins | sample Eddworburr2cm_MG_FD_204928 | JGI IMG/M metagenome (GOLD analysis project Ga0316191, IMG submission 204928) | Coastal sediment microbial communities from Maine, United States - Eddy worm burrow 2 cm | ecosystem: Environmental > Aquatic > Marine > Coastal > Sediment | place: USA: Maine...
GGGGTTTGTGATGAACATACTCGACCGGCGCGAAGTCACGACGTTGACCGGGCCAGAGACGCCAAAAGCCATCCACTCCACGAATTTTTCACGGCCGAACCGCAGGTTCGATCATCTCCGTAATAGAGGCACAGTCGGCAAAACCTTGGAGGGACCAAGCGATGAAACGAGTACTTGTTTCAAACGGCAACCCGATGGAAATGGTGGTCGGATTTAGCCGCGCGGTCCGCGTGGGACCCTATGTCTCAGTTGGTGGAACGGCGCCAGTCGGGCCCGACGGCAAGACCGTCGGCGTGGGCGATCCCGCCGTGCAAACGCGGAGGTGCCTGGAGATCATTCAAGAGGCGCTCGAGCGGTCCGGCGCATGCCTGGGCGACGTGGTTCGCACCCGTGTACTCTTGACCAACATCGAGGATTGGAAGGCGGTCATCGATGTTCGAGCCGAGTATTTCGCCGATGTCAGACCGGTCGACACCATCATGCAGGTTTCGGGTTTCGTGAACCCGGAATGGCTGGTGGAATTCGAAGCCGACGCAATAATCTCAGACCAGACGCCGCCGACGGAAATCGGGCCCGACGCATCTTGAGTCCCTGTTCGATACATCCCGACGAGCAAACTACACAACTCGAAGGCCCAGCTATGGCGAGAACCCGATGAATGACATCGACTACATGAAAGCGGCTTACCTGGAAGCGCAAAAAAACATGCGAGGCGAAGATTATCCCGTGGGTGCGGTGCTGGTGATTGGCGACGAAATCATAAGCCGTGCATGCAATACCACGCACGCTGACTTCGATCCGACTGCACACGCCGAGATCAATGTTATCCGTAGCACGTGTGAAAGGCTGAAAAACCACACACTTGAACATGCCACCTTGTATACGACACTCTATCCATGCCCAATGTGCGAGGCGGCAATGGTCGAAGCCCGCATCGGCCGGGTCGTCTTCGGTTCAGAACCATTCCCTTGGATCAGAGAAGTTAAATACAAACAAGGGAAGCGCGTTTTGGATGGCCCGGTACTGGGTCAGGCCTGTCGCGAGCTGTTTGTCGCCAAACTGATTCAGAAGGGCCGGGCGGACATATTGGCTTACGGCAAAGCATGACCTGTGCACATGCTCGCGCTGTCCTGTGTGATTGAGGCAAAACACGCCACAGACCACCTCCGGCGTGAAGTATCAGGACATGTCCGGTCGGCATTAAAAGGACACCCATACATGGGCGAAACGATACTGGGTACTGACGGCCGGCCACGTTGCCTCTGGTCTGGTGCCGCACCAGAATTTGAGGCCTATCACGACACCGAGTGGGGCTTTCCGGTTTGCGATGATCGGCGCCTGTTCGAGAAACTGTGTCTGGAGAGCTTCCAGTCAGGGTTGAGCTGGCGCACGATCCTCGCCAAACGCGAGAATTTCCGCGCCGCCTTCCAGAACTTTGATTTCGACAAAGTAGCGCGGTTCAGCCAAAGCGATGTCGATCGTCTGCTTCAGGACGCGGGCATCGTCCGTCATAGAGGCAAAATCGAGGCAGTCATCAACAACGCCCAGCGTGCCCGGGAACGGGTCGAACGAGATGGATCGCTTGCAGCCTTCATTTGGCGTTACGAGCCCAAGGCGGATCAAACGGCAAAACCGCAGTCTGCATCAACCTCCGCGGAATCGATTGCGTTGTCGAAGGATCTGAAAAAGCTGGGCTGGAAATTCGTTGGGCCCACCACGGTGTATGCTTTTATGCAAGCAATGGGATTGATCAATGATCACGTGGAGGCCTGCGTGATCAGAGCCCAGGTCGAGGGTGCCCGCAGAAACCTCAGGCGACCCGGGCCCTGACAGGGATCTTGCCCACTTCGTACGCAACCATCGCAGGCGTGGAACGGGCGAAGTTTCGTTGGCTCCGAGGTGAGGATTCGCTCAAGGGCTACACAGCGCCAAACGGAACGACCCGGACTTTCTGTGAACACTGCGGTTCAAGTTTGTTGTTCGCCAGTCCGAGGACGTCGAATGACATTGTTGAGATCGCCCTTGGCGCGTTCGATGGAGAACTGCCTTTAAGGCCGACCCTGCACATCTTCGTAGTATCAAGTGCAAACTGGGTCTCGATTGCAAGTGGCGAGACACAGTTCGAAGAGGGCCGGGGTAGCGCACTTTGCAGTGACGCCAACGGATGGGTGAGCGAATCACACAGAAGCGGGGACTCAAACTCTTTTGTGTGACGCTTTTTCTATAAAGAGGAATGCACACATGGCTCAGTACATCATTGTTTACCTGGGTGGGAACCCGCCATCCAGCCCAGAAGAAGGCAAGCAACACTTCGCGAAATATAAACGGTGGCTTGCGGACTTGGGCGATTCGGCAGTCAGCCCAGCCAATCCGCTAAAAGACACGAGCACGGTGAATTCCGACGGCACCGTTTGCAATGGAAGCAGGACATCTATGTCCGGGTATACGATCATTGCGTCGGATTCAATGGAGGACGCACTGGAGACTGCAATTGCATGTCCGTTTCTTGATATTGGCGGCTCGCTCGAGGTATCGGAACTGGTACAGATGCCGTTTTAGGGACAAGGTCCGAAATAGGTTTTAGTGCAGTGCCTCTCAAACGACTTCACACCTGCGCTTGCCCTCCCGGTCCCTGACGGCGTTGCGGATCGTCGCAATGGCGCTGGTTATTGCTCCTCACCGGCACCTCAAAATACGCTCTCGTTGGGTGCACACGCATCCGACTCACACCCCGATTCTCGAAGCCGGGCAGGTCCGGTCCATGCGATTTACGCCCGACACTCGGCGGCAGCTGAATCATGTCGCCCGTGTCAACGAATCTCGTCAACCCAATCGCTCTGGCGCTTGCCGCCACTTCCAAATGACTGTTCCCTTTGGGCTCTCTTGCCCCCCAAATACGTAGCAACCCTTATTGGATTCACCTCGGTTCGGGGGTATCACGGATGTAGATGTATCCAATGCACAGCGCCGATTGGACTCTGCATTCAGTTATCCGGGTACGACCGGGAAACCGCAGCGCGGTGAGTTCGAACGACGGCAAGGGCTGCACGTCCATTAGACAGCGCGCCCTGCATTGCAGCGATTCGGAGATTCAGGGCTTCCCTGGCAAGCCATTGAGGAGAGTGTAAATGCCGGGCAAGCAGAAACACGTCGCACTGTTTCCTGTCCCCTGGGTGCAGTCCGCGACGCATAACGCTTGGATGCCGGTCGTGCTGGCGACCATTCTAACGCTGTCACCCCTCATGGCTTTGGGCGAGGACTGGGTCTACAAGATGCGTCCCGGCGACAGCCTGTGGAGTATTACGGCCCAACACCTCAAACACATCCGCTACTGGAAACGGCTGCAAGAGTTGAACGGGGTCGATGACCCCTGGCACATGCTGCCCGGGACCGAAATCCGAATCCCGCTGTCCTGGGTGAAGTTGCGACCGACTACATTGGTCGTGCTGGAGGTCCGGGGCGAGGTGACCGCGCAATCGGATGATCGCGGGGATCGCGTGCCGGTCACCCGCGGAACCACACTCAGCAGCGGCGATTTCCTTCACACGGGTGCCGACGGCAGCGTCACCCTCGCTGTCGCTGACGGCTCCAGGCTGTTGGTGGGTCCGGGTAGCGACTTACAGCTCGAACGATTACGCGCCTACGGCAGTTCAAACTACGCCGATACGCACATACACCTGATGCGTGGACGTGCGGAAAGCATCGTTACGCCAAGAACGGGCGCTGATGTACCGCGCTATGAAATCAGGACCCCCGCCGCAACCTCAGCGGTGCGGGGGACCCGATACCGGATGAGTGCACAGGCCAGCGGGGAGATCAGCGCCACCGAGGTACTGCAGGGCTTGGTCGGCGTCACCGGCAGTGGCGTCAGTCGGAGCGTGCCTGCGGGCTTTGGCGCAATCGCGGCGATAGACAGCCCACCTTCGGAGCCCAAACCCCTGCTGGAGGCACCGGATCTGTCCACCCTGCCTTCTCGTATCGAGCGAGTGCCTTTCCCAATTGCTTTGCCGGCTGTTGCCGGACCTACTGCCCACCGCATTCAAGTATCGACGGATCCAGATTTTCGAACCCTGGTATTCGAACAGGTTATGGGCCTCGGAACAGCGCGTATCCCGGACCTGCCGGACGGCGACTACATTCTGCGGGTCCGTGCAGTGGACGCGGAAGGCCTGGAAGGGCACGACGGCGAGCGTCGTCTCACCGTCGATGCCCGCCCCGAAGCGCCGATCCTGGTGAGCCCAACACCCGGCGCACTGATATCGGAGGAGAGACCGGCATTCCATTGGGCACGCCCGGCGAATGCGGCCGCCTACCGTCTGCAGGTGGCCCAGGATTCCGGGTTCGAAGCGCTGGTGGCGGACCTGACGGATGTACGCACCGAGAAGGCCATCGCGCCGGGGACGCTGCAACCGGGGCAATACTACTGGCGGGTTGCAACACGGGCCGATGACGGCGAAGTCGGCCCATGGGCCGATGGGTCAATGTTCAAGCGCATGCCGCCAGCACCGGATTTGGAACAACCCGAAATCACAAACCAGGGCATTTCGTTCCAATGGGCACGGGGTCTTCCGGGAGATCGGTACGAGTTTCAGCTCGCGCGTGACCCGGATTTTCAGGACATCGTGCACCGTACCGTGGTGCCCGAACCGGACGTCCATCTCGACCGTCCGGAATCGGGGTATTTCTTCATCCGCGTTCGCACCATCGATAGCGCCGGCGACGTTGGTCCCTTCGGCACCCCGCAAAGGGTGAATGTTCCCCCCAGCAGTTACTGGCCGGCGGTACTCACCACGCTGTTGGTCTTGATCCTCGCGTTATGACTCGCAGACATCGCAGTCGCGCCGAGCTGACGATCCTGACGGCGCTATTGGTCTGCGCTGCAATTGCTCTCGATTGGTTCGGCCTGGCTTGGCGACTGGACAATCTGGTCTACGATGAACTGTTGAAGCTGAACATCCAGCCCTCCGACGATGACATCGTCATCATCGCCATCGATGAGGCCAGCCTGGCGGCGCTCGGACGCTGGCCCTGGCCACGCCGCCTCCACGCCGAAGCCATCAGGATACTCGACCAATCGGGCGCTAAAGCAGTCGGTCTGAACGTTATTCTGGCGGAGGCCGATTTTCAGGATCCGGAGGGTGACGATCTGTTGGCCGCCAGGATGCGAGCGTACGGGCGCGTGGTGCTGCCGGTGTTGCCCGAATCCACGGCGGCTGCGGGCCTGTTACGGGAAACTCAGCCGATTCCGGTCCTGGCCGCCAGTGCCGCTGCACTGGGGCACATCGACCTGGAAATCGAACCCGACGGCATCGTGCGCTACGCCTTTCTGAGGGGAGGAGTTAACGCGCCACGATGGCCGCACTTCGCACTTGCTTTGCAACAGGTCGCGGAAGGGGGTACGGCAGCCCATCCATCGTACACACCCCCGCTGGGTACCGGCTCCTGGGTGCGGGGCGACCACGTCGGCATACCCTTTGCCGGGCCACCCGGTCACTTCAAACGCGTTTCCTACATCGACATGCTGAGTGGCGAGACGGACCAAGATGCGCTGCGCGACCGTATTGCTCTCATCGGCGTCACTGCGTCTGGCCTGGGACATCCCGTGCCGACCCCCCAGTCCGGGGAACGAATGGGCATGCCCGGAGTGGAGGTGATCGCCAACATTCTGGCCGCTGAGCGTTCCGGTCGGTTTATAAGGACGCTGCCTGTGTGGCTTGGGCTCCTACTCAGCGGAGCCATTGCAATGTTGCCCGCATTGCTGTTCCCACTGTTGCCCACGCATCGGGTACTGCCGGTCGCGATTGCGTTGTTGGCGCTCCCACTGGCCGTGTCGGCACTCCTGCTATGGGAAGCACGTCTGTGGTTCGCTCCCATGTCGGCTTTGCTTGTGCTGGCTGCGAGCTACCCATTGTGGAGTTGGCGCGCCCTGCGAGGCCTTGCCGCATCACTCGATCGGGAACGCTCACAGGCGGAAACGACCCTTCGGACCCTGACCGAATCGGTCATAATCGCCGACGTTGTGGGAACGGTTCAGTATCTCAATCCAGCCGCCGAGCAGCTCACGGAATGGGACAAAAAGACCGCGTGCGGGCGGCCCTGGCAGGAGGTGCTCGAACTGATGGACGAGCGGGATGGATCCCCCATTCGAACGCTGTTACCCGACAGGCACGGCAATGGAACAACATTCGACCTGCCGAGATATTGCTCTCTGACCACCCGCAAAGGCTTCGCACGGCAGGTGCGCAGCTCGGTGGCACCCATGGCATCAGCGACAACAACCGGCGGTGCGGTCATCACCTTGAGTGATGTTACGGAGGAACGGCGGCTGGCTCAGCAGATGGAGTATCAGGCTACCCATGACCGGTTGACCGGACTCCCCAACCGCGTGCTGCTTCAGGATCGTCTGCGGCAGGCATTGGCCAGGGCCGAACGCGGCAAAACCGGTCTTGGACTGCTGTTCGCCGACCTGGACGACTTCAAACGGATAAATGACAGTCTGGGACATGCCGCAGGCGACCTGCTTCTGCACGATGTCGGGATTCGTTTCCAGTCGGCTTTGCGCGAAGAGGACAGTGTCGCGCGCATCGGCGGTGACGAGTTCGTGGCGATCATCGAGCGCCTCGCTGATGAGTCGGAGGTCACCGAGATCGCGCTCAAACTCATTGAGTGCATGAGGGGGCCGTTCAGAGTGGAAGGGCACGACACGATTATCGGCGTGAGCATTGGAATCTGCGTATACCCGCGCGACGGCGCGGACATCGAGACAATGCTGCGACATGCTGACATCGCCATGTACCGGGCCAAAGAACAGGGCGGAAACGGTTTCCAGTACTTCCGTCCCGCGATGAACCGGCAAGCACAAGCCAGGTTCACTCTCGGAAACGATCTGCAACGCGCTCTTAGCCTGGATCAACTCCGGCTGCACTACCAGCCCATCATCGACTTGGAGAGTGGCCGTATCGTCGGAGCGGAGGCACTGTTGCGCTGGCAGCATCCGAGCCGCGGCCTGGTGCCCCCGATCGAGTTCATTCACATCGCCGAGCGTTCCGGCCTGATTGTCCCGATCGGCAATTGGGTGCTGCGAACGGCGTGCTCGACCCTCCAGGGCTGGCAGCAGACAGCCGCCGGTCCGCTGCGTATGGCGGTTAATCTATCACCTAGGCAGTTCCATGAGCCCGGGCTGGCCGAGCAGATGGCGGCAATCCTTCAGGAGACCGGGATGCCGCCCGGTCTCCTGGAAATCGAGATCACCGAGGATTTGTTGATGTCCGACAAAGAACCAGCCACGGGTAATCTGCAGTCGCTGGCGGACATGGGCGTGGCGATTGCGATCGATGATTTCGGTGTAGGCTATTCGTCGTTGGGGTACTTGAGGCGGTTTCCGGTCGATCGTTTGAAGATCGACCGGGCCTTTGTCCACGACATCCTGGACAACGCCGATGGGGCAGCCATTGTGCGAGCCATCGCAGCCCTCGGGCAGAGTTTGCGGCTCCATCTGACAGCGGAAGGCATCGAACTCCCTGCGCAGGTGGATTTCTTTCGCGAACTGGGGGTGGAGGAGGCCCAGGGGTTTCTGTTCCATCGGCCTATCGATCACGCCGCGTTTGAAATGCTGCTGGCCTCATAGCGCAGTTATAAACACCCGTACTGGCCGTAGAAACCCTGATGGGGCCACACAATCTCCCCGGTCTCGTTGATCCGAAGCATTTGCCGGTCCGGCGGGGGACTTGGTCGGTGCTTCGGTCCGAAGGCGACAAGACCAGGACCAAATGACCCGATCAGCGTTGATCTCAGCGCCTATATATCCCGTCTTTCCCAGAGATCCTGAATTGAGCGACGCCGGTCTTTTCCCGATCGACGCGGTTCCTTCTCCAATTCAAAGCGAATGCTTTCACGTCTATCCGAGGTCTTGCGGCGCTGCTCTGCGCGACGTTCAGGGCCGGTATATGGCGCGTCTTCCATGTGGGGTTCGTCTTCTGAGGACATCAGGCCTCCTGGTTCGAATCGCAATCGTCGCAACCTCCTCGATCTGTCCCCGCCATCGGATCCACGATCAAGTTCGCTGGAGGAATCAGCAATGTTTGCGCCAATGGCACGTAGCGTCTAAGCAGTGAACTCAGGGCCTCGCCCTGCAAGAACCGGAAAAATTGCGTGATTGAGCCAGTGTAGAAAATCAGAGTGCGACGCGTTTCACCAAGGTGGTAGACGCGCAGCCGTACAGGCCAGGACGCCTGGCAGCGTGTTGAGAAAGCCTCACTCGGCACGATACGGCGCTAAAAACGCCCTCAAAATACTCATTTACTGAGTGTAAGCATTGCGGGTTCAGAGGCCACCGCGACCCGACGCGCGAAAGTGTCGCGGTACATGTGTATTCTGGTCCGAGTGACGAGCGCGCAAGAAATATAGAGACGGCACGCTACGCTCACCCACCGAAATTTTTGCCAGCACCGCGGTTCTGACGCTGACCCTATATCGTGAGGTTATTTCATGTTGAACATAACGCAAAACGGCACGAACCGACTGGATATGGAACTGAGTGGAAAACTGGATTCCGAGGAGATTAAGACCGCGCTCGACGAACTTGTCGCGAAATCGGAAAACATCGAAAATGGCAAAATGTTGTATGAAGTCATCGACTTTCATCTTCCATCGCAATCAAGTTTTCACGCTTGCGTTCAATGTTCGGGCTTATCAGAAAGTTCAATCGCGCCCGCCGTGCTGACCGATAAGACCTGGTTGAAGAAGACCAGCGAAATGGAGGGCGCTTTGATCCCTGGGCTTGAAATCAAAGCCTTCGATCGAGATCAGCGGGCGGAAGCCGAGTCCTGGCTCTCCGAATAGAAGACCCAAGGGAAAGCGGGCAGGTTAAATTTGCATGATTTATCTCTCTAACAGCAACCGAGCATGAGAATGCAGCAAGATTTGGAAGCAAACAAAAGAAATGCAATCGCGTTTTACCAAACTGCCTACTCGGGAGAGCCAGCCAAAGCGGTGGAGATGTACGTAGGTGCAGAGTACATACAGCACAACCCATTGGTTGGTGACGGGAAAAGTGCATTCATCGAGTACTTCGAAGAAATGGCCAAAGACTATCCTGACAAGGGAATTGAATTTGTGAGAGTCGTCGCTGAAGGGGATTTGGTGGCACTGCATACCCATCAGACCTGGCCCGGAGACGAAGAGTACGTAACCATGGATTTCTTGCGCTTCGACCAGCACGGTAAGATCGTCGAGCATTGGGATTCGATACAACAAATACCGACCGAAACAAAGAACAACAATCCCATGTATTGAACGCATGCACGACATGGAGAAAGCGCACGCTTGGCCACTTCAGGAGGGAAGCTATGGCGGAATCAAGCTTGCCGTCACTGGCCGATATTGCGGCGCAGCCGGTTACAGCGGACTAGGACTGAAGCCAACGATTTCGCCGCTGGACTCGGTCAATGGAAGCGAAGGAGCGGGCGGTGAGAGTATCTGAGGGGAATCGGTGAGCAAATCGACCGGCGCAGGATTAACCGCCTTCGTGTTTGTTGTCTTGGCATTGAATATTCCCATCATGCTTTTCAGTGGCGAACCCAAACTGATCGGAGCATGGGGTATTTTTTCCATGGGCGTGCTCGCATATGGGAGTTCAACCTGTATCGCATATTTCCGATGGATCGAGGCAAATGGCACTTCGTCGTCTGGCGTTCGGCGGCCAGTACACAAAGCCGAAGTTCTGGCTGCGAAAACGGTACGCTTCACCGCAAGTATCGTTTTTCGATCTGTGCAGTTGCTTGGAATCGCATCGATTGTATACGGAGCGTATGTGTTCGCGTCTCAATGCTATGGCATCTTGACCAACGGGAACTGGGTCGGAAAATCCACGATTGACGTGATAGAGATGCTTGGTTGCACCTGGGCCGCAGACCCAAAGATCTGGAACGGACTGTGGAGAGTGGTTGATTGGATCCCATCTTCCATTTCCTTGTTTATCACCGGCGCCTTTATCGTATTCATGGGAAGCTCCCTTGCTATGGGATCCCGTAAAGCCCCATCGCTTGTGGGGCAAAGGGAATGAACCTGTGAAAAGGGCCCTGCTGCTGCTAGCAACCCACGTCGTTGTGGGCGCGATTGGGTTCGCGGCGGGAATTTATGTGCTACCCATTTTGACCGCGCCGCCGCCCCCAGCCGCCGCCGAGGTCCAATCAATGGCCGCACAAGCGGCGTTCAAAGGGGCGTTTCGGCGTGATCTGAAAGACAGTGATGCACTGCACTGGGGTGAGGGCATTGTTTCGGTGGGGGACGATGCCATTTCACTTGAGGGGACTTTGGCACCGGGACCCGACTACAAACTGTATCTGTCACCCGAGTTCGTTGAAACTGAGGCCGATTTCCTTCGATTGAAAGAACACATGGTCCGTGTAGGTGATGTCCGGACATTCGACAATTTCGTGGTTCCGGTGCCTGCCACGATCGACCCAGGCGCCTACAACAGCGTGGTCGTCTGGTGCGAGTCGTTCGGTCAATTCATCACCGCGGCACAGTTTCGATAGGTCTGGAGAGCAGGCGAACCCGGGCGCACCAACCGGACCTGTGTCGTCCGCGTCTTTCGATAGTTCAACCGCCGTCTGTAATGCAAGCGAGCAAATTGATCAGCGGCCACAGAAGTCCGCTGTTTGAGCCTTCTCGGCAACCCCCAAAAAGGAATCTTCATGAGCACTTACCCCAGAACATTTTCTCACATCGGCATTTCCGTTCCCGATGTGGAGAAGGCGGTCGAGTTTTACGGCAACGTGATGGGGTGGTATCAAATCATGAAACCCACTGTCATTTTGGAGGAGGCTGAATCAGCCATAGGGCAGATGTGTATCGATGTGTTTGGCACCGGCTGGGGATCTTTCAAGATCGCGCACATGTCAACCGGGGACCGAGTCGGTGTTGAGATGTTCGAGTTTACAAACAACGAAAGACCGGAGCGGTTCGAATACTGGAAGACCAGCACATTTCATTTCTGCGTCCAGGATCCGGATGTGGAGGGCTTGGTGGAGAAAATTGTGGCCCACGGCGGCAAACAGAGAATGCCCATACGCGAGTACTACCCGGGCGAGAAGCCATACCGGATGGTGTACGTGGAAGACCCATTCGGTCTGATATTCGAGATCTACTCGCACAGCTACGAGCTGACCTACTCACAGGGCGCCTACTGACCGGTGGATCGATTGGAGCCGAGCGAACCCTCACAGGGCGTCCAGTGGAACTGGGCGCTCTACCCGGCCAGCACTCAAGAGCGGCCCTGAGACCATGGTTCGCCCTTGAGTTCGACCTGGTTGCCCTCGGGATCGTGAAGATAAATGGAAGGTCCCTGGCCATCCGCTCCGTAACGGGAGCTCACATCGCCAGAAGCAACACCCTGTCGGGCCAGATGGGCACGGATGCGCTCGCCATCGAAGCCGTCGACGCGCAAGCAGAAGTGATCCATATTGCGGCCATCCTCGCCCGGAGGGGGTCCACCAGCCAGGCCCAGCTTGCCGTTAACCGGCACCAGATCGATCAGGGATTGCCCGGCGCGCAACTGTACCAGACCAATATCATCGACCCTTCGCTCGACCACACAACCGAGTACGTCGCAGTAAAAGCGCAGCATCGGCTCCAAACTGACTACCCTCAGGACGACATGATCGAGCCCGCGGATGTGGATGGGTTTATCATTGGTCTTCCCGGTTGTCATCGTCTGTCTCCCAGAGCTGAGAAATCGATGTAGCGGCGCCGGCCCAGTGTGGCACTATCGGTCCGTTGCGCATCCTGCAACAACAACAGCACCTGGGTCTTTTCCGCCGACGGCACGCCAATCGTCGGCAACACGGATCGAGCGCCATGTCCCCTGCCCTCCTGCCCGGCATCATCGCCATGGCACTGATTGTAATCGCCTCAAACATCCTGGTTCAGTTTCTGTTGGGCAACTGGCTGACCTGGGGGGCGTTGACCTATCCGTTCGCGTTCCTGATAACCGACCTGATGAACCGCCTCCATGGACCGGAGAAAGCGGCCCGGGTGGTGTTGGTCGGGTTCGCGGTAGGCATCGGCTGCAGCCTGATCGGAACGCAAATCCACGGGGACTTCGGGCCCCTGGTCAGCCCGCGGGTTGCGCTGGGTTCAGGACTTGCGTTTCTCTCGGCGCAAATGCTCGATGTGGGTGTGTTCGACCGATTGCGGCAAGGATCCTGGTGGAAAGCACCGTTGGTATCGAGCGTCGCGGGCAGTTCATTGGACACGGTCATTTTCTTCTCGATCGCGTTCGCCGCGGGACTCAGTTGGATAGCGCCTTCGGTGGACGTGGGCTGGGCCAATGAGGCGGTTCCCCTGCTCGGTGTCGGGTCGGTGGTGCCGCTTTGGGTGAGCCTCGCGGTTGCGGACTTCGGCGTGAAACTCCTTCTTGCGCTGATTGCCCTGCTGCCGTTTCGGCTCGCGCTGCGGCGGCTGGCGCCCGAGCTATGATTCCATTCCACGGCTATCGGATTGTTTGAGCCGAACGCAGACTCGACCCGTCCCACCTGTTTGGGTCAACGATCGACCCCCATGAAGGCATCAAAGACCCCAGACTGCGGAACGATTCGATATCGCCGCTGACTGAGCAATGGAAGGGGCTAGCGCACCGATCAGTGGGAGCAAATGCGCGTCATGATTGAGCGGATTGTCGACCGGGCTTTGGTCGCTGCGATTGTTATCGCAGCGAGCGTGCTCATGGCGGGACCCACCCATGCGCTCGCGTCCGAGTCCGGATCGGCCGTGGTCGCCACCGACCGCGCCCGTGTCACCCTCATCA
>Ga0316191_10002780_pt1 | contig 12808 bp, 10 predicted proteins | sample Eddworburr2cm_MG_FD_204928 | JGI IMG/M metagenome (GOLD analysis project Ga0316191, IMG submission 204928) | Coastal sediment microbial communities from Maine, United States - Eddy worm burrow 2 cm | ecosystem: Environmental > Aquatic > Marine > Coastal > Sediment | place: USA: Maine...
CGATCCGAACTGTGTTAGACTATAGGGCGTGGCGCTGGCGCGTCAGCTATTTTCTGCGTTCTGCAAGGCACGCGGCAATATATCAGCCAGATAATCAAGATCGGCAGGGGTGCCGCAACTGACCCGTATGCAACGATCCTGTGGTGCTACGAATGGCATGCGTACAAACAGGCCTTCCGAAATCATCCCGTCTAGGACCCGCCTGGCAAACGTGCCATCGCGACCGCAGTCTATCGCGACAAAGTTGGCTGAAGATTTTATCGGTTGAAGCCCACAGGTTCGGGCAATTTTTTCAATCCGCAGCCGCGATGCCGCAATCTGCGCGAGCACGGATCTAAGCCAGTTTTGATCCGCCAACGCGGCCAACGCCCCCTCTTGTGCGGAACGGTTCATTCCAAAGTGGTTGCGTACCTTATTGAAAGCCAGGATCAGCTCCGGTGCTCCGATGGCGTATCCGACCCGTGCGCCAGCGAGACCATAGGCTTTCGAAAAAGTCCGCAACCGGATGACCCGCGGATCGCCAAAATCAATTGGTAGCTCCGCGCTTGCAGCCGCACATTCGATGTAAGCCTCATCGAGGATCAACAAAGTGTCTGCGGGCAAGGCGGTCATTGCCTCTGCGATCGCCGCCCCCGAATGCACGCTTCCCATTGGATTGTCGGGATTGGCGAGGTAAACAAGTTTCGCGCCAACCTCTTTTGCTTTCGCGAAAAGTGCAGCCGGGTCTTCAAAATCACCTTTGTAAGGCACCTTATGAAGAATTCCGCCAAATCCGGCAACATGGTAGTTAAAAGTCGGATAGGCGCCGTCAGACGTCACGACCGCATCACCTTGTGCCACAAAAAGGCGCACGAGATAGGATAAAAGCCCGTCTATGCCTTCGCCAACCATGATGTGATCAGGCGTTGTCTGTAGGTGGCGCGCCAGAGCGGCCCGCAGATCGTGACTTTCGGGGTCAGCATACATCCATTGCGGTGCCTCCGCCATCGCGCGGATGGCACTTGGCGACGGACCAAACACATTCTCGTTTGCCCCAAGACGTGCATTGAACCTTTTACCCCGCGATCGTTCTTGCGTTTCCGGGCCGACAAACGGAACAGTGGCGGGAAGAGATTTGGTGAGTTTGGTAAATTTGAATTCAGTCATGCTGCGTCTTAAATCAAGCCATGTCGCTTGAGCAAGCTTCCAGTGCCGTAACGTTTGTCTCGTAAAATGGACTGTGTCAGTTTTTTTACAGGTGAAACAGCAGGAGAACATACATGACACGGGTTCGCATCAAACACCAAGACTGGATCACACACGTCTCTCTGTCACGACCGGACAAAAAGAACGCTATGGATGATGAAATGATCGATGCGTTGATTGCTGCCGCACAGCGGATCGATATTGCGCGGACCCGTGTGGTTATCCTGTCCGGAGAGGGCAGTTGTTTTTGTTCAGGTATCGACCTCTCTGGTCTGACACAGATGCTGGGCGCCGACATGACAGAACTGCTCGTGCCGCGAACCCATGGGCAGGGCACGACCAACCGTTGGCAAGAAGTCGCCATGATCTGGCGGCGGTTGGAAATACCGGTCATTGCCGCTTTGCATGGCGAAGTCTTTGGCGCGGGTCTTCAGTTGGCTCTTGGTGCAGATATCCGTATTGCCTGTCCAAAAGCGCAGCTTGCCGTGATGGAGATGAAATGGGGAATGATTCCGGATATGGGAGCAATGGTCTTGCTGCCGCATCTGGTTCGCGACGATGTCATGAGGCGTTTGGTTTATACGGCGCAGCCCGTTTCTGGGGTGCAAGCGGAAAAATGGGGTCTGGTTTCCGAAATTGACAATGATCCCCTTGAGGCGGCAATAGCGCTGGCGGAGCAACTGAGCAGACGAGGGCCAAACGCAATGCAGGCGGCCAAGAAATTGTGCACACTGGCCCGTACTTCGACTGAAAACGAAATTTTGTTGGCTGAATCAGAGCTTCAAGCGACGCTGATCGGGCAACATGAACAAATGGAAGTTGTCACTGCAAGGATGCAGCAGCGGACGCCCGGATTTTCCTTGTAATTTCCCAAAGGTCCACCCTGTACCGAAGTACAGGGCGTTCCAAATGGTCCGGTCATCGGCTCCGCAGCCTGTACCGGACTTTCACACTGCGCCGGTTTTCGTTTCCAAATGGTTAAAAAACCGCCGCCGGAGGCATAAAAGGCAAAACGATTCCATTATTTTTGCCTCCGGCGGCGGTATTTCGCACCATTTGGAATGCTCACTGGAGTTCGGCTAACCGGTCAAGCGCTTCGACTAGTTGCGCCTCTTCTTCTAAGCGAAGTTCCAGGTTGGCGCGGGTTTCTTCGACCACTTCTGCTGGCGCGGATGCTGCGAACTTGGGATTGTTTAAACGACCGCGCAGGCCTCCCAGTTCCTTGGCCAGTTTCCCAAGGGTTTTTTCAAGGCGCGTTTTTTCCTCTGCGATATCGATAATATCCGCAAGAGGTAAACCCATTGTTGCACCTTGGATCGCCAGGGCGACCGTTCCTTTTGGAAAGCTGTTCTGGGTCTCAAGTGTCTCAACACGGGCCAGGCGTTTGATCATGACTTCGTTGCGCTGCCACGCTTCTTGCGCGTCAGCGTTGATGTCGGTGACCACCAGTGGGACGTACAGCCCTGCTGGCACATGCATTTGTGCACGCGCGGACCTAATCGCTTCGATCAGGCTGATAACCCAGTTCAGTTCACGGTCAGCGTCTGCGTCGACAAGGTCTTGGGCGTCGTATGAAGGCCACTCGGCGTGGATCAGGGGATTTGTCCGTTGGCCGGTCTGTGCCCAAAGTTCTTCGGTGATGAAGGGCATGACGGGATGCAGGAGGATCATGCACTGGTCCAGAACCCATGCCATTGTTTCGCGGGTCTCTTGCGCGAACTCTGCGTTCGTTTCGTCCTGCAGCAGCGGTTTGGACAGTTCTACGTACCAGTCACAGACCTTGCCCCACACGAATGCGTAGGACGCATTAGCGGCGTCATTGAAGCGGTAGTTGTTCAGGGCACTATCGATGTCTGCGCGGACTTTTGCAGTTTCGCCAATGATCCATTTGTTGACGGCAGCTTTTGGTGTGGGGATGCCGGAGGTGCGGGCGCCAAAGACATCATTCATTTCTGCAAAGCGGCAGGCGTTCCACAATTTAGTGCCGAAATTACGGTACCCGGCGATGCGCTGGGTGGAGAGTTTCAGATCACGGCCCATGGCGGCCATGGCCGTCAGCGTGAACCGCACCGCGTCTGCGCCATATTCGTCGATCATGTCGAGCGGGTCGAGCACATTGCCCAAGGACTTGGACATCTTCTTGCCCTTTTCATCGCGGACGAGGGCGTGGACATAGACGGTGTCGAAGGGTTTTTGGCCCACCACAGCATATTGCATCATCATCATCCGGGCGACCCAGAAGAAGATGATGTCAAAGCCGGTGATCAGAACGGACGTGGGGAAGTACTTTTGCAGTGCCTCGTTCTGCGCGTCGGTTTCAGCGTCTCCTGTCCAGCCGAGGGTGCCGATGGGCCAAAGGCCGGAGGAGAACCATGTGTCGAGGACGTCGGGGTCGCGGAACAGGTGAACGAACGGCTTACCGCCCATGATACTCCGACCGTACCTGAAACCGGCGACATAATCTGGGTTTTCATCCTCAGAAATTTGGACATCATCACCATAGTATTCGCGGGCAACTTCGAGAACTTCTCTAATGTTTGGCCCGCAAAACATCTTTGGTTGTCGGATATTGGCCGACAGACGAGATAGCCCAGTTGTATCGTTTCCGATTTCGGTGATCGCGTTTGAAAGTGCTTCTCTAGTCGGACCATACCAAACCGGAATCTGATGCCCCCACCAAAGCTGCCGTGAGATGCACCACGGCTCGATATTTTCCAGCCAGTTGAAGTAGACCTTTTTGTCTTGTTCAGGATGGATCGCGACATCGCCATTGCGGACGGCGTCAATCGCGGGTTGCACGATTTTGGCGGTCTCAACAAACCACTGGTCGGTAAGCATCGGCTCAATGACGACTTTGGAGCGGTCGCCGAAGGGCTGCATGATCTTTTTGTTTTCGACCAGTGGCTCGAGGAAGGGCTCATCCACGGGGAGGAACGCGTCTTCGGGGTCGGGGCTTTCCACAGCAACCATCACGGCGAGGCCCTCTGCGGTGATCTGTTTCACCACCGCCTTGCGTGCCTCGAACCGGTCTAGCCCGCGCAACTCGTCCGGCACGAGGTTAAGCAGATCGACTGACATTTCATCTGGCTCGCCGGTATCAATCCACAGACCTTCAGGCTTATCGGCGAAACCGTAACGAACAAGCCACTGATTGGCATAATCTTGCGCGATGCCCGCGGCCTCGGCGTAGGGTGCGCCGTCGTCGCGCATCGCACCTTTGGTGTCCATCAACCGGTAAAGCGGGATGTTCCCGCGCTTGGCGACCTCGTAGTCGTTGAAGTCATGCGCGCCTGTGATTTTGACCGCCCCCGAGCCGAAGTCGGGATCGGGGTATTCATCTGTGATGATCGGGATCAGGCGGCGATGCTCTTTCGGGCCTACAGGGATTTCGCATAATTTACCGACAATTGGCGCGTACCGCTCATCTGTTGGATGAACAGCAACCGCCCCGTCGCCCAGCATGGTTTCGGGGCGCGTGGTCGCAATCGAGATGTAGTCGCGCGTCTCGCGCAAGGTCTCGTTGCCGTCTTCGTCTTTCTCGACGTATTCATAGGTGGCCCCACCTGCGAGCGGGTATTTGAAGTGCCACATGTGGCCGTCGACTTCGATATTTTCGACTTCCAGATCAGAGATTGCCGTCTCGAAATGCGGGTCCCAGTTGACCAGCCGCTTGCCGCGATAGATCAGGCCCTTGTTGTACATGTCCACAAAGACCTTGATGACAGCATCGTGGAAGTTGGGGCCGTGGCCTGCGTCCGGGTCGCCGGGTGCGCCGCCCATGGTGAAGGCTTCGCGGGACCAGTCGCAGGACGCCCCAAGCCGTTTGAGCTGTCCGATGATTGTGCCACGCGATTTGACCTTTTGCTGCCAGACGCGGTCCAAGAACGCCTCACGCCCCATTTCGCGGCGCGACGGCTCGCCACCTGCGGCCATCTCACGTTCCGTCACCATTTGCGTGGCGATGCCCGCGTGATCGGTGCCGGGTTGCCATAGGGTGTCGAACCCGCGCATGCGATGCCAGCGGATCAGGATATCCTGCAGCGTATTGTTGAACGCGTGCCCCATGTGCAGGCTGCCTGTCACATTGGGGGGCGGTATCATAATGGAAAAAGCATCAGCTCCTTCCTTGGCATTTGCACCTGCTTTGAAGGCTCCTGCCTTTTCCCATGCGGCGTAAAGGCGGTCTTCCGCCTCTTTTGCATTGAATGTCTTGTCCAGCGCCATGGTTCGCGTCCTTTGTCAGCTTTGCCGGATCATCTAGCCGACGTCAGCGCAAAGGGAAAGGTAGCCGGTGCGGTTTTGTAGCGCGTCAGGCCGTCACAAGCGGTGCGCGGACGCCGGGTTGAATGACCTGCGGATCATAAGGCTTGCGGTCGAACACGGCGCGGACACGCTCGGCAAAGTGTTCAATGGGCAAAGTGTCGTAGGCAGGATCAAAGCTTGACTGGTCCCACCGTTCGCAAAAAGTCGCGCAATCCTCGAAATAAGGACTGTCTTTATAGGCGTCGCGTTTGTGCGGGTCGGCGCCGACGTGATGGCCGTAGTATATCATCTGGAAGTCGCCATGTTTTTCGACGACCCACGTGCATTGTTCACGCACGAAGGGGCGCAGGATGGTTGCGGCGTATTCGTCGTGATTGTAGGGGGCGAAAATGTCGCCGATATCATGCAGCAGCGCGGATACGATCCAGTCCGTATCTGCCCCATCGCGTTCGGCGCGGGTGGCTGATTGCAGCGAATGCCCCAGTCGGGTGATCTGATACCCCGACAGGCTTTCATCCAGTGATACCAGCGCCTTTAGCAGGCGGTCTGCGGTGCCTTTGGTATAAGCAATCTCGTGCTCGGTCAGAAAGTCGTAGTCTTCTTTGGTGCCGTCCTTCATCTGGGTAAAGCTTACACGGTCTATCATGCGTAAAGGCTCCCTTTCTTTTTGGCGCCGGACATCATTGCCTTGGCTTGCGCGATACGGATTTCTTCATACTGAGCAATAGCTTGCGCCGCAAAGTTTGATGTTGGTTCTGGAAAGCTTGCGAAGTTGCCAAATCGGTCTTCGCCACGGGCCAACAGGGCGTAGTCGACGTCGGCGACTTGTTGTTTGATATCGGGCGTGCAGTAGCGGATCACTGCAGCAATGCGCCGGTCGTCCGTGGTATTCGGGCCCGAGCCGTGGATGGTCAGCCCGTGATGCAAAGAAATCTGGCCGGGGTGAATTTCAATCGGCACTTTGTCTTCTGCTGCGACGTCTACCTTCACTTCTTGTCCCCGTGACAGAAGGTTATTTTTGTTAAACGTATCCTCATGCGGCAGGATCGCGTTTTTATGTGACCCTTTGACGAAATCCATACACCCCGATGCAGGCGTAGCAGGTGACAGCGACAACCAAGCTGTCACCAGACCGTCAATGGCACCCAACCCCCAATACGTCAGGTCCTGGTGCATTGACACGATCTGCCGCGTCTTGGGTTCTTTGATGAAAAACTCTACAGCATAGATCATGATATCCGGGCCCAGCACACCTTCGACGACGTCCAGAATGCGCGGGTCTGATCCGATGCGGTGGGCAAGCGGCATAACGCAATGCGCATTAACGCGTTTATACGTGCCGAGCGGAAGGGGCAGGTCTGCGTCGAGCCATTCGGCTTCGATTGCCTCTAACTCGTCGCGCATGGCTTGCGCTTCGGTGGCGGACATGACCTGCAGCGGGAAAAGATAGCCATCTTCCCAGTATTGCTGTTGTTGCTCCGGTGTCAGGCGACCGTTTTCCAAGGGCAGGGGGGGTGGCATCGCGTCCTCCTCGTTTCGGAAATGATTCCGTGTTCGCAGCACCAATTCTGTTCTGTTTGCGACCCCGCGTGCTCCCGTCACCGTCTGCCTTCCTAAAAGAACGCCGCCTGTGCCGCACCGAACGTCACTGGACAAGGGCGTTTTGACCGCTAGTGTCCGCCTCAGACCAACGATCAGAAACAAGGACGGGCCCGATGGAAAAGTTTGGAAAATCACAGCCGATCACACGGGTTGAGGATGTACGTTTTTTGACGGGCCACGGGCGTTATGTGGACGACATTTCTCCAGAGGGCGCGCTTTTCGCTTTTGTCTTACGCTCACCCGTTGCCCATGCAACTGTGACCAAACTTGATGTTGAAGACGCGCGATCAGCAGTTGGTGTGCGGGCTGTTCTGACGGCTGATGATCTTAATGCTGCCGGGGTGACCGAAAGCATGACTTCGGCACTTATCAAAAACCGTGATGGCAGTATGGGGGCCGCCCCGCGCCGTCCGCTGCTGGCCGAGAGTAAGTTGCGGTTTGTGGGCGAACCCGTTGCATTTATTGTGGCGGAAACACTGGATCAGGCACGAGACGCGGCCGAGATGATCGAACTGGACTATGACGACCTACCCGCCAAAATGGACATTGCAGCAGGCGGTGCGCCGTTGCATGACGATGCGCCGGATAACGTGGCATTTGACTGGGGGATCGGCGATCAGGCAGCAACAGATGCCGCGTTTGAGGCGGCCACGCGGGTGGTCAGTCTGGAAGTGCCTGACAACCGCATCATCGTGAACTCGCTTGAACCGCGTGGCTGCTTTGCCGAATGGAATGGCGACCGTGTGCATGTATCATGCGGCGGGCAGGGTGTCTGGGGCCAAAAAGCCGAAATCGCCAAGCTGCTTGGCCTCGAACCCGATCAGGTTCGCGTGACCAACCCCGATACGGGTGGTGGCTTTGGTATGAAAGGCTTTCCATACCCCGAGTATACTTTGGCGGCGCATGCCGCGCGGGTAGTGGGGGCCCCTGTGCGTTGGATGTCAGACCGGACCGAAGCGATGCTGACTGACAATGCGGGGCGCGATCTGACCAGCACGGCCGAGTTTGCATTTGATGCAGCTAACAAGATCATCGGCTACAGGGTGCATTCGCTGTGTAATCTGGGGGCGTACAACAGCATGTTCGCACAATTCATCCAGACACAATTGTTCAGCCGTATTCTGATGGGTGTGTACGATGTCCAGGCCACGTGGTTGCAGGTGCAGGGCATCTACACCAACACGACCTACGTCGATGCCTACCGTGGTGCGGGGCGGCCCGAGGCGATCTATGTGCTCGAGCGTTTGATGGATCGCGCAGCGCGCGAGTTGGGTGTTGACCCGCTGGAACTGCGCCGGATCAATTTTATCAAGCCGGATCAATTTCCCTACAAGAACTCCACAGGTGAAACCTATGACGTTGGCGACTTTGACAAGGTGCTGCGCCGCGCCGAACTAGAGGCTGATCTGACAGGGTTTGATACGCGCAAAGACAAGGATGCGTCGCGCGGTTTGCTCAGAGGCCTTGGTCTATGCTACTATATCGAAAGTATTTTGGGCGATCCTTCAGAAAGTGCGAAGGTCGAGTTTAACGAGGACGGTACGGTGAACATTTATGTCGGCACCCAAAGCACAGGGCAGGGACACGAAACCGTGTACCGTCAGTTCCTCAGCGACCAGACCGGTATCCCCGCTGAACAGATCTTTGTCATTCAGGGCGACAGCGACCGTATCAAGCAAGGCGGCGGCACCGGTGGGTCGCGGTCGGTCACAGTGCAAAACAACGCGACGCTTGCGACAGTCTCTGCAATGAAAGAGGCGTTCACTGCGTTTCTGAGCGACGAAATGGGTGTGCCCGCGTCCGAAATTACCTTTGATGACGAACGTTTCCGCGCAGAAGGTTCCAACCTGACCCCTACAATGCTTGAGGTGGCGGAAATGGCTCGTGAAAAGGGTCGTGAGGATCTTCTGGCACATGAAGAGCGCAAAACACTCGACGCCCGAAGTTTTCCAAACGGTTGCCATGTTTCAGAGGTAGTGATCGATCCTGATACAGGAGTAGTTACCGTGGATCGCTATACCGTTGTGGATGATTTTGGAAATCTTATCAATCCGATGCTGGCCGAAGGTCAAGTGCATGGCGGGGTGGCTCAGGGTATCGGTCAGGCGATCACAGAGCATGTAGTTTACTCGGATGACGGGCAACTGCTCACGGCAACGTTTATGGACTATGCCTTGCCGCGGGCAGACGGAATACCCAATATTAGTTTTACGTCAGAGCCTGTGCCCTCCACAGCAAACATCATGGGGATGAAAGGCTGCGGCGAAGCAGGCACCGTCGGTGCCTTGGCGGCTGTCGCCAACGCGGTGCAGGACGCACTATGGGAAAACGGGGTGCGTAAGGTTGATATGCCTTTCACCCCCCTGAAAATTTGGGAGCTATTGCAGAGTGAGGCTATCGCGGCGGAATAAAGCGCTCCACTGGCTGCGGCGGCGCATATGGCGGCGCCCGGCTCGTGATTTTGGCCCCCGCCGCGGGCCTGTCACACATGTTGTTATTCTCGACGGAACAATGTCTTCGCTCGATCCGGGCAGTGAGACAAACGCGGGCCAGGCCTATCGGCTGTGTCGCGAAATGAATGGTTCCCTGTCGATCTACTACGAGCCCGGGCTGCAATGGACCGACTGGCGATCTGCCCGCGATGTCATGGTCGGACGCGGGATCAACCGTCAAATCCGACGCGCCTATGGCTATCTGGCTTCTCGCTACCGGCCGGGTGACCGCATTTTTCTCATGGGGTATTCGCGTGGGGCGTATGCGGTGCGCAGTCTGGCTGGCGTCATCGACATGATGGGGCTGTTGCGTGCGCAAGTCGCCACCGAACGTAACATTCGCGACGTTTATCGGCACTACGAATGTGATCCGACAAGTGACGCGGCACGGGCGTTCAGCCGCGCGAAGTGTTTGGAAAACGTAGAAATCGAGATGATTGGCGTCTGGGATACAGTCAAATCACTGGGGCTCAATATGCCCGTGCTCTGGCGCTTTAGCGTTAAAAGCCATGCCTTTCACAACCATGAATTAAGCCACAACGTCAAAGCGGGATTTCACGCGCTTGCTCTTGATGAGACCCGCGAGGCCTACAAGCCGGTCATCTGGTCCTCGCCTGACGGGTTTGCCGGACGGGTAGAGCAAATGTGGTTTCCGGGCACACACGGTGATATCGGCGGCCAGCTTGGTGGATTTGAAGATGCAAGGCCGCTTGCCAATATTCCGCTGGTCTGGATGCTGGAACGGGCGCAAATGGCGGGTCTTCCGCTACCGGAGGGCTGGGCGCAGCGTTTTCCGCGCGACGCGACAGCGCCCATGTTGGGGACGTTCCGAGGATACGGGCGTTTTTTCATATCGCGGCGGACGCGCAAGGTAATGCAAGATCCCTCCGAGGTGCTGCACGATAGTGTGAATTTGCGCGCGACGACCAAACCGCGACCGCGTTTCCGGGGTGTTTTCGGGCGCGCTACCTGATAGTCCAACCTACAATAACGGTGCGGTTTAAGAGACTGGCAAAAACCGTCCGACTCCGCGATCAAACTGCAACCCTGTTCTTCTCCCAAGTCTGTCGAAGCGATCGGCAAGGCTGCGCGCGTTAAGTGCGGGCCATATACTGCGCAGCGATATCAAACGGTGATCGCCGAACCCGTCAACCAACACAACTTCGGATTGGTCGTTGCGGTACGTCAGCGTCAGATTATTTTCGTTGATGTCGGGTGCCACTATGTTGTGGTCAAAACAGATTTTCACGAACCGGTTGAGCGGCTCTACGGCGTCCGCGAGCTTTCCAGCCTGACCAAGTTCTTTAATTGACGGGGCCAAGTTACCAGATCTGTCCAGCATGGTTTCCCACAAAGTACCACGGCCCTTTGCCGTGTTCACAAACCCCCGAAAAGCGGGGATTGGCGGCTGAAAGCCTTGAATGGCGCCTCGTCTTAGCAACTTTTCAAGGTACTTTACTTCCTTGAGGATCACGCGCTGTCGACTTGCCGGAAAAAGGCTCTTCAAAACCATTTTGGACGAAAGCTCGCGCTCTTGGTTCGCTTTAGAGCGGAGAACCTTCAACACACATATTCGTTCTGTGCCGTCTGTATCCGGCGCAGGGTGGCTTACCAAATAGATGTCGCGGTTCTTGCCGTTGGCGACTTTCGACAGCTTGCTGATGTCCAGGGTAGGGTAGTTGTTTTTATTTGGCTTCATAGACGTGGCTTTACGTGATCGGACTTCTGTCAGCCTTTGCTACTAGCAATCTACCACCTGCCTGTCGACAAGCAGGTGAAGTTTTCGCGCGCCGCAATACGAATTCTTTTGGGATAATGCCGCGCTCAGCCAAGTTTCATGATGATGCAGGTTGTAGAACCCGTGGCATAAAGCTTGTCATCCTCCGCGCCGCGTATCTCGCCGTGCGCCACGCTCGTTGACCGGCCCGCATGATCCACCCAAGCGGTGCAGTTGACTTGCATGCCGACAGGGATGGCACGTGTGATGTTCACTTTGTACTCCAAAGTTGTGTAAACGGACCCTTTGGGCACTTTGGTCATCACCGCACATCCAAGTGCTGAATCCAGAAGTGTGCCATACCAGCCACCATGCACTGCACCGCTGGGGTTCAGGGCACCAAATTCCGGTACGCCAGTAAAAACGACGCGACCGTTTTCAACCTCGGCTAGGTTCATGTTCATGGTGCCTGCTATGGGTGCGCCTGCAAATTCGCCCGCCAACAGACGCTGCATAAACTCGAGCCCTGACATGGACAGGATTTGTTCACGCGGCAGTAATTGATCGGGCGTTTGGGCAGCATAAGGCATCGGTCTCTCCGGCTGGGTTAACAACCCAAGGCTAGGCGATGTGTGAGGCGGGTCAAGCGGTTATGCGACGTCCCGCACACCGGTCACAGCTTGTGTTACCCCCAGAGCATGGCAAATCTCGCGGGTGAGGTCGGGGCGGTTCAGCGTGTAGAAATGCAGCATTTCCACCCCTTCGTCCACCAGATCCGAGCACAGCTCAGTGCACAATGCCTTTGCCAGCAGGTCATGCCTGTCGTCTCGCAGAGCTGCATCAAAAGCCTGATCCAGCCATAGCGGAATAGAGGTGCCACAGCGTTCTGCAAATTTACGCGCGTTTTTCCAGTTGGTGATTGGCAAGATACCGGGTGTAATCGGGGCCGTGATACCCGCTTTGACGCAAGCATCGCGGAACCGCAAAAAGGTATCTGCTTCAAAAAAGAATTGTGTAATGGCTTCGCAAGCGCCCGCGTCTATTTTTGCTTTCAGCCATTCAATATTGGCTTGTTGACTGTCCGCCTCAGGGTGTTTTTCGGGGTAAGCACCCACCCGTAGCGTGAATTGGTTCGTCTGTGCCAACGCTTCAATCAGCTCAACAGAATTGGCAAAACCTTCGGGGTGCGCGACAAACCGGTTTGCACCATCCTGTGGGTCCCCGCGCAATGCAACAAGATCCGTGACGCCCGCTTTTGCGAAACGTTGCGCCACTGCCAGAGTTTCTGCCTTTGAAGCGCCAACGCAGGTCAGGTGGGCTGCCACCGGCAAGCCCGAGGTTTTGTGCAGTGTATATGCCGCATCATGCGTCAGATCGCGTGTGCTGCCACCCGCACCATATGTTACAGAAAAAAAGCGGGGTTCAAGCGGTGCCAGCGCTTGCGCGGTGTCCCATAGCTTGAACGACGCATCGATCGAACGGGGCGGGAAGACTTCAAAAGAAACGAGCGGCGCTGGCATGGTAACATCCTTTTTTAACTTACCGACTT
>Ga0316191_10002781_pt1 | contig 12807 bp, 13 predicted proteins | sample Eddworburr2cm_MG_FD_204928 | JGI IMG/M metagenome (GOLD analysis project Ga0316191, IMG submission 204928) | Coastal sediment microbial communities from Maine, United States - Eddy worm burrow 2 cm | ecosystem: Environmental > Aquatic > Marine > Coastal > Sediment | place: USA: Maine...
AATGCGGCCCAAAGCATTGTCATTGAGGTACGCAGACAGTTTAAGGAGATCCCCGGCATCATGGAGGGAACGGCCAAACCGGATTACTCGCAGGCGGTTGATATCCTTACCAAGTCAGCACTCAAAGAGATGATCCTTCCATCCCTGATCCCAGTCGTTGTACCGATTGCGGTCGGTTTCCTCTTCGGTGCCAAAGCACTCGGTGGCGTACTGGTCGGTAGCATTATCACCGGTATCTTCGTAGCCATCTCCATGACCATTGGTGGTGGAGCATGGGATAATGCCAAGAAGTATATCGAGGATGGTAATAACGGTGGCAAAGGCTCGGAAGCACACAAGGCATCGATTACCGGCGATACGGTAGGAGACCCCTACAAGGATACGGCTGGTCCTGCAGTCAATCCGATGATCAAGATCGTCAATATCGTCGCTCTCCTGATCGTCGGCCTGATCGCCTGACCCGATCCCAGAAACTGAAACTGAAACGGGGCAGCCGATATGGCTGCCCCGTTCTTTTTTATTGAGCAACCAACGTCTGCTTTCGGCCAAAAGCAGACATTCAAAGAAACAAAAGAAGCCAAAGAGATGCTACTGGTCCAACACCGTATTTATGTCTATATCATCTATTTCAAATAAATTAGTTTCAATATTAAGATTTAGAAATTTCTTCTTTCGACACTCAGGGTATGCAAAGCTAAATCTTCATGAATTTACTAAAAGACTAACCCATTACACAAGAGTACTTCATGTGTACAGTTCCTCGCCATGGCAAAATCAATCTTCGTCTGTCAGAGCTGTGGAGCAGAACATCGCAAGTGGGCAGGGCAGTGCCCTGACTGTAACGAATGGAACTGCATCACCGAACAGGCTGAAGAGCAGATCACGGCAAGGGTTGGCAGCAAAGGCAATGTTCTCAATGCCATCGCCATCACTGACATCTCCAGTGAAGATAATCCAAGACGCACCACGGGTGTCGAAGAACTCAACCGTGTGCTCGGTGGAGGCCTTGTTCCCGGTTCCGCCGTACTAATCGGCGGCGATCCCGGAATTGGCAAGTCGACCCTTCTTCTTCAGGCCTCCTGTAATCTGGCGGCTCAGGCCGTCACCCTCTACATCACTGGCGAGGAGTCGACATCGCAGGTCAAGATGCGCGGCGAACGAATCGATGCCCTACACAAAGAGTTGATGCTCATTGCCGCCTCCGAACTTGAATCGATCATGGCTACTATCTCCAAGCACAAACCTGCTGCAGTGGTAATCGACTCAATCCAGACCATGGTAACCAATCGTCTCACCTCGGCACCAGGCACCGTATCTCAGGTGCGTGACTGCGCTGCTGCCCTGATCCAGCAGGCTAAGCAGCTTGGCCATGCACTGATTCTGGTCGGCCACGTCACCAAGGATGGTTCCATCGCAGGTCCCCGTGTGCTCGAACATATGGTCGATGCCGTACTCTACTTCGAGGGTGATAAGGGCCATGCCCATAGGATTTTGCGGGCGGTAAAAAACCGCTTTGGCCCTGCCGGTGAGATCGGTGTATTTGAGATGAGTGACCGAGGACTCATCGGCATTCGCGATGCATCGAAACTCTTTCTGGCGGAGCGCGCTCATGATGTGCCGGGATCTGCCGTACTCGCCTGTATCGAAGGCACGCGCCCGTTGCTGGTAGAGGTCCAGGCTCTGGTGGCTCCCACCGTCTACGCAGCTCCCAAACGCTCATCGGTCGGTCTCGACATCAACCGTATTGCCATGCTGGCCGCGGTGCTTGAACGACGGATTGGTATTCCTCTGGGTCAATACGACATCTACGTCAATGTCGCAGGTGGTGCCAAAATCAACGAGCCTGCTGCCGACCTTGCCGTACTGATGGCGATCATCTCCGCATTTCAGGAAAAACCGCTACCTGCCAATATGGCACTGTTTGGTGAAGTAGGACTGACCGGCGAGATCAGACCTGTCGGAAACCCTGAAGCGAGAGCGCGTGAAGCTGCCAATCTCGGCTTTGAGCAACTGCTTCTGCCTCGTGAAAACGAAACAAGAGTGCAGGAATCAAATCTTGCTGCTACGCTTCGCAAATCTGCCAAGGGCATTACATGCCTACCGGCAAAACATCTATCCGAAGCTGTGCAGACAGCCTTGGGTAGTTAACCCAAAGAGGATGCTTTGAATTATTTTGATTATCTTCTAATCGGCGTTGTAGGACTTTCAGTAGTCCTCTCCCTTTGGCGCGGCTTTGTACGCGAAATCATTTCACTTATCGGCCTTGTCGCGGCCTTCTTTGCTGCCAGCAGAGCATCGGGTTATGCAGGTGATTTCCTAGGTAAATGGATCCCCAACGGCACCGTTTCCGATATCGCCGGCTTTGCTCTGGTCTTTGTCCTTATCATGCTCGTGGTCGGCATTATCGGTATGATCATCCGTAAACTGGTGGACATGGCCGATCTGACTGCAACGGATCGCACGCTGGGTGTCTTCTTCGGCGCTGCACGAGGCATTCTTCTGATTGCACTTACCTTTCTCATCTATACTTCCTATGCCAAACCCGACTATAATTGGATGAAAGAGAGCCTGCTGACCCCATACGCTATTCAGGCTGGAGATATGCTGGGTGAGGCAATTCCTGAAGGGTATCCGTTCTCCCGTCAGGGAGGAGCTGCTATTAAGGCAGCGCCACAAGAGAAAAAGGCCACCGAAAAAGTGACGGATCGAATTCCGGTTATGGATAAAAAGAAGTTAGAATCAATTATTCAGGATAGTATGAAGTGACCACAAAAAACGACGCCCATCCATCAGACTATCAATTCCCTGAACATGAAGGGGATGATCACTTTCATGATGAGTGCGGTGTATTTGGCGTTTATGACAATCAGGAAGCGGCCAACCTCACCTACCTTGGCCTCTACGCTCAACAGCATCGCGGACAGGAGTCGGCCGGCATCGTCTCTACCGATGGCCACTCATTTAATAGCCACCGCGGCATGGGCCTTGTTGCTGATATTTTCAAAAAACAGGACATCGCTATGCTTACCGGCAAGAGCAGCATTGGCCATGTTCGCTACTCCACATCAGGCGAGTCCGGCTTAAGAAACTGCCAACCCTTCTCTTTTGAATACTCACATGGCGGCATTGCCATGTGTCATAACGGCAACATCGTCAACGCCTCCGAGCTACGCAAAGAGCTTGAAAAAGATGGCTCAATTTTCCAGTCCACCTCCGACACTGAGGTACTCATCCATCTGGTTGCCAAGAGCAAGTCCCCTGCCACTCGTGAGCGATTGGCAGAGGCTCTGAATCGCTTAGAGGGTGGTTTTTCCCTTCTGGTATTGACCGAATCCAGTCTCTTCGGCGTACGTGACAGAAATGGTATTCGTCCACTTGTGCTTGGTGAGTTGGATGGTTCCTATGTCCTTGCATCCGAGACCTGTGCCTTTGATCTGATCGGTGCCACCTATCTGCGTGATGTTGAGCCGGGCGAAATGGTGCTCATTGATAAGCATGGTATCCAGAGCCTGCGACCGCTTGATAATTCGACACCTAAATTCTGTGTTTTTGAGTATGTCTACTTCGCACGCCCCGACTCAAACTTGGAGGGTGTGAATGTCTATAACGCCCGTTATCAGATCGGAGTAGAGCTGGCCAAAGAGTCTCCGACTGAAGCGGATATTGTGGTTCCCGTTCCCGATTCCGGCGTGCCACCTGCCATGGGCTATGCCGAAGCATCCGGTATTCCGTTCCAAATGGGGCTGATTCGAAACCACTATGTCGGACGCACGTTCATTGAACCGCAACAGGCGATCCGCAACTTCGGCGTAAAGTTGAAACTCAACCCGAATCGTAAATTGATTGAAGGCAAACGCGTTGTACTGGTGGATGATTCCATTGTTCGCGGCACCACTAGCCGTAAGATTGTCGAGATGGTGCGTGCAGCAGGTGCAGCCGAAGTGCATATGCGTATCTCCAGCCCTCCTACCAAGCACTCCTGCTTTTATGGGATTGATACCCCTAATGAGGATGAGCTACTCGCCAATAAGATGGATCTGGAAGAGATGTGTGAGGCTATCAATGCTGATTCACTTGCCTTTGTTACACCCGATGGGATGTATCGGGCTGTTGGTCGTCCACGTGAGGTTCACTGCGACGCCTGCTTCTCAGGTGATTACCCCGTCTCCATTGACGGTCCACGATCACCTCAGCTTTCGTTACTCAGGTTCTTCAGCCGTAAAGAATGAACTATCTCACCCGTCTGATTGCAGCAACACGCTACTCATGGACGGGAATTGCTGCTGCCCTGCGCCATGAACCGGCATTTCGCACCGAAGTTGCCATTCTACCTCTAGCGATTATAGGAGCTCTCTACTTAGGTGACTCCACACTTGAAAAACTATTCATGATTGTAAGCTGGTTGTTTGTTCTAATTGTGGAGCTCATCAACAGTGCCATCGAAGCTGTCGTGGACAGAATCGGAAGCGAGCAGCATAAACTGTCCGGCAGAGCCAAAGACATGGGATCAGGTGCGGTTCATCTTGCCCTCATCACTGCTGCAGCCATCTGGTTGACACTACTTCTGGATTTATGATTAAGATGGTAAAAATAATTGGATCAAATAGCAGGCTGTTGAGCCTTCTAATCTATTAACCGACCATTATCTCTTTGAGTTTGTTCATCGCGCGTTTTTCAAGCTGACGCACCCGCTCAATGGAAACATCCAGCTCTTCGGCAAGATCTTTCAACGTCGCAGGCTCTTCAGAGAGATGACGCTGGGTAACGATAAGACGGTCGCGATCAGAAAGTTCTCTGAGAGCTGAATAGAGCTGATTCTGTTGATGATCCTGCCAATCGGACTCAACAACGCTCTCTTCCGGAGTGGATTCCAGAGCCGGTAGTGACGAAATCATGGTCTGCCCTTCTGCATCGGCATCAAGCGAGAGATCACGCTGTAGATAAGCGTTGGCGGTCTCCTGATACTCATTGGCTGAAACACCGTATTCCGCAGCTACTTCATCAGCGTTGTGACCATCAAGTGCAGCGATTGCGTTCTTTGCCTTCTGCAAACCGGCAAACACCTTACGCTGAAGCTTATTGGTGCCGAGCTTAACAATGCTCCAAGAGTGTAGGATAAAATCGTGAATCGCAGCACGAATCCACCATGAAGCGTAGGTCATCAGGCGGAACCCGCGCTCCGGATCAAAGCGTTTTACCGCATGCATCAGTCCAAGCGTGCCCTCCTGAATAAGATCTGCTTCTGGCAGGCCAAAATGACGATATTCACGGGCAATGGCTGCTACACCATAGAGGTTAGAGACAACAAGCTGCTGTGCAGCCTCGCGATCCTGCTGATCACGCCACTTGTACGCCAATTCAATCTCTTCCTCCCGGGTCAAGCGATCTACACGCTTAACATCCCGATAATAAAGGGAAAGAGCTGACATATCTGCAACATCGAGGCTTGTTGTCATTGTTAAATTCATCCTCCATCAAACCAATTTAGCACTCTAATTATAGGAGTGCTAAAATCTAAGTCAACTGATAGGGAATGCAAGCAGGTCAGGCTTCTACACTATCCGGAGAAACCAGTTTGGCTGTAGCAATAACAGCACCGAGTGTTCCCACTAGGGCTCCACCCAACAGAAGCGGCAGAAAAAGTAAAAATGGACTGAGCTCAATACCCATACCTTCTGACCACCCCGAGACACCAAGCACCAGAGGCCATAGCAGTATCCAGCCAAGGAGCGCTGCTCCACCGCCCAGCATGGTCCCCTCCAATATGAATGGCATCCGCACAAACCACTCTTTGGCACCCAATAGACGCATCAGATGCACCTCATCAGCACGTGCCAGAAGAATCATACGCAACGTATTGGAGACAATCATCGCCATCGCCAATGCCAGAATCACGGTTACAAACCAGGCCAATTTTCGAATGGAGTGGAGTAATTCGTGGGCGCTGGCCAACTGCACCTCATCTTCATTGACAGTAGCCCCAAAGCGGGCCGCCTCATCGCGAATATCACTGAAGAGAAACTGATTTCGCTCATCAGCCAAACTCAACTCGAGGCTCTCCGGTAGACGCTGGGCAAATTTATTCACATTCAGGGAGCTATCTCCAAGCCATCCCTGCATCCAGATAGCTGCCTCACTGCGGCTGACATGCCGGACGGAGTCGACACCGGTAATGGTTGAGAGTTTCGCCTTCAACTCTCCCATCTGATCAGCTTTCTCAACCGGAAGGTAGACGTGAAGCTGCAAACTTCCCTGCCATGAACCAATCCACTGCTGAGCCCCCTGCAACCCAAGCCAGACCGTACCAACCGCCCAGAGAGCCACACAGACGATCATCAAGGCAAGAAACTGATGAATACCAAACGGAGGCAGTTGAAAACCTCCTGGCAGACGTGGATCTACATGCTCAGGAACACCATTCATCATCTCAGCCATATGAATCTCCAACCAGTGACCCCTGATGCAACTGAATAACCCGTCCCGGATGCGAGCTAAGCAGGTGCAGGTCATGAGTCGCCATAATCACTGTAGTTCCATATTGATTGAGGGCCATCAGCAAATCCAGAACTCGGCGCGCCGTATCTTCATCGAGGTTACCTGTCGGCTCATCGGCAAGTATGATGGGAGGATTGGCTGCCATAGCCCGGGCAATAGCGATACGCTGCTGCTCACCACCGGATAGCGCTTCAGGGTAAGACCAGAGACGGTCATCAAGCCCGACGAACTCCAACACCTTACGCACGCGTGGCACCAGTCGCTCCTTCTCCCAGCCCTGCACGCGAAGCGGCAGAGCTACATTCTCGAATACGGTACGAGAAAAAAGCAAGCGATGATCCTGAAAGATAATCCCTGTTCGCTGTCGCAATTCCCGCACATCACCCTCGGCAACCGATCGCATATCCAACTGTTGGACACTCAGTTGTCCTGATGATGGCCGTAAACCACCATAAAACATGCGCAGAAGTGTCGATTTTCCGGCACCACTCTCCCCTGTCAGATAGACAAAGCCCCCCTGCTCAATAGCCAACGAAATACCCGAAAGTGCCACCTTTCCTGTGGGATAACGGAGCATCAATTGCTGCATCTCAATGAGTGTTTGATTGGTCGACATGGGAAAACAGTAACCATGCAGATGCTCCCTGTCAGCATTGATGCTGACAAACGCTAATTTTGGCTTCACCATTGCCCCATGCACATCTCTTGTCCGCATTGTAATGCCGCCTATAACGTCGGCCCTCTGATTAAAAATGCCGTATTGGTCTGCCATCGCTGCCATACCGAATTCAACATGGGTGATGAGGTAAGAAAGCAACAGGTGCAGCAGGATGCAGCGACCGGTGACTCCTCCCTTCCCCTGTTTGACAAGCTGAATGGTGATAAGAAAGCTTCAACTGATACAAGCCCCCCTGAATCTGTGGAGAAGGGTTCAGAAGAAGTCAGCCAGGCGAAAGGATCAAGTCCGACGCCATCTATTCCAGTACCCGCCTTTCTTGTTGGAGAGGATGGGTATGCAAGCGAGATAAAAGAGTTTGTCGGAGAACCTGCTCCTACCCTAGAGGAAGAAGCCCAAGCTGATGTCGGAAATTCAGATAACATCGCTGCCGACAGTGAGAATGCTCAGGACGAAACAGTCGACCTGCAGGAACTAAACGAAGAAGGTCAGGATAAATCGCTTGAGATAGCGAACGATGAGGTTATGGCTGTTCCGGAACCTCTAGCGTCAACGCCACCCGTTCGTAAAGAGATGTCGATCTGGCCATGGCTAATCATCATACTGCTCATCATCAGTGGTGCCGGATTCTGGTATAAGCAGGATGTCTGGCTTGATCACCCGTGGGTTCGAAGTGTACTGATCAATCTACATCTCCCCGTCACCGTAAGAAATAAAGACTGGGTGATTGTACCTGAAAGCGTACAGGGAAACTGGCTTAAGCGGGATGACGGCAGCCAGATCCTCCTCATTCAGGGTCGAATTGAGAACCGCCTCTATTGCGATCTCTCGCCACCGAAAATTCTTGTCCGTTTCTTTGATGAGTCGGGTATCACCGACAGTCTTGAAGAGAGGATTATGCCCATTACCGAGCCTCCCTCCATGGAGAAGGTGAAGCATGCACCCTTTGTCACCCCCGATCTGGACAAGCTAGCAATAGAAGCACAGGGACAGCGTGGCTTTTTTCTCGTGCTCGAATCACTGCCGGAACAGGCAGCTGACTTCACACTCAACCCTGTCGCCAACTAAAAAAACTTAGGCAGGCACCAGTTCTGGAAGACGCATGCCGAAGCGCCTGATCACATCACGAAGCTGCTGTTGTGCAGGCCCAGAGAGATGCCCCGGATCAACAATAGAGAAGATACTCTCCCGCTGTTTATGCTGGATCTCATGAATCGCCTTGATATCACGCAGAAAAGCATCGGTCTCTTCTTGGCCTATCCATTCACGCCAATGATCTGTATTGAGAGTAATTGCAGCCGGATAGATATTTTCGCCGGGCTGAAGACAAAAAAACGAGAGAAATCTCTCCTTGGCAATAGAGGTGCGCCCAAGAGCAATAGCACGTTCTGCCCACTCCCAATCCAGAGCAATCTCCTGCCACTCATAAATCAGCACCGAGTAGAGTTCCCTGTGCATGGTGTCACAACTCAAATAGAAGTTCCCTAGTGTCTGCTCAGACATATTTTCTCCCAAACATAAGGGTAGTATAGCAGCTATGCATCGTTCTCAAAACATCACTTACCAACCAACATCACGATGGCCTGTGCTGCAATCCCCTCGCCTCGTCCGGTAAAACCCAGCTTTTCGGTCGTAGTCGCCTTGATATTGATTATACCGCCATCAACCGCCATCGTAGCAGCCAACCTCTGGCCCATCTCAACAATATAGGGCGCCAGCTTCGGAGCTTGCGCGATTACCGTCGCATCCAGATTGTTCACTTGCCACCCCTGCTCATGCAAGCGCTGCATAACGCTGGTCAACAGCTTCATGCTATCAACGCCTGCGTATTGCGGATCGCTGTCCGGAAAGTGATGGCCGATATCACCAAGGCCGGCAGCACCAAGCAGAGCATCGCAAATGGCATGGATCAACACATCAGCGTCGGAGTGCCCAGCCAAACCCAATGCATATGGAATTTCAACGCCACCCAGTATCAGCTTCCGTCCTTCACAGAAGGCGTGTGCGTCAAATCCTTGTCCTACACGTATATTCATGATCCCCTCTCCTTAAGGTAACCCTCGAGCCAATCCATATCACCCTGTGTTGTGATTTTTCTATTCGTCATATCACCCTGACTAACGTAAACGGGGAACCCTGCAGCTTCGAGAACAGATGCATCATCGGTATGCATATGCAGGCGATTTTTCTCCATTTCAATGGACTGGATAAACCAATCACGCCGAGCCACCTGAGGCGTCTGCACAGCGCGCAGCACTGTGCGATCCGGCGTCTCAACCACACGCCCTTCACTGTTCACTCGTTTCACCGTGTCATGAACAGGCATACCTGGGATGGCGGCACCATACTTCTCTGCCACATCAAGAACATCTTTCAAGAGTGCCTTGGAGGGCAACGGCCTGGCTGCATCATGAACTCCGACCAAATCAATATCGTTCGGAAGCGCTGCCAGCCCACGTTGCATTGAGATGGATCGTTCTTCTCCTCCCTCAACAGGTGGCAAAAGTTCAAACGGAAACTGAGCACCGGTAATGACGGATGAATAGAATGCATCGTCTTTCGCAATAACAGGTTGAATCACACTAATTCGGGGCTCCACGGCAAGACTCTCTAGCGTATGCAGCAGCAGAGGCTTGCCTGAAACGGGAACATACTGCTTCGGCAGTTCTCTACCGAACCGTCTGCCGCTACCGGCAGCCAACAACAAAATACCAACTCGCATAAGGCATGATTGTGCTCCTTCATCGGGACAGGTCAATCTATCGCTATCATGGTCGTTTCCTTCCTGAACGGAGCTTGTGCTCAGTCATTGCGAAACGGCCACTCATCGGATATAAACCTGCCATGTCATCGATCTATATTTTTCCGGTTGCCGGGCTACTGACGCTCATCGCAGCCTATCTGGTCTGGAGCAACATCTGGAAACCGGCTGCTGCTGAGTCCACTGGCAACCGCCCCATCATTGAATCGATTCTTTTAGTTTCAGTTCTTTTGACTCTTTGGGGATGCTTCAAACTCGAACCTGTCACCGATCAAGGCATCCATTTTTCACTGGCCGCTGCCGTAGGCATCTCAACCGTTCTGGTGCAAATTATGTACCTGGTCGGTCTCTGGCTACATGGCATCCGTGGCTTAGGGCTCTTTCTTCTGCCAGCTACAGCCCTGCCACTATTGCTGATCCCTCTTCTTCCTGACGATGGTGGCAACCAGTGGATTCACACCTCGTCTCTACTCGAATCGGGACACCTGCTTGTTTCGCTACTTGCTTATGCGATCTTAACGCTCGCTGCTTTTCATGCGATCATGCACCTGCTATTAAACAGGGCCCTAAAACGTAAAAAGATCAGCCCTGTCATGCAGGCCATGCCGTCACTGTTTGAAATTGAAGCTCATTTATTTGCTCAGGTTCGCTGGGCAACATCACTGCTAGCCGTCGGAATCCTTACAGGATTAATTTGGCAATGGGTCAGTTTTCATGACTTCAAAGCACTACTCAACCATAAAGTACTGCTCGCTCTCTTTTCGTTTGCCACACTGTTGTTGCTCCTTTCCATAAGAAAGAAAGCCGGATGGCACGGACGCATAGCCAGTCAAATGGTTTTGGCTGCCTATGCACTGCTACTGCTTGCCTACTTCGGTGCAAAGCTTATTCATTCTCTTCTAGGCTGATAGACTCACACACCACATGGACACTATAGGAATATCGCTACCGGCTGCCGTTGGCATTCTGGTTTTTCTGCTACTGCTCTCTGGCTTCTTTTCGGGATCTGAGACAGCCCTCACGCGCGCGAGACGGGTACGATTGAAATTTCGTGGCGAGCAGGGTGATAGGGGTGCTCAGGCCGCCTACAGTTTACTGAAAAAACCGGAACAGATGCTCTCCACCATTCTACTCGGTAACAATTTCGTCAATATTGCAGCCACTTCGTTGGCGACAGTTGTCTTTGTTGAAGCATTTGGTGAAGCGGGTGTTCTATACGCCACGGCCGCGATGACAGTGGTGGTTCTTGTCTTCTCTGAAGTGCTACCGAAAACCATCGCTGTAGTTCATGCCGAATCCATTGCCTGCATGGTGGCCACACCATTAAATTGGATTCAAAAGCTGCTTTCACCCCTCATCTACATCCTGATGCGCATTATCAACCTCTTTAAGCGTCTCTTTAAAGTGCCGGAAAAGCAGGAGGTAGGCTTCAATCATCAGGAGTTGGCCAGCATGATCGACATGAGTGCCGAGACCGGCATGCTCGATACCGCACGGGAACAGATGCTAATGAGTTCATTGCGATTGCATGAAGTGCCAGTCAAATCTCTGATGACGCCTCGCAAGGATATGAACATGATCAATGCTGCCAAGTCTGTGGGGGCTTGCCGCAGAGAGGCGATTAAAAACCCTCATTCCCGTTATCCGGTGTTTCATAATAAATCGGACAATATCCTTGGCATCATCCATCTACGCGAACTACTGAAGCTGAAAGATATGAAAGCATCAATGGCCAATGCCGTCATCTGGCGCGACCCGCCTTTTGTGCCAGCCAATCGCAACGCTCTGGCTCAACTCTTTGAATTTCAGGCCAAGCGCCAGCACATGGCTATTGTCGTCGATGAGTTCGGTGATATTGAAGGACTGATCACACTTGAAGATATTATTGAAGAGATTGTCGGTGAAATTGTTGATGAATCTGATATTCCTTCTCTTCCGGAGGTGTGGCCACAGCCGGATGGCTCGCTGGTTGTTGCAGGTACTGCCAACATCCACGATATCAATATGGCGCTCGATACGCAGATGCCTGAAGAAAACGCCACCACCATTGGCGGCCTTATCGTCCACCTGCTGGGTGATCAACCGGAAGAGAAGCTCTGTGTCGCTGTTAACGGTGTTCATATGGAAGTCATCACACTTGAGGGCGACTGGATTAAACGAGTAAAGATTACCAAGGCAGAAGATCCGATTTCTGAAAACACTTAACCCAATAAATGATACCTTTTATTAAGCTCGCACAGATCACTCCATGCATGACGCTTCTGCTGTGGGGATCTGAGTAGGTAGGCAGGATGATAGATCACTCTTAACGGTATACCGTGGTACTCATGCCACTTGCCACGCATCGCCGAGAGCGGTGCATCGGTCTCAAGTACAGTTTGTGCTGCCATTCGACCTAACAGGCAGATCAGTTTAGGAGAGAGCGCTCTAAGCTGAGCATCGAACCACTTGCCGCATGCCTGAACCTCCTCAGGTTTAGGATCACGATTATTGGGTGGTCTGCATTTCACCGTATTCATAATATAGACTTGAGAACGATCCATTCCCTGTGCAGCCAGCATACGATCAAGAAGCTTACCTGCTCGCCCGACGAAGGGTTCACCCTTCAGATCCTCCTCATGCCCCGGTGCCTCACCGATAAAAACGATGTCGGCCTTCGGATCGCCCACACCGAATACAACTGCATGGCGTTCTTCTGAGAGCGCACAGGCGGTGCAAGTGGATGCCTGCAGGGCGATATCCTGAAGCGAACTGTTCCCAGATGAGGTTTGATTAACTGGTGGAACTGAGAGCGCCGCCTCTGAATTCGCCATAACAGGCTTTTCAATAGATGAAGAGTAGTGCTCTCTTTCAGCAATAGGCTCACTGGCTTCAT
>Ga0316191_10002783_pt1 | contig 12804 bp, 13 predicted proteins | sample Eddworburr2cm_MG_FD_204928 | JGI IMG/M metagenome (GOLD analysis project Ga0316191, IMG submission 204928) | Coastal sediment microbial communities from Maine, United States - Eddy worm burrow 2 cm | ecosystem: Environmental > Aquatic > Marine > Coastal > Sediment | place: USA: Maine...
AATTGTTCAAATGGCGGAAGACTTTGACCTGGATGGTATTCAAAAATTAGCAGATGACTTGGATTCATGCTAATAATCCAGATTTTTTGGATTGCGTAACGAAATGTGAAAAATTGCCGAATGATGGGTTAACGGGTATAAATACACAATACCACGTGATCCCAATTGCTTATAGATTGCGCTTACAAAGATACAATGGATGGGGCACGAGATTATAAAGACAGTTTGACACTATTTAACGTACTGCCTGAACTTTAAATTGGATACCTTCCTTTTTCTGAAGATGAGCGATGATTTCAAAAATATTTCGAGCTTGCGGATTTCCCTTAGGACCAAACATGCGCATCAGGCTTTTAGGGGATTTAGCGGTTACTATACCAAGAGCATCAAAACCGATCGTGGCGTTAATATAATCTCGCAAGATAGCCTTTCCGGTATCCACGTCACCGATCAAAAGGCATTCAATCCCTTCCTTAAGTAGTTCTTCCCGAAAAGCCGAATCGCGTGCTATCCGGTTTTTAATAGTGTCTTTAAAATCTATAGTGAGTGCCATTTTCAGTTCTCCTGACGTTTTCGTCTTTTGTATTCTTTCCAAAGCGTCTTGGCGACCTCTATGTCATTCTGCTGGCGTTTCTTCGTACCTCCACCAAGCAAGATCACGATGCTATCGCCATCACGTCCAAAATAAATGCGGTATCCGGGGCCAAAGTCAATTCGACATTCCAGGATGCCCCCTCCAATGCCTTTGGTATTTGAAAAGTTGCCTTGCTCTATCCGCACAAGGCAGTTACAATCCTTGCGGCAGCAGGTGCGTTCAAGCGATCGAACCACTTGGCGTAAGGGCTTCGATCATTGGAGTCGATATATTCCTTGATTGTGATCATTGCTTAGAAAGTAACACATATGTTACCATTGGTCAACAGTAAGTTCGTGCAGAACTTGCATAGAAAAATTCCGGAAATCATAGAAGATGTTCAATTTGTGATTCTATCTAGAGCCTCAGGGTATCATCTATCTCAAAACCTGTGATATGTCTGATCTATGTGGCCACTATTTCTTTCGTTATTGCCGGTCATTGAATTCAGCGAGGCCAGGTCGATAGCGGGCGAAGTTTCCCTAAATTTCGAATACAATTGATTTCAGTGAGAACAAATGATTTGATCGGGTCCGGCGATACCCCTCAGGCTGAGATTATGTAACAAAATCATTATTGAATATTTGCTTTGGAATTGATATCGAATGGACACGAACTATATTACCGCAAGGATTTGCTTATTGAGGCTTTACCATGCAGGATTCGCTGCAAACAATTATTGAAACGGTGCGTAACTATAAAGGGCTGCTGCGCAAGCGCCCCATCAAAGAGATCTATGAAAAGCTGGGGGTGACCGCCCAATACGGGGATCAGCTGGCCAACTACGGGGAAGACACGGCCGTTATTCCGTGGCGGGATGGTTATTTACTTCTGGCCGCCGACGGCATGATGACGCAACTATTGGTGAATGAACCCTATGCGGCGGGAAAAGCATCCGTGATGGTAACGGTGAATGATATCTACGCCATGGGGGGCAAGCCCATCGGCATGGTCAATGTCATGGCCAGCGGCGACGAGGAGCAGAGGGCCAAGATCGTTGACGGTATCGCTAACGGGTGCCGCAAGCTGAGAGTACCCATGCTCGGTGGGCATGTCCATCCGGATGCCGCTGTGGACTGCCCCGCCTTGAGTGTGGCGATTTTAGGGCAGGCCGAAAATCTTTTGCGCAGTCATTTGGCCCAATCGGGCGATGAGCTCGTTTTGGCCGTGGACTTAAGCGGGCAGGCCGGTTGCCACACCGTTCTGAGCTGGGATGCCAATTCCGGCAAAACCGCCGAAGAGCTTCTGTTTCGCCTAGCGGCCTTGCCGGTGATCGCCGACCGCAAGCTCTGTCAAGCCGCCAAGGATATCTCCAATGCCGGGATTTTGGGAACGACCGCCATAATGCTGGAGAATTCGGCTAAAGGGGGACTCATTGATTTGGACCGCATACCCCGCCCCGATGGACTGGCATTAAAAGACTGGCTGTTGAGCTTCCAGAGTTTTGGTTTTATTTTGTCGGTAAACTCACAATATACCCGGGCGGTTCTGGATGTCTTTGCGGAGCACCGGGTTACCGCGGCGCTCATCGGCAAGGTAGTTGAGGAGCCTGTGGTCCGGGTCAAAAATGGCTCTGAATCCGGAGTGTTGTTTGATTTTCGCCATGAGATGATAACCGGCATTGCCTGCCCGCGTACCGATTAATTGTAGAAATTTCGTCAAATTTAAATTATCCGTCAAAAGTTAAAGGAGATCTCGACATGAAAACAGAAGCGAACGGCATTCAGATCAATTATGAACTTTCCGGCCAAGATAGTGCCCCAGTGGTGATGCTCAGTCATTCTCTAGCGTCAAGCATGGTGATGTGGAATCCCCAGTTGGATTTGTTGGCATCTCATTTTAAGGTGTTGCGCTATGATATCCGCGGCCACGGCGGTAGCGAAGCGCCGGAAGGTGCCTATACCCTGGAATTGCTAGCCGAAGATGCCGTCGCTTTACTGGACGTGCTGGGTATCGACCGCGTGGACTTTGTCGGGTTATCCATCGGTGGTATGATCGGCCAGGGTCTTGCCTTAAATCACGGAGATAGATTAAAAAACCTTGTCCTGTGCGATACCTCGGCCATCATGCCGGATCAAGCCCAGCCCATTTTGCAGGGGCGTATTGCTGCTGCCCGCGAAGACGGCATGCCGGGTCAGGTTGACGATACCCTCGATCGCTGGTTTACACCGGGATATCTCAAAGAAAATCCGCCCGAAGTAGAGATTATTCGGAAGCAGATCCTGGCAACCCCGCTGGCGGGATATATTGGCTGCAGCCAAGCACTGCGCGGACTCAATTATCTGGACCGCTTATCGGAGATCAAGCTTCCCACCCTGATTATTGTTGGTGAAGAAGATCCCGGAACACCAGTGGCCGCTTCTGAAGCCATACAGGCACGTATTCACGGTTCTAAGTTAGTGGTACTACCCGCTGCCCGGCATTTGTCCAATATCGAACAGTCCGGGGCTTTTAACGAGGCGCTGATGGATTTTTTACTAAACTAATGATCGGGTATGAAATAAGGCAGATACGGGATGTTGTGATCTGCCTTTTCTTTTATGGGCAGACATTGACAGATGCAGTACGCAATCTTAGCTTCAAGATAGCACAAAGTGTCAAGTGAGCTAAAGCTATAAGTGATCAAATTTGGCGATTTGACAAACCAAAATCATTATTTTCGATCGGAATCTGATTTCGCATCTGAAATTACGCCTACCCCGGTATGGCTTCTCTGGTAAGGTTGACCCGGTTCAAGTGGAGCCGTCCATTACTGCTACCCTCATGTCGCTTAGCAATAATAAGTATGTTTAAATCTTTTGCGGAGTGACGTATCAAAGTATCTGTGTTTCGTTTGTTATCTGGAGTCCTTTTTTGTAGATGTCTTGATATAAATGATCATCAGAAAGAAAGGGGGAACACATGAAAAAGCAAGTCATCAATTATGAAACGCTGGTAAAAATTACCAGCGCCATTTCCGCAACGAGAGATCCGGAAGAGGTTGTCGTCTTGACGGTGGAAAGTGTCAAAACCGCCATGGATGTAAAAGGCTGCACGCTGTTTCTGATCGATCGCAAGACCGAAGAACTTAAAATTGCAGGTTCTTATGGCCTTAGCCAGAATTACCTGGACAAAGGTCCCGTCAGTTCGTTGACATCGATTGCCGAGTCCCTAAAGGAAGGACCGGTGGCTATTTATGATGTTTCCGATGATCCCAGGCTTCAGTATCCCGAGGAAGCAAAAAAAGAAGGGATCGCCTCTATCCTGTCCGTTCCGATTACCGTTCACGGACAGGTTATCGGGGCGTTGCGCGTATATACGTCCGACCCCTGGGATTTTGTCCTGGAAGACGTGAACTTTGTCCATGCCGTGGCCCAGATCGCGGGGATGGCCATCGATTTGTGCCGCCTCAACAAGGGGTATAAAAGCAGCATTGAAATCTTGAAAACGATGCGCGATCCTAAATTGTTGAAAACAAGATAAAGGAAACCGGCAATGCCTGACTTCAAAGTTTCCAATATCGAACGGGAAATGGAAGTTTACGGATATGACGCGGTTGTAAAAAGCCACTGCCGGATGTGCCACGGCGGGTGCGGGGTTCTGGTCTATACCAAAAAGGGTAAAGTGGCCAAAATCGCCGGCGACCCGGACTGCCCGATCAACCATGGCACCCTATGCAGCAAAGGACTTGCCTCTACCCAGCTGGTTTATCACCCGGATCGGTTGACTTATCCGGTGCGCAGAATCGGACCCAAGGGCAGCGGCAAATGGGAGCGTATTTCCTGGGATGAGGCCCTGGATGCCATCGCCGGGCGGATCATTGACTATAAAGAGCGATTCGGCGCAGAATCCATTGTCATGGGATACGGCACCGGCCGGGAAAACGAAGCCGTGATTTACCGCTTTGCCAACCTGCTGGGAACGCCCAATGTGCTGACAGCCGGACATTTTTGCTATGGCCCCCGGATTGCCACCAGCATCATCACCTGCGGAACCAATCCCATTGTCGATTACGAAAATGATCCCAAGTGCATCATGGTGTGGGGCAACAATCTCGTTATCAGCAACCCGGATTGTTATAAAGGTGAGCCTTTTTCCGTCAGCCTGAATGCCGGTGCGAAGCTGATTGCCGTTGATCCTCGCTTCACCCGTATCGCCGCGAGGGCCGACGTCTGGCTGCAGCTCAGACCCGGCACCGATACGGCCCTGGCGTTGGGTATGCTCAATGTGATTGTGAATGAAGAACTGTATGACAAGGAATTTGTGGCGAATCATGTATATGGGTGGGAGCCCTTTGTCAAACGGGTTAATGAGTATCCCGTGGAAAAGGTAGCAAAAATCACCTGGGTACCCCAGGATAAAATCAGAAAAGCGGCACGGTTGTTCGCCACCACCAAACCGGCCGCCGTCCAGTGGGGCGTGGCCATCGAACAACAGATAAGCTGCGCGGACAACAATCGTGCCTTGATGGCCCTGATGGGAATAACGGGAAACATCGACGTTCCCGGTGGACAGGTCTTGTTTAGTACCCCTAAAATTAGAAATGTGGGCCGGTTCGGTGCCCACAAAATGCTGCCTGATGAGCAGGTAAAAAAACGTTTGGGCGGGGAGCGTTTTCGACTGGCCGGAAATTTTGCGATCATCAATCCCAAATGCGTCTGGGATGCGATTTTAGAGGAAACGCCGTATCCGGTAAAAATGCTTTTTTTCATCAGCTCAAACCCGGTCTTGACGCGTGCCAATGCCAAAGAGGTTTACCGCGCCCTTGAGAAGGTGGATTTTATGGCGGTGGCCGACTTTTTCCTGACCCCGACGGCCGAACTGGCAGATATCGTGTTACCCGCGGCCACCTGGCTTGAGATGGATTACATCGGAGATTTCTGGAAACGACATGGCTACCTGTTGCCGCGTCGGAAGGTGGTGCAGATTGGTGAATGCCGCTCCGATCATGAAATGCTCAATGATCTCGGCCACAGGGTAGGGCAGTCCGAGCATTGGTGGGACAGTTTTGAAGGCGGTCTCGACTATATCTTAGAACCTTCCGGGATGAAATGGCAGGACTTCAAGCGGATGGACTTCATGCGGGGGCCAGTGAAGTACCGTAAGTATCAGGAAAGAGGGTTTTCAACCCCCACCAAGAAGTTTGAGCTTTATTCAACCTTGCTCGAAAATTGGGGATACGATCCCTTACCGAAATTCCGTGAGCCCCCCGAAAGCCCCGTCAGTAAGCCGGAACGGCACAAACAGTTTCCCTATATTCTGATCACCGGTGCCCGTTTGCCCGGTTTTTTCCATTCGGAAAACCGTCAGGTACCTTGGCTGAGGGAACTTCACAAAGATCCGCTGGTGGAGATCCATCCCGAAACTGCTGAAAAAGAAGGGATCAAAGATGGTGAATGGGTCATTATCGAGTCTGTCCGGGGAAGCGTCCGGCAGCGTGCTAAACTCTATGCCGGCATCCATCCGAAGGTCGTGGCGGCACAGCATGGCTGGTGGTTTCCGGAAAAAAAAGATTCCGCCCATGGCTGGGATGCGTCCAATATCAATATTTTAACAGATAATGCCTATGAAACCTGTGATCCGGCCATGGGCGCCACCAGCGTTCGAACGCTTTTGTGTCGGATATATCCGCAGAGAAGCCGCCAATCCAAGTACTAAAAATGTCGTATTGGATATCAAAGCTTATTTGAGCATTAAGCTGCGAAAATTCCAAGCACCAAATAACAAATTACAAACAATATCAAAATTCCAATCTCCAATGATCCAAACACGTTTTGGATTTGATTCATTGTACATTGAGATTTGTTTGAAATTTGAGTTTTGTCATTTGGGATTTATGGGGACGAGCTTATGATAAAATTTAGCTTGACCATCGACAACCATTTATGCTGGGGCTGTAAAACCTGTGAAGTGGCCTGCAAACAGGAAAACCGGGTAGCGGATGGTGTTAAATTGATTTCAGTTCAGGAAAATGGCCCCACTCTAATTGACGGCAAGCTGGATTTTGCCTTTTATGTCAGCGTTTGCCGGCATTGCGATGATCCTGCGTGTGTCGAGGCTTGTCCGGAAGAAGCCATCGGCCAAAGAGAAGACGGCCTTGTTATCATTGATGATCATCTGTGTACCGGATGTCAGGCCTGTATCGAAGCGTGTCCCTACGATGCCATGACGTTTGACGAGGATAAAACCGTGACACAAAAGTGTCATCTCTGCCATCACCGGGTGGACCGGGGGCTTGTTCCCGCCTGTGCCGACAATATCTGCCCGGCGCATTGCATCTATTTCTTATCTTCAGAAACTAACCCTCTTCCGCCGGATCCACGTGAACAATGACTCTGTCGAGGGTATCCATTTCTCCTACAAGACAACGCTCCACTGCTTTGGCAATGCGGTGGCCTTCAACCACAGCCATTTGACCGTCTACGACAATATGGATTTCTACCTGATAGAAACCTCCTGAAGTTCGAACCCTGAGATCATGGGCATCCATGACTCCTTCCACAGACAGAGAACATTGCATAATCTCTTTTATTATTTCAGGCCGAGGGGCGGTGTCGGTGAATTCACGCAGGGTTTTCCATAGAATATCCAACCCGACCTTGATGATAAAGAAAGATACGATCAGAGCGGCGCAGGCGTCCAGGACGTGCCAGGAAGGCTTAATCAGCGTCCCACCAACACCCAGTAAGACCGCTATTGAGGAAAGGGCGTCCGAACGGTGATGCCATGCATTGGCCACAATCAGCTGGCTTTTTATGCGCCGTCCGATTAAAACCGTGTATCGGTACAGGGCTTCTTTTAACGCAATAGACACGCCGGCTCCAATCAGGGCAATCCCCGTGGGATGATATGCGGTGTGCCGATGGATATTCAACGCTGCATCAAATCCCAGATATACGGCCGTTCCAATGAGGGCCAGCCCGATGATGGCGGATGCCAGCGTCTCGATGCGGGCATGCCCGAAATGATGCTCTTCATCAGGGGGCTTCCGTCCAATTTTAATACCGACAAGAACCACAGCGTCGGTAAAGAGGTCGGAAATAGAGTGGACTGCATCCGCAATCAGGGCCTGACTGTCTCCGATGATACCGGCTGAGAACTTAAGCAGGATCAAGAAAATATTTACAAAAAGACCAAGTAGCGTAACCTTTTTGCCGGCCTTTACTGATGATATCTCAGATTCGGACATAAGTCTCTTACAGGACGGTTTAGTGTATGCTACTTTCTATCTTCCCCGGCCTAAGAAATCAATCTACAATCTGCTTAGATTGTCGCATGTGGGACAAATAGATCTGAGTCTAGACCTGGTTCACCGTGCTTACCGGGTTAGTTCGGTGCAGTACTACTATAAGATATTTAGGATGATTCGGCTCTATTGGATATAAGGTGTGACAGCATGACCCCATGCCTTTATGCGCGTCTAGATGTGATTTGTTTGATGCGGGCCTGAATTATTTTTTCTTCATGCTGCCGTTTTTTGCTTACCGCTTCGGTTACCTTGGCGATGATTTGATCCATGTCAACCGGTTTCATCAAGTAATCAAAGGCGCCCTGTTTCATTCCCTCAATGGCCGATGCGACATCCACGTGACCGGAAAGCATTATAACCTCCACCAGGGGATATTTTCGTTGGATCTCCGCCAGCGTTTCAATTCCGTCCATGCCCGGCATTTTGACATCCAGAATAACGACTTCGATGCTACTGTTTCTTTCAAGTACCTGCAACGCCTCTTCGCCGCTGAACGCTTTTGATGTTTCAAAATTCCTTAACTCTAAACGTTCACTGAATGTTTCAACGAAAGAGACTTCATCATCTACCAATAATACGTTTGCGATGCTCATTGACGTATTTCCTTTTAAAAGTATTTCAGATTCGAATTTCGTTTTGAAAGTGCCTATGATAACTCCCTTCATAAGCCATCCCGCCGTGGCGGGATGAGAATTGAAAAGGTTCTACCGTTCCAGGGTGATCACAGCACATTGATCTAAATCTGAACTATGCCGGCGGCTTATGAAGGGAGTTATAAATTCATATTTTACCTTATCATATGAACCAAACCTTAAGCAAATACCAAATTTAATCCATATAAAATGCCCGCTCAACGCGCCTGCCTCTTCGCACTGCAATCACGGGGAAAAGCATATTCCGCTTTATTCAAAAATGACTTGAATTAAACAATACATTAATTTAGACTACCTAATTTAATCACAATAATATTTTAACTGTGCAAGCAATTGGTTGGAGGGTTACCGTGAGTGATTATCTTGTTAAGGAATTAATGGTGCCGCTGTCGGAATATGCAACGGTGCTGGAGGGCTCAACCCTGTTTGATGCGGTCCTGGCCCTGGAAAAGGCTCAGGAGGAGTTCGACCACACCAAATATAAGCACCGAGGTGTCTTAATTCTGGATAAAAATAAACGGGTTATTGGCAAATTAGGTCAATTGGACGTGTTGCGTGCCCTTGAACCGAAAAATGAGGACTCGGGTAAAATTAAAGAACTCAGCCAATTCGGCTTCAGTTACAATTTTGTCCACAAAATACGCAAGCAGCGGCGGCTGAAGGCAGCGCCCTTGAAGGACCTCTGCAGTAAGGCATCCAAATTAAAGGTCGAAGATTTCATGCAGGCCCCCTCGGAGGGAGAATTTATTGAAGAGGAAGCCTCTCTTGAAATGGCGATTATGCAGTTGGTGATGGGGCGGCATATATCACTGTTAGTAACCCGGGGCAAGGATATTATCGGGATATTGCGCATGACGGACGCTTTCGCGGCCGTATTCCACACCATGAAAGAATGTGAAAACTGAGTACTTGATTTTCCGACAACATATTGTCAGACAAAGCCCGAGAAGAGCCTAAGGATGCATTATGAAAGAATTGGAAAAACTACTGGAACGAATTATTCAAAGAATCAATATTAACTTGCGTGAGCTCGAGTACGACGTAAGTCCTTTTATCAAAAATCTGGTTCCACTTCATCAGATGGTCAAATTCTATGCCTTCTACGGCATTACCCCCAACCATCCCCTTGATTTGGTATTCAGACATTCCAGTCTGGCCGGAAGTTATTTTTTGGGGAAAATCCGAACCAGAAATTCGATACTTTACAAAAGTGATATCCGTGGCGACGAACTAAAACAGAAGGGTGATGTATTTCAATATCAAAAGTTTGAAATACCGATCACCAGAGATGAGGGCATTGACATCGAAGACAGTTTTCTCATCAAAACCCTGGTTCATAATTTTTCACACGATCCGGAAACCCTTGAAAAGTTTTTTATCAGAGATACCGTCTCCACCCATTACGCCAATATCCACGGCTCCCCCATCGACGGATGTTTTCTGGGACCGTTTGCCACCGTCGATCTGACAAGCATGCGTGATTGCGTTATTGGGACATTTTCTTATGTTCAGGCCGGCGAGGTCGGGCATCTTAACGTCAGCCCCGGAACTGTGTGGGTCCGCAATCCCGACGAGTTCAATTTTTTGTATCGTCATCCCCTCAACAAATTGAACCACTACATAAACTTTATTGCGGGCAGACTGCCCCAGGGGTTCCTTATGGATTTTGTGGATGACCGCAAAGAAGGCTTCCAGCGCGTTTTTAATGCGGTCAATCTTGAACAGTCCTTTCCAGTTCCCAGCAATGCCTCACTGGATCGTTATGCGGTGATCAAACCCAAGACCCACATCAGCGAGAATGTTTTGGTCGCCCAGCGTGCTTATCTACAAAATGCATGGCTCGGCAAGGGTGCCAATGCCCAGGAAAATTGTTATATCATCAATTCTCGCCTGGAAGGTTGTAATGTGACCGCTCATGGGGCGAAAATCATCGAGGCCGATCTGGGGAAAAACATATTCGTCGGATTCAATAGCTTTTTGAGGGGGCGGGCCGATAGCCGGTTGACTATCGGCAACGAGAGTATCATCATGCCCCATACCATCATCGATATTAAAAAACCATTAACCATACCGCCCGAGCATCTGGTCTGGGGTCTGATTACGAATTCGCAAGAGCTGGCATCGAACAGCATGACCCTCAAAGACTTTTCCAAAATCAATAATGGCCTGATAAAAGGCAATATGTCTTTTGAAGGAAATGGCGCCGGTTTTGTCACCGCCTTCCGCGAACGCATTCATCACATTCTCGAGGCCAACGGGGCCTTTTTTGACGGCAATAAGAACAGGGGACATGCCCAAAAGAACCAGAACATCTCCTTTAATACGATTCAGCCTTATCCAGACGGCAAATTGCAAGGGCTGTATCCGGCCATTGTGATTCAGCCTTGATCCAGGGTGATGAAACAGCAGGTAACGATGGGGTTAATTTTGCATACCCTTAAATCGGCTTATTGGGCAGTTATTGATTTTAGAATTTAGATTTTGGATTGCGGATTTGTTGTATCGCTTTGCTCTATCTTTTTTAATTGATCCGCCGGAGGCGAACCTAAAATCCAAATTCTAAAATCCAAAATCCCAAATTTATGAGGGAAAAAAGTGGGGCTCCTCACGGCACCGTCAAGACGATTTGAAATAAGTCAGCAGAGCATGAAGATTGGTCAGCGGGTGCGGCGGACAGCCTGGAATATACAGATCCACCGGCAACAGACGATCCAGGCCTTCGGTGATCTCGGAGCTTCCGCGAAACGGGCCACCGGATAGCGCGCAGCTGCCCACGGCGATAACAACTTTGGGAGCCGGCGTTGCCTCATAGGTTTGCAGCAGGGCTGTTTTCATATTCCTGGAAACGGGACCCGTTACAACGATTCCGTCGGCATGGCGCGGCGAGGCCACGAAGTTGATGCCGAAGCGGGCCAGATCGAAAAACGGCGTGGCCAGCACGTTCAAATCAGCCTCGCAGGCATTGCAGCCGGCGGCTGATACCTGGCGTAGCTGCAGGGAGCGACCGAACAGTTTTTTAAAATGTTTTTTAGCATGTTCGGCCAGGGAAGGGAGTTCACCCGCGGTCAGAAGGTAGTCTTTTTCAGCCACCGCCAGCTCAAAATCTTGGCTGAAAGACACGAACCGGCCTTCAGAAAGGCGCTCACAGGTGCCGCAGAACACACAACGCCCCAGATCGATTATTTTGCGTTCGGCATCGATGGCTTCCTGGGGACAGGTTGCCGCGCATTCGGCTGCCAAGTCGGATGAGGCCTCTGCATGGATCTGGGGCCGCCCGCGATAGCGCGCCGGCAATTCGATCGTGGTTTTTGGGTAAGCGCTGGTCCGGCAGCCCTGTTCAAATCTGTTTTTCAGCGTATTTAGCATTTTGCTTCACTTTGGTGATTTATGATTTTTAATCTTGTTTTTTTCAGGTTCCTGCTATATCGGCAAACCATTTGCCTTCTACCCCTGTAAAAACAAGCACTATAGATCAAAGCCGCAGTAGGATAGATTGTAGCTCTTGTTGTTGAGCGGGAAATCGGAGATCCCCGTATCCCTCAAGGCCATGGCCAATCCGTTCCAGTTGTGAAATGACGGATCTTTTATTTTATAGTGCAGGATTTTCCCGTCGGCATCCGTCAGCAAACAATGCGACACCTCCCCGCGCCAGGCCTCGTTGAGGGTAACAGCCAGGGACGACGGCGCCAGCTTATAACTTGTATCTTCAACACAACGGGTTTCAATCGGGCTGCTCAGCAAGGATTCAATAATTGAGATGGATTGCAGCACTTCGTCGGCCCGCACCTTGGCCCGGGCATACACGTCCCCGGTGGGTTCGGCATTCTGCGGGATATCCAGGCGGTGGTAATGCTCCGTTGGAAAATTACGCCGCACATCGTAGGGAATCCCACTGGCACGACCGGCGGGGCCCACCAGGCCCAGTTTTTCAGCGTCCGACGTGCTGACCACCCCGCAGCCTTCGAACCGTGATCGGACACTGGATGTTGCAAAAAGCAGATCGCTGACATGTTTGACCTGGGGTTTCAATTCTGTGATACGTTCGGTCAGGACGCGGCGGTCTTCATCGGTCAGCGGGAAGCGCACGCCGCCGGGTCGGACCAGGCCCTTGCCGAAACGGTTGCCGCATATCCACAGGCTCATGTTCAGAAAATCGCCGCGCATGCGGCCGCAGTAATTGGCCGGCGGTAAAAAAGCCACATCCCCGCTCAAGGCGCCGAGGTCGCCGACGTGATTGGCAATACGCTCCAGTTCCAGGCCGATCGTGCGGATAATGCGTGCGCCGGCAT
>Ga0316191_10002786_pt1 | contig 12800 bp, 10 predicted proteins | sample Eddworburr2cm_MG_FD_204928 | JGI IMG/M metagenome (GOLD analysis project Ga0316191, IMG submission 204928) | Coastal sediment microbial communities from Maine, United States - Eddy worm burrow 2 cm | ecosystem: Environmental > Aquatic > Marine > Coastal > Sediment | place: USA: Maine...
CTGCCTGGGCCGCAGCCGTGTCCCATTCGCAGGTCGGGCCGAGCCGCGGATACACGTCAGCTTCACCGGTTGCCACCAGGCAGAGCTTGAGAGAGCTGCCCATGGGGACCATCTCATGTTCGCCCAGGCGCTCGAGATAAGCATCCAGTGACGCGCCGCGGTGCGAACGGCTGCCCACTACGCGGATCGGTCCCGGTTCGACTACTCGCGGTTTGAGTTTCTCGGCATTACCACCGGGTAAGCGACGGAAGGCGCCGCCACCCAGACAACCGTAGTAATCAGTGTCCTTGACCGGCACATGAACGACCCCGAGAACCGCCTCGTGACCCTGGATCAGCGCGATGTTGACCGTAAACTCGCCGTTGCGCTTGATGAACTCCTTGGTCCCGTCCAGCGGGTCCACCAGCCAGTATTCATCCCAGGAAGCGCGTTCGGAAAAGGGAATATCCGCCGACTCCTCAGACAGGATCGGAATTTCCGGCGTCAGACGGCTCAGGCCGGCGACGATAGCCCGGTGCGACGCCATGTCCGCAGCGGTAAGCGGCGAATCATCCTGTTTTGCGGTGACCTCGATCTCACCCTGATAGACATCCAGAATCCGGGCGCCGGCCTCGCGGGCGATCGCCACCACAGGTTCCAGCAACGCGGCCGGGTCATGGGTCATGTGAATCTCCTCGTGTCGGTCCAGCATTATATGATACCGCGCCATGAGCTTTGTCGACGGTGCACATTTTGACTGGGAGTCCATCGACACCGTCCTGCTGGACATGGACGGGACCTTGCTGGACCTGCAGTTTGACAACTTCTTCTGGCAGGAAGTAGTACCGCAGCGATATAGCGAGACCCTCGGGATTGCGCTGGACGAAGCCCATCGCCGCTTGCTACCAAAATTTGCCGAGAAGCGCGGCACTCTGGAGTGGTATTGCCTCGACTACTGGAGCCGGGAACTGGGCATCGATATCGCCAGACTCAAGGAGGAGGTTGAAGATCACATCGACTTTCTGCCCGACATCCCCGACTTCCTGCAAGCGGTGCGCCGGGCAGGCAAGCGATTGGTGCTGGTCACCAACGCTCATCAGGTCACGCTACGGTTAAAGCTGAGGCGGACTGGTCTGCAGCGCTTTCTTGATGCGGTGCATTCATCGCATGATATCGGACTGCCAAAGGAAAACAGAGGGTTTTGGCGGTTGCTGCAAGCCCTGGAGCCATTCGATCCGACCCGCACCGCGTTGGTGGATGACAGCCTGCCGGTGCTGCGTTCGGCCCATGAATTTGGCATTGCCCGAGTCATCGCGATTCGCCGCCCGGACAGTTCGCGCCCACGTCAGACGGTGGACGGGTTTGACGGTGTCGACGGCCTGCCGGACCTCGGCCAGCCACCAGGCCGGAAACCGGATTAACGCGCCCGACCGCAGGACTGCGAACGGCTGTTAGCTCTTGGCCGCGCTGCCTCTGGGTCGCCGTCCGCCGCCACCCTGGCGCTTATTGCCTCCATGGCCACCGCCCGCGCTGGATCCGCCTTTTCCGCGACGGGTGTCTGGTTTGCGCGCCCGCCGCGGCGGATGCCGGACCTTTTCCGCCAACATTCCAGGATCGACCGCCTCCACCGGCAGCTTCATCCCGATGTAGGCCTCGATCTCCGGCAGAATCATCACGTAGTTCTCGCAGCCTAAGCTGACCGCATGGCCCGCCGCGCCGGCTCGTGCGGTGCGGCCAATCCGGTGCACGTAGTCCTCCGCATCCTGCGGCAGGTCATAGTTGACCACGTACTCCACATCGGGAATATGCAGGCCCCGCGAGGCGACATCGGTGCCGACCAGCACCGGCAGGGTGCCGTTCTGAAAATCGCGCAGCATGCGCTGGCGTTTGCGCTGCGGGACATCGCCCGACATGGCCTCCGCCTGTATGCCGTTCGCAGTCAGATAATCCGCGACCCGCTCGGCGTCACGCTTCATATTGACGAACACCATGGTCCGGCGGGCGTCGTGTTGGCGCAGCAGGCCGATCAGTAAAGGCATCTTCTCGGTGTTGGAGGGGAAGTAGATACTTTGCTTGACGCGGTCAGCGGTTACCTTCTCCGGTTCGATGCGTATCAGCTCCGGATCATTCATGTGTTCGTATGCGAGTTCCATAACGCGATGACTTAAAGTCGCCGAGAACAACATGTTCAAGCGGTCGCCGGGTGGCGGCAGCCGCCGCATCACGTAACGGATGTCCTTGATAAATCCGAGGTCGAACATGCGGTCAGCTTCGTCGAGAACCATGACCTGGATGCCCCGGAAGCTGAACACGCCTTGCTTGAAATAGTCGATAATCCGACCAGGCGTGCCGATGAGAAGGTCGACGCCGGCCGCCAGCATGTTGCGCTGCTTGTCGTAATCGGTGCCGCCGTAGGCAAGCCCAAGCGTAAACCCGGTGTACTGGCCGAGCAGCTCGGCATCCTTGTGGATCTGGATCGCGAGCTCGCGCGTCGGCGCCAGCATCAGGCAGCGTGGATCGGAAGAGCTACCTTCGGGAAGGGACGGATTGCGCTGAAGATAATCGAACGCAGCCAGCAGGAATGCCGCTGTTTTGCCAGTTCCTGTCTGGGCCTGACCGGCCACATCCCGGCCTTTCAGCGCAATCGGCAGGGTCTTGGCCTGGATCGGCGTGCAGAAAGTAAAACCGGCATCTTCGACGCCGCGGGCTACCTCGGCGGACAGGCCGAGTTCCTCAAAGGTGAGCTTGCTGAGATGAGAGTCGGGCATAGTTACTTAATTTCCGCCGCAAAAGCTGGTATAAAACTTGAAAAGTGCGGGGAGTCCGGTACAAAATACCGGTCAGGGCATTGGACCCGCCTCCCCCCGAGACGCTCTGTCACCGACCGTATCCAGTAATTCCCAGTCATAAGCGGTGAGCGACCGCGCCATTTTGCCCTATCGGGCTTAGCGCGTCACATAGCGCGATTATGACTGGATCATCGGCTAGACGAGTCGGAAAGGGTCCATGAGTAATAAATCCCGTAAACGACAAATGACGGAGGACAAATAGTGAGCGATTCTATCGTTTACACCACGGATTCCAGCTTCAAGGCGGACGTGCTGGATTCAGACCTGCCAGTATTGCTGGACTTCTGGGCAGAGTGGTGCGGTCCCTGCAAGATGATTGCCCCGATCCTTGACGAGATCGCCGGCGACTATCAGGGCAAAGTACGTATCGCCAAGATCAATATCGACGAGAACCCGCTGACGCCGCCGAAGTTCGGCATCCGCGGGATCCCGACCCTGATGCTGTTCAAGAACGGCGCCGTCGAGGCCCAGAAGGTGGGCGCGGTGTCAAAGGGACAGTTATCTGCATTTCTGGACGAGAATTTGTGAGAGGATACTTGGGCAATAATCCCCCCCGCGGACGCGGACAAAACAAAAATCAGGCACGTGGCAACTCCGGCGGCAACAAGAAGCCGAGGCGCCGCAGGCAACATTCGGAAGAATTTCCTGATCTGCAGGAATTCGAGGTCATCTCCGAAGAAGATCTGGCACGCAGCGAGAAGGCCATGCACCTCACCGAGCTCAAACAGAAGCCGGTGGCGGAGCTGGTCGAGCTGGGTACAGCCATGGGGCTGGAAAACCTGGCGCGCTCCCGCAAGCAAGACATCATTTTCGCCATTCTCAAGGCACATGCCCGAAATGGTGAGGACATCTATGGCGATGGCGTGCTCGAGATATTGCAGGATGGATTCGGCTTTCTCCGCTCCGCAGACAGCTCCTATCTGGCCGGGCCCGACGACATCTATGTCTCGCCCAGTCAGATTCGGCGCTTCAATCTGCGCACCGGTGACACCGTTTCCGGGCTGATCCGGCCACCCAAAGATGGGGAGCGCTATTTCGCGCTGCTCAAAGTAGGCAAGATCAACCTTGATGCGCCGGAGAATGCCCGCAATAAGGTTCTGTTTGAAAATCTGACCCCGCTGTTTCCGACCGAGCGCCTGAAACTCGAATGCGGCACCGGAAGTACCGAGGATCTGACCGCTCGCATCATCGATCTGGTCGCTCCGATGGGCAAGGGTCAGCGCGGCTTGCTGGTTTCGCCGCCGAAGGCCGGCAAGACCATGCTGCTGCAAAACATCGCCTCATCGATCGCCGCCAATCATCCTGAGTGCGACCTGATGGTCCTGCTCATCGATGAACGTCCTGAGGAAGTCACCGAGATGGCGCGCACGGTGCGCGGTGAGGTGGTTTCCAGCACCTTCGATGAGCCCGCCAGCCGCCATGTTCAGGTGGCCGAGATGGTGATCGAAAAGGCCAAGCGCCTGGTTGAGCACAAACGCGATGTGGTCATTCTGCTGGACTCGATCACTCGACTGGCCAGAGCCTACAACACCGTAGTGCCCTCTTCAGGCAAGGTTCTGACCGGCGGTGTCGACGCCAATGCCCTGCAGCGTCCGAAGCGTTTCTTCGGCGCCGCCCGCAATATCGAGGAGGGCGGCAGCCTGACCATTATCGCCACGGCACTGGTAGATACCGGTTCGCGAATGGACGACGTCATTTTCGAGGAGTTCAAGGGCACCGGTAACTCGGAGGTGCATCTGGATCGGCGGATCGCTGAGAAGCGTATCTTCCCGGCGATCAATATCAATCGCTCGGGCACTCGAAAAGAAGAGTTGCTGACGCGGCCAGATGAATTGCAGAAAATGTGGATTCTGCGCAAGCTGCTGCATCCGATGGATGAGCTCGCCGCGATTGAATTTCTGCTGAGCAAGCTGCAGGACACCAAGACCAACGATCAGTTCTTTGATTCGATGAAGCGCTGAGGGCGGCGCCGCTCTAACGCGCCTGACGTCGTGCACTGCAGATACCGCAGGCGGAGGCCTTGGCGTTCCGCGACGCGATCAGTTTGCTCAGACTACTGCGGGCGTGGCGGGAGTACTACACCCGGGCTTTGATCAGATTGGCTCAGGTCTCGCGCTGGATGGCGCGGTAGGCGATATCCCGGCGACAAAACACGCCGTCCCAGCTGATACTGTCGACGACTTCGTAGGCGCGCTTCTGGGCCGCGGCCACTGTGTTGCCCAGAGCCACCGCGCACAGGACCCGGCCGCCGTTGGTGACTACCTGTTGCTGCTGATCCAGAGCAGTGCCTGCATGGAATACCTTCACGTCCTCGCCAGCGACCCGGTCCAGTCCTGAGATCACAGCGCCCCTGGCGTAGTCCTCCGGATAGCCTTCGGCGGCCAGTACGACTCCGACCGCGGCCCGCGTGTCCCATTCGATCCGGCATTGGTCCAGACTGCCGTTCAGTGCGGCCAGACATAATTGCGGCAGATCTGATTTCATCCGCATCATGATCGGCTGGGTCTCCGGGTCGCCAAAGCGGCAGTTGAACTCAAGCACATTGGGTGTGCCGTCCGCATCGATCATCAATCCTGCATAGAGGAAGCCCGTGTACGGCATGCCTTCCGCGGCAAGCCCGCGAACCGTCGGCTGCATGACTTCCTGCATGATGCGCTGGTGCATCTCCTGGGTAACCACCGGCGCGGGTGAATAGGCGCCCATGCCACCGGTATTCGGACCTCTGTCGCCGTCGTCACGCGCCTTGTGGTCTTGCGAACTCGCCATCGGGAGGATCACGTCTCCGGCCACCATCGCGATGAAGCTGGCTTCCTCTCCCTGCAGGAACTGCTCAATTACGATGCTCGCCCCGGCCGAGCCAAAGGCTCCCTGGTCAAGCATCGCAGTAGCAGCGGCTTCGGCTTGCTCCGTCGTGTCGGCGACGATTACGCCCTTGCCGGCCGCGAGACCGTCCGCTTTCACCACCAGCGGCGCACCGTGCGCGCGGATGTACTCCAGCGCAGGCGCAAGCTCGGTAAAACTCGCGTAGGCGCCAGTCGGGATATTGTGCCGCTGCAGGAATGCCTTGCTGAATGCCTTGGAGCCCTCGAGGCGGGCACTGGCCGCCGATGGACCAAAACAGGCCAGACCCTGTTCCTGAAAGCGGTCGACGATACCGGCCACCAGTGGTGCCTCAGGGCCTACTATTGATAGCTCGATGCGCTGATCGACGACAAAGGCGATCAGCGCATCAATGTCGTCAGCGGCAATATCAACGTTGAGAATCCGCGGCTCAAGAGCGGTGCCGGCATTGCCCGGCGCGACGTACACGGTCTCCACTTCATCCGAGCGGGCGCACTGCCAGGCCAGCGCATGTTCCCGGCCGCCGCCGCCGATCACTAGTACCTTCATTGCTGTTGCCTCTTCGGGTCGGCGGTCCGCGGTCAGTGGCGGAAATGCCGGATGCCGGTAAACACCATGGCCAGACCGTGTTCATCAGCGGCGGCAATGACTTCGTCGTCGCGGATAGAACCACCGGGCTGGATAATTGCGCTGATGCCATGTTCCGCACCGGCATCAACACCATCGCGGAACGGGAAGAACGCGTCGGAAGCCATCACCGAACCCTTTACCTCGAGGCCGGCATCCGCCGCCTTGATCGCGGCGATGCGCGTGCTGTAGACGCGGCTCATCTGTCCCGCGCCGACACCGATAGTCATGTTGTCGCGGGCAAAAATGATCGCGTTGGATTTGACGTAATGCACGACGCGCCAGGCGAACAGCATGTCGCGCACCTCGGCATCGTCAGGTTGGCGGGCGCTGACCACTTTCAGATCAGCAGCCTGCAACTGCAGATTGTCCGGTGTTTGCAGCAGAACGCCGCCGCCAACCCGCTTCATATCCAGGCCTTTGGCCTGTTGCATGTCCTTGAGCAACAGTACGCGCAGGTTTTTCTTTGCTTGCAGCACGGTCGCCGCGTCCGGCTCCAGCGCGGGTGCGATGATGACTTCTGCAAATTGCTGTCCGGTGATCGCCGTGGCGGTAGCGCCATCCAATGCGCGATTGAAGGCGATGATGCCGCCGAATGCAGATGTCGGGTCGGTGCTGTATGCGCGCTGGTACGCGCTGCCGATATCCTCCGCCATGGCGACGCCGCAGGGGTTTGCGTGCTTGACGATGACGCAGGCGGGGGCTTCGAATTGCGCCACACACTGGAGCGCCGCGTCGGCATCGGCGATGTTGTTAAAGGACAGCGCCTTGCCCTGTACCTGGTGCGCCCCGGCAATCCCTGGCGCGGCAGCCCCTTCGGTATAAAACGCGGCTTGCTGGTGCGGGTTCTCGCCATAGCGCAGGTCCAGACGCTTTTGAAAGCTCAGCGTCACCTGCTGGGGAAACGTCTCTGCGGGGTCGGCGAACTCCGACCGTGCCTGCAGCCAGTCACTGATCGCGGCGTCATACGCCGCGGTGTGGGCAAAAGCCTTGGCGGCCAGTCGCCGTCGGAACGACAGAGGAAGCGCACCGTCGCCCGCGTCCATCGCATCAATCGTCGCGGGATAGTCGAATGGAGACACCACTACCGCCACCGAGTCGTGATTCTTGGCTGCGGCGCGGACCATGGCCGGACCGCCAATGTCGATATTCTCGATAGCGTCCGCAAGTCCACAATCCGGTGCGGCGACGGTCTTCCGGAACGGGTAGAGATTCACCACCAGCAGATCGATGGCGGTGATCTGATGCTCCGCCATCACGGCGTCGTCAGTTCCCCGGCGACCAAGCAGACCACCGTGAATTGCCGGGTGCAGGGTCTTGACCCGCCCGTCCATGATCTCCGGAAACCCGGTCACGGACGAGACGTCTGTGACTGTCAGGCCATGTTCGCGCAACAGCCTGGCCGTTCCACCGGTAGAGAGGAGCTCGACGCCGCGCGCGGCGAGCTGGCTTGCCAGTTCGGCAACGCCGTCCTTGTCGGAGACGCTCAGCAGCGCCCGCTTAACGCGATTGTCGTTGCTCATAGACTTGAATGTTGCCAGTGCTTGCAGCGTGGTGTCAGATCAGGCGCCGCGGGCGTGGCAATGACTCGCGGACCGGTGACAGCCGCAGTGAGGCCAGGACAGGCCTGGCCGAAGCCGGCTGCAAACTCCCTGAGCATATGGCCCTGTTCGCCAGGCATGCGGCAGCCACTGTTGCCGCCGTGGATACGGCGCGAATTTGTGATAGTCGCCGCGCGGACCGCGCGATAGCGTTGCTTACCGCTCAATTCGGAACCACGCGAATCCATTTGGCAGGACGCCAGCATGTCAACGCTCCATCAAGTGCCGTCGATGATCGGGATCAGCAGGCGGCGGCGGATACGGGATCATTCTGGCGATAGTCCCGGTGGCGGCTGCCTCAGCCCAGCAGATCGTGGATACGCAACTTCTTGCGCAGCGTACCTCGATTGATGCCAAGTATTTCAGCTGCGCGGCTCTGATTGCCGCCAGTGTATTGCATCACTGCCTTGAGTAGCGGCGCTTCCACTTCACCGATGACCAGTTCATACAGTTCGGCGGGTTTGTGCCCATTCAGATTGGCGAAATAGTTATTAATTGCCTCTTCGGTGACGCTGCGCAGAGGCCGGGTGCCGGTGGATACCTCGAGTCCGGTAAATTGTTTCATCACGTTTTTATTTTCCTGTCTATGCTGCCAGCTCTTCTGTCGGAGTCTGGTCAAAAAATGCTTCAACCAAGCGCAGCTGTTCTGCGGCGCTTTCTACACGTACCACTTGCCGCCTGAAAATCCTGGCGTCTGACCGCGAACGGCAATACCACGAAAGGTGCTTCCGGGCCACCCGCAAACCGATGTACTCACCATAAAAAGAGTACAGCTGGTCGAGGTGGGCGAGCATGATATCACGGACTTCGGAGCCTGTAGGCGGAGCCAGATCAAGTCCGGTGCGGAGGTAGTGATCGATCTCGCGAAAGATCCAAGGCCGGCCCTGTGCCGCGCGCCCGATCATCACGCCGTCAGCGCCGGTCAGGGCCAGCACATGCGCCGCCTTTGCCGGCGAATCGATGTCACCATTGGCAATTACCGGGATCGACACGGATTGTTTGATCAATCGAATCGTTTCGTACTCGGCCTCACCGCCGAATCTGCACGCCCGAGTACGACCATGGACGGCGAGGGCGGCGATCCCGCACTGCTCCGCGCGCAGCGCGATGCTCAGGCCGTTGCGTTGCGCGAGATCCCAGCCGGTGCGGATTTTCAGGGTCACCGGGACCTGCACAGCCGCTACCGCGGCGTCCAGGATACGGCCAACGAGCGCTTCGTCACGCAGCAGCGCCGAGCCGGCCATCTGCTTGCAGACTTTTTTGACCGGACACCCCATGTTGATATCGACGATTTGCGCGCCGTGGTCAACGCTGAGGCGCGCGGCATCGGCGACCATACGCGGATCTGCGCCGGCAATTTGCACGATTACCGGCTCACCTTCGCCGGTGTGGTCAAGGCGAAGGCGACTTTTCTCGGAACCCCAGAGACGGGTATCCGAGGTGATCATCTCCGATGCCGCCATGCCGGCGCCCAGGCGCCGGCACAGCTGACGGAACGGTCGATCCGTCACGCCGGCCATCGGCGCCAGTGCAAGATTGTTTTTGAAGGTGTATGGGCCGATCTGCATAGCGCCGGGAAATGGGTCCGCTTAGGGGTCGCCCATGATACCGGCGCGCATCCGCTGGTCAATTGTGGCCGGTGCCGGGCAATGGGACATTCCGGCCTCGGTCCCGCGGGGCAATCAGCGGCGGTCAGACAGACATTGCAAGCGCCCGCCTGGTGACTCCAGGCAGACATCGACACTGAAGCCCTCTGCGGCAGTTCCCGGCGAGCGCAGCGTCACTTCGGCGCGCGCGCGCTCAGCCGCGCCCATCAGGCGGCCGGCGGAGTAAGCGCGGAGATAATTGCGGGGCAGGAAGTCCTCCTGGCCGATGGCCTGGCCCCAGCGATTCTCCAAAGTAACCCGCAGCACGGGATAGGGTTGTGCAAACTCCGCCGTATTGGTGAACGCGGCCTCGACCACCAGGTCATTGCCCTCAGAGCGCGCTGAGGAATCGACAATATCGAATGCACTAATCTCCCAGTCCGGCTGCACCTCAAGCTCAAGAACCTGATAGGCGCTGGTCAGGGTCGGGGCCAGCGAGGGGTTGCGCATCAGCACCCCGCGCTGCGAATGAACCCCGACGGCGAGCAGTACCAGAATTATCAACAGCACCAGCAAGCGACCGGCCCAGCGAAGTATGGGTCTGCGATGCGGCAGGCCAAGATCCCTGGCGACTTGTTCGGCGCTCTCCGCCGGGGACATTTCCATATCCTCTTCAGCGGTCTCTTTAGCAGCGAATTGCGGATCTGTGCTGACCTGCACCGCAGCGGCCTGGACCTTTCCGGTCGACTCCGCGCCTGATGCCAGCAAGGAGGTCGTCTTTCTGACCGCGGTTTCCGGTTCGCCGGCCGCGGCGACAGCGATTGTCTGATCTGCTTCCTCGGCCTCGTCCGACTCCAGAACGATATCTTCTATCACCGACGAGTCGTCAAAAGCCGGCCAGTCGTCACTGATCTGTCCCGCCTGCGTCTCGGTTTCGTTTGCTACAGGTGGGATCGCACGATCCGTGACAACATGTCCGCCGTCGGAATCCGGATCAGCCGGGCCCGGGTCGGCCTGGTCTTGCGCAGTGATCTCCGGCTCATGCTGGTCGGACTCTTCGCCGGCGTCCGGGCCCGAGCCTTCGAGTTTCTCCGGCAGGACCTGTGCATCGAGGAATTCGGGTTCCAGCCAGGCTTCGGGTTGCGAGGGTTGGGTGTCTGTGGCCCAGGTGGCTTCCAGCCATGTATCGGCTTGCGCGCCTTCCCCGGAATCCGTGCCTGGCTGATCCTCGGTGGGGTGATTCCCTTGAGCTGGATCAAGCATCGTCTCGTCTGTCGTCTCGGGCTGCGCGAGGTCCGTTTCGGCATCCAGCAGCGCGGGCTCATGCGCGGCTATTTCCAGATCGCGGGATTCCGGCATCGGCTCTGGCCCTGTTCCCTCGAGTCCCGGCGCTATCTGCGCCGGGTCCTGATCCGTGTCCGGTGCTGCGGCCTGATCAGCAGTCTCGTCTGCGGACCGGTCGATTTCCTGGTCAGCGTCCTGGCCGGTGACCTCGACGGCGTCGTGATCCGCAGTGGATTCGTCGCTGGGCATCAACGCAGCCGTGTCCGTTTCTTCGGCGAGATTAACGGCCGGGTCGATTGCCGTGTCCGGTTCGCTGACTGAATCGGCGTGATGCCGCTCGGGCTTTGCATCGGTCCGGTCCTTTTCGGCATCATCGCGCTCGACTTCGGCCAGCAATTCTTCGGCCCACGATTCGATATAGCTGATACCGGTATCCAGACCCTGCACCGGCGCTGAGCTTGCCGGTGCCGGCTCGGATTCGGACTCTGCTTGCGCAGATTCGTTTTCAATATGTTCGGCGCTGACGCTCTCGTCCGCAGTGGATCCCGATTCAGTCGAATCGGTCTGTCCGCGTTCAGGATCAGGGTCCTGATCTGTTTCCACGTCGCTTGCGGAGGTCTCGGCCTGCGGAGCGGCTCGGGACCAGGCGTCATGACTGCCGGTCTGAGTGGGGTCCCAGTGTTGATTCAGACGCTTTAGCCAGGTGCCGTATTCGCCCTCTTCGTTTGCTTCGTCCCGGTCATCCTCATCGCGGGTGTCTGTGCCAGACGCCAAGGACTCAGCAGCGGTACTGTCCCCGGAATCTGCGCTTGTTGCCGCCAATGGAACCCCAACCGGTTCATCGCGATTCTCATCGCCGGCCTCTGGCTCGAGATGAGAGTCAGGCCCGGGGTCGGCGGTGGCTTCCGATTGAGCATCGGCATTCGGTCCCGCCTGGGCCACTGATTCGACGCTGTCTTCGGCGGATGCATTCGATTCTTCGACAATCGTGAATTCCGGCGCAACGTCAGTTGCATGGGTATCTGCTTGCCATTCCGCTTCAGGCCCGGGCTCTGCCCGGGGCGCGCCAGGTTGGGCAATGGCCTCGGCCGTGTCGTCGGCGCTTGCGCGCTCCGGCTCATCGCCAGGCGTGAGCTTATCTGTTTGCCATTCAGGTTCAGGTTCGATCTCTGCATGGGCCGTGCTGGCATCCGCAGAGACTTCGACATTGCTACCGACTAACTCATCGGATTCTTCTTTATTTTCAAGCCCTGAATCGCCGCCCGTCGCATCGGTATCGGCTTGCGGGGTCGCTTCCGGTGTGCCGTCTGCATGAGAGTGCTGGCGCGCCGGCTGGGGTTCAGGCTCGAGCTGGCGCTCGCCGGTTTCTGCCGCGCGGGTCGGGATCGTATCGCTCAGGTGCAGCAGAGCATTAAATTGCAGATCGCATTGCCCGCACTTGACCTGCCCGTTCGCCTGGCGGAGATGCTCAGTGCTGACCTGATAGACCGCCCGGCAGTCCGGGCACTGGGTATACATTCAGTCCTCCTTCCGGCGCCGGCATCCTGCCAGGCGCATCCAGCCCTGATCCTCGGCCCGCTGCTCAAAGTCGAACTCTGTCCGGTACGCCTGCTCCACAGCTTCTGCCTGATCCTGGAGCAAACCGGACATCACCAGTTGACCCCCAGGCCTGGTGATCGCGGTGAGCACCGGGGCGAGTTCCTGTAACGGACCGGCCAGTATATTGGCTATCACTATCTCCGCAGCGACCGGCGGCAGCTGATCAGGCGCAAATACGTCTATTCGCTGCGAAACGCCGTTGCGGTCCGCGTTGTCCCGGGTGGCAATCAATGCCTGTGGGTCGTTATCCACTGCATAGACTTTTCGCGCGCCCAGCAGCGCGGCGGCTACAGCCAGAATGCCCGACCCGCAGCCGTAGTCAACCAGGGTCTGATCGCTAACCGTGGCGGCGTCGAGCCACTGCAGGCACAAGGCTGTGGTTGGATGGGTGCCTGTGCCGAAGGCCAGTCCCGGATCCAGCCTTACGATCACGC
>Ga0316191_10002790_pt1 | contig 12795 bp, 9 predicted proteins | sample Eddworburr2cm_MG_FD_204928 | JGI IMG/M metagenome (GOLD analysis project Ga0316191, IMG submission 204928) | Coastal sediment microbial communities from Maine, United States - Eddy worm burrow 2 cm | ecosystem: Environmental > Aquatic > Marine > Coastal > Sediment | place: USA: Maine | collected...
CACCTACCACCGCTTCTGCCACATGATCGACCGCCAGCGGCCCTATCTGCTCAGCGGCAAGGTCGAAGAGGACTGGGGGGCAATCACAATGACAGTGGATGGCGTGCAAAGGATTGCTCGATAGTTTCCGCCATTAATCTATTTGAAATGCACATTTATCATGGGTTGATTGAGTCAGGGCGCGGGGCCAAGTTTATCTGTGCACTCCGGGCAGACTTCATGACTGAATTCGGTATCGGTGTGGTCCAGTATAAATTCTTCAATGGTCAGCCAGGATCCGTTTTGATCCTTTATTTTCTTACAATTAGCGCACAGGGGCAAAAACGTGCCAACCGTATTTACGAAACTTTTTTCAAGCGCCCGGAGGCGTCTGTTCAGCATTTGCAGCAACTCGATGGCTAAACCCGGATATTTTGCGATTTCCTGGCGCAGGTCCCATTGATCAATGCAAAGGGCCCTGGTATCCTCCCGGGCAACAACACTGGCTGACCGTATCAAGTCATCGATCAGGGCCATCTCACCGAAATAGCAGAGAGCGCCCAGTCTTCGCAGGCTTTTTTCGCTTTTTTGGCCTAAATTTTTGACAACTTCCACTTCGCCGCTAATGATGACAAAAAGACTTCCGTCTTTCTCACCCTCTCCGAGGATCTTTTCTCCCTTGGGGTAGGTGCAATGACGGCTCAGTTTGGCGATTCGTTTCAGATCCCTGCTTTTCAGATGGGAGAAAAGTGAAACCCGGCCTAAAATTTCTGCATCATTCATTGATCGCGGTCCTCCTCACATTTTTTAATTTATGCGCAATGGCCTGACAACCCTCAGCAAATTAGAAGAATGTTGCGGCCTTGGTATTTTTAGCTTAGGCCCTTTCAAGCTGTTCGTAACACATTTGGTAATCTAGATTCAAACCAAAAGATTAGAAGCGGTCTTTGATTGTCCAGCAGTATTCTCAGGACGGAATACTTAAGTTTTTCAATGAGATGCCGATAGTTTATAGCGGATGTTAAAAAAACGATCTGTTTCTCGAACGTTTTTTTCTACAACCACTTATACCAGCCTTCAGTATTTATGAACTTATTTTTGAAGACAGGACGAACGCGATGAACATTACCCGGTGCAAGACATTTTTTTGGCTGATACTTTTTACAATTTTTCCGGCCCACGCGTTAATGGCAGGTGACCAAACACCACCAACGATATCCTGGGGGTTTCTGATTATCGGACTTTTGGGCGGCCTGGCCCTGTTTCTATACGGAATGGATAAAATGAGTGAGGGCATGAAAAAAACCGCCGGCAACCAGATGCGCAACATCCTGGCCGCCCTGACCAAAAACCGGGTGATCGCCCTGCTCGTGGGGGCTTTTGTCACGATGGTCATTCAATCCAGCAGTGCAACCACCGTCATGCTGGTAAGTTTCGTCCAGGCCGGTTTGATGAGTTTTTCCCAAACCCTGGGAGTTATTCTGGGAGCCGATATCGGCACGACGGTCACCGCCCAACTGATTGCATTTAAACTGACCGATTACGCCTTGTTGATGATTTCGGTCGGATTCGGTTTACGAATGTGTTCCAAAAGTGAAAACATCAAGAACATCGGAGAAGTTATTCTCGGTTTCGGTATTCTGTTTTTCGGTATGAAGCTCATGAGCGACACAATGAAGCCCCTTCGAGATTATCCGGACTTCATCAATCTATTAAAAGGGTTGGAAAATCCCATGCTGGGCCTGCTGGTGGGTGCGGCTTTTACAGCTCTGATTCAGAGCAGCAGCGCCTTTACAGGAATTCTGATCGTTCTGGCCCAGCAAAACCTGATCACGCTTGAGGCCGGTATTCCAATGATTTTTGGTGCCAATCTCGGCACCTGTATTACGGCGGCCCTTGCCACCATTGGGACCTCACGGGAAGCCAAGCGGGTAGCATTGGCCCATATTTTTTTCAAACTGGCCGGCGTGGCGCTGTTTTTTTTCTGGATACCGCAGTTTGCCGATCTTATTCAATTTCTGGCCGAAAAATTTCAGTCCGGAGCTGCCCGCCAAATTGCAAATGCCCATACTATTTTTAATGTTGGCCTTGCACTTTTGTTTCTCCCGTGCACTTCTTTTTTCGGGGATCTAATTTTGCGCATCCTGCCGGATAAAAAAGAGGACAATAATCTCAAACCGGCAACCTGGCACCTGGATGAGGACAAAATCACATCACCGGCGATTGCCATCGATCTGGCCCGCACGGAAATATCCTGCATGGCCAATTTGCTCGGCCGCATGCAACGGGCCATCATTGTCCCCTTTTTATCCAATGAACCCCGGCGGGATGAATTCTACCCCAGGCTTTCGCTGGTCGAGGGCATCGACATGCGCGAGCAAAAAGTCAATTTTCTGCAGGAAAAAATTACCTATTATCTCTTGAAGGTTTCAAAGCAGGAGCTTTCAGATGAACAATCCCAAGAAGTGTTTGGAATGATATCCATCGTAAAGGATATGGAAAGCCTCGGAGATTTGATCCACCGCAATATGATTCCGATGATTCCCAAAAAGCAGAATCTTGAATCAGATTTTTCCCATGAGGGCAAAGAAGAACTTCTGATTTACCATGAAAAAGTATGCAACCAGATCCATCTGCTCAAGGAGGCCCTGGCCGAAAGAAGCCCGGAGAAAGCGCAAGAAATCATGGCGTCGGAGAAAAAATACCTGGACCTTGAATCCCAGTATCGGATTCGGCATCTCGAGCGCCTGCGCCACGAGCGCCGGGAGTCTCTGGAAACCCACAGCGTCCACCTCGAACTCATGGACCTGATGAAACAAATCATCGTCTATTCTTCCAACATCGCAAAAACCTTTATTGGATCCTGCGGTCAGGGCCAGCCGCAAAGGGCCTAAGCCGGACTGCAAAGCCGCTCTCTTTTGAGGGGCGTCGATTTTCTCGGTGGTTTAATCCAAAAGGATCATTGATGGATAGGCACTGCCTTGAGGGCTTAAAACGAGTAACCAAAACGGATCCCGATGGTGTCCAGTCCCTCGTTGCTGCTGGCCAGACCGGCATTGGAGACATGATCAAACAGGATCGAGAGGCTGTGCCGCTCTGTAACCTGAACGCCCACCTCGATGGGGATACGGAAAAGGACCCTTGATCCGAGCGACTTTTTGTTCGCATCATCGGTATCCAGTTCTCCGTTATGAAGCGCGGCACCAAGACCGGTAGCCAAAAAAAACCCCTGTTTGCTGTTGATCTCCCAGAGGACCCCGCCGTAAAATTTGCTTGTATCACCCTGGCTATTGACACTTAATCCCAGATTGGGACGCAAGGTGCCCGCCAAAACCGAAATACCGGACCGGCAAAATACAATTTCCCCATTGATATCCACTCCGTCTTCCTTGCGGGTCCCGCTCCAGAGCCCGCCGACGTCATGGGCCAGAACCCCCAAGAACACCCGGTAGAAATAGCCGCCAGAATCGGGAGGCTGCCCCGGGTCAGCGGCGGTTGCTGATGATGCCGCCAAAAGGCAAATTAGAAGGGCGGCCAACAGAACGGGGGGAGTACCCAGTGCAACTGGGTGCCGGAATCTTTTCAACATGGAAGTGCCCATTTTACCTTTGCAGGTGGATTATTCAGCACCGAGGAGTTGCTGAGATCTTAAAGTGCTGATAGTTTGATTGATGTAAATACTTGACAACACGGGTAGGGTCAAGTGAGGTGTGGCAAAGGGTGTGACACCGTTTTGGTATTTTCGCCCCTATCTAATATCTAAATGCCGAACCACATCCGTCTGCTGGAGAACCTCATAACCGTATTCCTGTTCCATCATAGAGTCTTGGGCTCCCGTATAGCCCCAGGTTGCCAGCAGTAGGGTGAGCACTTTTTTTTCGGTATTAAAATAAAGGTCGAGTTCATTCAGATTTTTTACGGAATCGTCAATAAAAGAAAATGCCTCCTTGCCGAAACGCTCCTGAATCCGCAGCATATTCTCGATTTTGCTCACGCCGTTATCTCCGCTGTAAATATCCTTGGCATCAATGGTGAGACCGAAATGGCGGCAAAGCCGCCAGGTGGCGTCATGGTTTTTGTTGGTCAGGATAACAAAGGGGTGGTTTTGGCGTCGGGTCAATTCGTCCCAAAGGGGCTGATAGGTTTGATGCAGGGCGAACCAACGCCCTATATCTTTTTCTATAAAGCGCTTGCGGGTATCATAGATCAGGTTGGTTCTATCCGCCAGGGCAATATCGGAGCCCTGGGCAATTGTCCGGTATTCTTCCCGGGTAAGAATTTTTTGCAAATCTTTTCGCCAATTTATAAGACACCAGTTCATTAGCGCGATGGCATCTCCAATCGCCTGAACATGAAACCGGTTGTTCTTAAACATCTGTACGAGATCTGCCGGAACTTCTGCCGGAGAAGTAACAAGGCTGTCGGTGGCTGCACTGTAGGTGGTTAAAACGACTTCATCCAGCGAGTTGATTAAAACACCGTCAAAATCAAATACAAGCATGGGAAGGTATCCGGGTATCAAATTTAATTCGAGCTTGATTGCATGAAAATAACCGCTCCGGGCTATATACCTGGGCTGACAATATTGTCAAGTCTGCAAAGGCCTGCTTGACACGCTAAACCAAAAAGGGCTATAGAAAAGACAGGATTTTGGTCTTAGAAACAGTGATTCAAATTTCAAGATAGGCTAGCTGAAGCTCAGTTCATCTCCAGATAATTCAATCAGCTCACACTCCTTTGCATCTTTGCACGGCTAAAATCTGATTACCCCATGTTGTCATGGCAAACTGCAAGCCTTAATATATATAGCCGCTTTATAATTGTATCGCTTCAACTATCTTTCCACTTCTAACCCTTTCGGGAAAGGGGGACCACCATGCAAAGAATATTGAAAGTTTTCTGTACCGAAGTCGAGCAGGACCGGCTGGCAGAAACCCTTCAGGTTGCTGCCAGGTATGAGGGTTTTGTGATTGTCGAAATTGCTGAAAAGAAAATAGCTGATCTTGCCCGGCGGTTCCCGGTCGAAGATATAACGGATCTTTATTTAATTCAGGTTGGCGACCGAACCATAGACACCGCCCAACCCCGCATTGACGTTAAAGGGAAATTACGTGTTCATCCCGCTTACAAAGGCGTCAAAAGACTTTCCACCGGTCCTCATCATCATCTGGTTCAATTTATCGGTCCGATTAAAGAAGAATGGCTAAAAGAAATTGAAAAAGTCGGTGGGGAGCTGCGGGCTCCACACGGGGCGTTTACCTATGTTGTGCGTGCGGATGCCAAAACCCTTGCAAAAATTAGCACCTTGTCCTTTGTGCGCTGGATAGGGCATCTATCCCACAGGGATCGGATCGAGCCTTCCGTCCTGGCCGGGAGTGGATCTAAATCAGGCGAGGCTCCGGAATCATTGCCGCGAACCAAACTCCTGCCGGCTTTATATACCGTTGAATTCTTTTCTGCCAAAGAACTCAAGAGCGCGCTTGCGGATGTTAAAAAGATCGGGTTTGAAGTCAAGGATCAGGATAAAAACGCTGCCATCGCCGTGATTGAAGATCCCAAAGGCGGAGTGGCCGCAGCCAAACGATTGCGTGACTTGTCGGCGATTCATGGTGTGCGCTTTATCAGAAAACGTGCTTTCAAACGAACTTCAAACGATGTGGCAGAGAGAATTATGGGAACTCTCACCGCCTTAAGCCCGGCTGATTTAGGCTTAAGCGGCAAGGGAGAGGTGATTGCGGTGTGTGATACGGGGCTGGATAATGCCGACACGCAGACGATCCACAAAGATTTTGCAGGCCGCGTCAAAGCGCTAATAAGTTATCCCATTACCCGGGATTTTGCCTCCTATGTGAACAATCCCGGCGGCGACGACGGCGCTGCTGACCTCGACAGCGGACACGGCACCCACGTGACCGGATCCGTGCTGGGCAATGGATCGGCCAGTCTTGATCTCCCCGGCCACACAACGCCTATCCGGGGGCTGGCCTACAAAGCCCAATTGGTATTTCAGGCCATCGAACAGGAAATGAAGTGGAAAGATGCCGCCAATTATCAGCGCTACGGAAGGTATCTTTTAAGCGGCATACCACTGGATCTTACCCGCCTATTTTCCGATGCTTATCAGCAAAAGGCGCGCATTCATTCTAATTCCTGGGGTGGCGGCCAGCCCGGTGAATACGACAGTCAAAGCGAGCAGCTGGATCGCTTCGTCTGGGAACATAAGGATTTTTGTGTCCTGGTGGCCTGCGGCAATGACGGCACGGATCAGGACGGAGACGGAAAGATTAATCCCATGAGTGTCACTTCGCCCGCTACCGCTAAAAATTGTATCACCGTGGGTGCCTGTGAAAATGAACGCACGGCCTTCAACACAGACACCTATGGTGCCTGGTGGCCTTCGGACTATCCTGTGGCACCTTACCGCAGCGATCCGATGGCCAATAACGCTGATCAGGTTGCCGCCTTTAGCAGCCGGGGACCGACGCGCGATGGTCGCATAAAGCCCGAGGTTGTCGCCCCCGGCACCTTTATTCTTTCGACCCGCTCAACGATGATCGCACCCAACAATACGGCCTGGTCCGCTTATCCGCCGAGCAAACAATATTACTATATGGGCGGCACGAGCATGGCCACGCCTTTAACCGCCGGAGCCATGGGTGTGATTCGCGAATATTTGCGAACCCATATAGCCATTAAAAACCCATCGGCCGCGTTATTGAAAGCAACCCTGATTGCCGGAGCTAAAAGACTGAACAGCTATGGTGCACCCGGAGCGGTGACGGATAATGATCAAGGTTATGGTCGCGTAAATCTGGATGCCATCCTGGCGCCTCCGGTTACAATTGAACGCGCGTTTATGGAAATCACACCGGGGCTGCGCACCGGAGAAGTTTACACAACGAATATCGATATTAAATCCGCCGATAAACCGTTTCGCGTGGTGATGGCTTACAGCGACTATCCCGGATCGTCGCTGGTAAATAATCTCAATCTGATTCTGGTTGCGCCCGACGGCAAACGCTTTGTGGGTAACCAGACGGCCGGTGCCTCCCTGACCATGGATGTGAATAACAACGTCGAAGTCATCCAGATACCCAATCCCGAGCCGGGCAAATGGACGCTCCAGGTGGTGGGCTCTAACATCCCCCATGGGCCCCAGGAATTTGCCCTGGTTTACCTGGCCCATTTAAGCGGGGCATCAGAAAAAGAAGTCGTATCCGAAGAGATCGCCCCTGATCTGCCTATTCCCGATAACAATGCCAAAGGGGTGACCAGCATCATTTCGGTATCCCAGCCGGGAATCATCGGCAATGTAAAGGTCGGCATCAATATCGCCCATACCTACATTGGCGATCTTCGTATCGTTTTAGCTGCGCCGGATAATACGCAAATCGTGCTCCACAATCGCACGGGGGCCAGCACCAATGATCTGGTCAAAACCTATGACGTCCACACGACACCGGATCTGGCCCAATTAAACGGCCAATCGGTAAGCGGGGACTGGAAACTCACGGTATCCGATCATGCCGGCATTGACGTTGGAAAACTGCGGCGCTGGGATCTGGCAATCCAACTCGCATCCACCCGGCACATCGAACCGGAAAGCAGCCCCGCGGTGGCGATACCGGACAATGACCCCGCGGGTATCTCCGACAGTATTGATATTATAACGACCGGGAATATTAGGGACGTCAAAGTATGGGTGGATATTACCCACACCTGGGTAGGCGACTTGCTTGTGAAGCTGGCAACGCCTGCCGGTAGTGAAATTATTCTGCACGATCGCAGCGGCGGCAGCCAGGACAATTTGATCAAAACATACTCGGAGGAAAATCTTGCTGCAATTAAAACCCTGCTGGGCCAATCAGCGCCAGGGACCTGGACACTTCGCGTCATCGATTTGGCCGGTCGCGATCTAGGCAAACTCAATCGCTGGGGCTTGAAACTGACCTTTTAAAAATTAGACTCTTCACATAAAGGAGTGCAGTCAACTTATCCCAGGAGCCGAATTTTATTTTTCCGTTTGAATGCCTAAAGTGCCTAAAATTAAGGAATGTTGTCTATTACGTGTTTAGGGCAGACAGCAAAGTTAACTCGGTATATGAACTGATCAATATTCAGGTACAAAACTGATAATTAGCGCCAAAACTAGGCTATTGCCGACTATAACTCAAATCGATCGTGCTGAAAGCACGTTCCACAAATTTAGGCATTTTAGGCATTTTAGGCATCCGCAAAACGAAGCTTTGCGCTCAATAACTTACTTGGCTTGACTTTTTAGCGTGTTAATGCTTAAAATTCTAAACGTCTATGGCTAATCTAAAATTATACATCGTTCTGTTAACATTGCTGGTGGTCGGCTGTGCATCTGTAACCGACATGACGAAAAAGGATAAGTTCGAGCAGATCACAGCTGCGTATGAGATTGCGATTCGTTGGTCGGACTTTGACATGGCCAGCTCCTTTTTAAAAGACCAGCAAGACCCGGAGCTTGCCTCCCAAATAGAACATCTCAAGCAATTCAAAGTTACGGCTTACTCTGTTTTGCGTTATATTCCTTCCGCGGACAAATCCCAGGTTCTTATCAATGCCGATGTGCAATATTTCAAAAAAGATGGTTTGATCATTAAAAATTATGGACACCGGCAGGTGTGGCAATATGACAAAGACAAAGATATCTGGTATCTCACCAGCGGTCTGCCGAAATTAAAGTAGAACCTCTATTGAATTTTATGAATCCTATTTGACAACATCTGCCTTCATAAACATCTTTAATAACAACGAAATCTTAGGTCGCTGAACATCACACGCATCCGTGCCAGCGGCCATTGATATCAAACTGCGTACAGTCTATAATTCGACTTGAGTTTCAAACGCTTCGACTATTTCCATCCAACTGCTGCCTATGATTTCTACAGTCTCCCTCAGTACCTTGGCTCACTATTTCAGATAAGGATAACCGAATGGCGCAACGGCGGTCACGGACGGTCCTCACCTCCGGTGGACTTGAGCCGGTGCTGGATACCGGCAGCGGTGGGCATTCTGTTTTTGCGCAGGCTTTTCTGAGAGTGTTGGCGAAACCCCAAAAAATCAGGAGGCTCTTTGCTGGTTTTGACATACCAGCCTCATTCGGATATGCTTTCCGGGCTATTTTTTTGCTGAAATATTTTTAGGTCCGTTTGAGTAATGAATATGGAAAATATAGATGTATTGGTGATCGGACGAAGTTGTCTGGATTATATTACCCTTATCAATCAGTTCCCGGAAGAGAACCAAAAGGTGCCCCTGGAATTTCGATTGACCGAAGGCGGCGGTCAAGGAGGGACGGCATCCTGCTGTATTTCCCGACTGGGCGGAAAGGTAGCTTATACCGGCAAACTCGGCGATGACGATGAGGGCCGGTTTTGCCTGCAACGGCTGGCAGATTTCGGAGTGACGACTGATTTTATCGATGTGGTCAGTGGCGGGAAAACCCCCGTGGCCTATGTTTTCGTAACCACTGACAGCGGACATCGGACGATCATATACGACCGCAACTCATTACCCAGAATTACCATAGATGAACAACTAATTAATCTGGCCGCACGCTCGCAAATTGTGCTGCTGGACCCGGAAGTCACTTATCTGGGGGGGCCACTAAAAGCCGCCACGGACAGTGACATTAAAATTGTCTATGATTGCGAAAGATGGCGGGAGGGCATTGAAGATATCATGGATACCGCCGATTATTTTATACCCTCGGCGGAATTTCTGGGATCTGACAGGTTGAATTTCGGTGATATTCCGTTTAATCTGAAAATTAAAAAGCTAAATGGGATGGTCACCGGCCAATTAATCATTACCTGCGGTGAGAAGGGCGCCTACTACCCTATCGGTGATACACTCTATCGGGTGGCCGCGCCCGCGGTGAAAGCGGTCGATACCATCGGTGCCGGTGACAATTTTCACGCAGCCTTCGCGCTGGCCCTGAAAAAAGGGTTAGATCTGCACCAGGCAGTCAAATTGTCGGTGGCCGTAGCATCATTGTCCTGCAGAGAATACGGAGGCAGAAACGGCGTTCCGGAAATGGAAGAAGCCATGCATGTCGCAGAAAAACTAAAAGAGAGAGTGCTTGAACCGTAAATGAGACTATAAAAATGAGAAGTGTCAATTATGTTGAAAAAGGTGCCAGCCGCTATGTCGTCGGCGATGTGGCGCCATATGACCAGAAGAGCGAAATGTTTAAGCGTCCGTTCTGGGATCCGGCTACGATGGATCTGGGGAAAAAATTCTATTCCACACCGATCATTCCCAGGGAAAATTCCGGCTACCGATTATCCGATATGGCAGCGACCAATGCAGCCTGGCGGCTGGAAAGGGAATTCGCCCTGGGGGTTCGCGGGGGCCGCATGGGATTTTATGCCTGGGACTGGGATGGTAAATTTGGGTATCCCCGGGCCCAATCCGGCTTGAAAATTAAAATCGATGAACCCGAAACCAATACCCGGAGAGTCAAAAAAGCCGCTGCCGTGTTCGGGGCCTCCCTGGCGGGCGTCTGTAACCTGGACCGAAGATGGATATACTCGCCGGCTTATTTGCTGACCCCGGAAGGCGGCAAGACCGACGCCAATATTATTCCAGATGAATTCAAATATGCCATCGCTATTGCCGTGGAGATGGACTACGATGGCATGCGATGTTCACCTGCCGGTCCGGCATCCATCGCCACCGGCCTGGGTTATTCGAAAATGGCGTTCAGCGCCGGATTGCTGGCCCAGTATATCCGGGGCTTGGGCTATCAGGCCATCCCTTGCGGCAATGATACGGCCTGCAGCATTCCGATTGCCATCGATGCCGGACTCGGAGAAATAGCCCGCAACGGCTTGCTGATCACACCCGAATACGGACCCAGGGTGCGCCTGGCAAAAGTCCTGACGGATTTACCGTTAATTCCCGACCGACCGATTGAATTCGGTGTACGGGATTTTTGCCTGATCTGTGAAAAATGCGCCCAAAAATGTCCTAGCAAAAGTATCATGTTTGGCGAGCCGACGGACGCACCCCACAATATCTGCAACCGCAAGGGGGTCATGACCTGGCACATCAATGCCGAAACCTGTCTCGGTTTCTGGGCCGATAACAATACCGATTGCTCAAATTGCATTCGGACCTGTCCCTTTAACAAGCCCCCCGGTCTGCTCCACGACGGGATCCGCTGGGGAATCAATAAAGCGCGCTGGTTGAACAAGCTGTTTCTCTGGGGCGATGATCTCTTGGGCTATGGCAGGAAGGGTGATGTGGATGAATTCTGGCAGATTTGAACTCCACGCCCTATAATTGCCGCTGGCGGCTGGTCACAAAAAGTTTCAGGTGTCGGGTGTCAGGTGTCAGGAATTCTGAACCGCAGCAACTGACACCTGACACCTGAAACCTTGCATCGATCCTCGATAAATGGCATGAGATCAGCGGCCAGCGCCAATGGCGAGAGATCTGGCAGGAAGCAGCATAAAATGCAGAAATTTTCCCTGACAATAACCGTCGGCATCGATGACCCCGGAACGGTCTGTGATTTTCTGGCAAAACATACCGGACTTTCTAAAAGCCGGATCAAAGATGCCATGAACAAAGGTGCGGTCTGGGTTAGAAAGGAAAAAGGGAAACAATATCGAATCCGGCGGGCCACTGCCACCCTTAAAACCGATGATTACCCGTCTATATATTACGATGCTAAATTGCTGGCCTTAGCGCCTCTCCGGCCTGAATGCCTGGGCGATCAAGGCCGCTACAGCGTCTGGTTCAAGCCTGCCGGATTGATGACCCAGGGCACCAAATACGGGGATCACTGCTCACTGTTGCGGCAGGCCGAGCTATTTTTCAAATCCAAACGGAAAGTGTTCCCGGTTCACCGCCTTGACCGCGAAGCATCCGGCATTGTGCTGATTGCCCACGATAAAACGGCTGCCGCTAAGCTCTCCCGTCTGTTTCTGTCGCAACAAATTATTAAACGCTATCGCGCATGGGTGCTCGGAAACCTGGCCGCGCAACGGCCCCGGGGAAAAATTGACCAATCATTGGAAGATAAACCCGCCGCCACTGAATTTGCAGTAACGGACTATGACCCGGCTTCGAATATTTCGTCAGTGGATATCGTTCTGCACACAGGTCGCCTACACCAGATCCGCCGCCACTTTGAAGCCATCGGCTTCCCGGTTATGGGCGATCCCCGGTACGGAAAGGGGAATAAAAATAAATCCGGCTTAAAACTTATGGCCTCCGCCCTGGAATATCACTGCCCCTTCAAAAAAAAAGACCTGGTTTTTGAAAGCCCGTGCACCGACTTTGACGCCGGCACTTATTAAACATCATCGCTTTGGTTAAAATGGACTCAAGGTCTCAATGGACATATAAAGGTGTATCAACACCCTGGCCGGCCCGGCTGCTGAACGCCGCCGCCGGAAAATCGACGCTATTTTCCCACAGGGCCGCTTCTCTGGCGATCAACGATCTCCTTGAAACGGCATGCGGCAAAACGCGTTTAGACGACCTGGGAGACCGGAGGGCTTTAGAAGCCTTTAATGCCTTGCTGGATTCTGTTCACAGCGAAGGTGGCCTCAGCTTTTTCGGCCGGCTCACCCTGCGGAAGTTTCTAATCGCCAAGCTTTGCAACCGCCTGCGTATTGTCGAGGCGCTCAAGCTTTTTCCGGAAATAAGGCGGCAGGAAATCCACCGACCGATATTTATCACCGGCTGGTATCGCTGTGGAACCACCTATCTGCACAATCTGCTGGCAGCTCATCCGCAATCACGGACACCCCGGTACTGGGAACTGATGCATCC
>Ga0316191_10002791_pt1 | contig 12793 bp, 12 predicted proteins | sample Eddworburr2cm_MG_FD_204928 | JGI IMG/M metagenome (GOLD analysis project Ga0316191, IMG submission 204928) | Coastal sediment microbial communities from Maine, United States - Eddy worm burrow 2 cm | ecosystem: Environmental > Aquatic > Marine > Coastal > Sediment | place: USA: Maine...
TTCACGCGCTCGTGCAGCATAACTTCCTGGCATCACCGCCACTGGTAGTGGCTTACGCCATAGCCGGCAATATGAACGTGGATCTTTTCAACGATCCGCTCGGCCAGGACCAGGATGGCAACGATGTATTCATGAAAGACATCTGGCCGACGCAGAAGGAAATCGCGGACGTCGTCGCTTCGAGCATCAACTCCGCTATGTTCCAGGCGAGCTACGGCAAGGTATTTGAAGGCGACGCCAACTGGCAGCGAGTCGATTCACCGACGGGCGATATTTATACGTGGGATTCGGAATCGACCTACGTGAAGAACCCGCCGTATTTCGAGGGCATGTCGAAGGATCCCACGCCGATCAGCGACATCAGGGGTGCACGAGTACTCGCCCTGCTCGGCGATTCGGTTACGACCGACCATATCTCTCCGGCAGGTGGCATCGCCAAAGACAGTCCGGCTGCCGCATACCTTGAAGCTAATGGCGTGAAACCGGTCGACTTCAACTCCTATGGCTCGCGCCGCGGCAACCACGAGGTCATGATGCGTGGCACATTTGCCAATATCCGCTTGCGCAATCGTCTGGCCCCGGGTACCGAGGGCGGCTGGACCTGCCATCAACCGAGCGGCGAACAAATGTCCATTTTCGACGCGTCCGTGAAGTACCGTGAAGAAGGTACACCGCTGGTCGTGCTGGCCGGTAGTGAATACGGCACGGGTTCATCACGCGACTGGGCGGCCAAGGGCACCGTTTTGCTCGGCGTTAAAGCCGTCATCGCCAAGAGCTTCGAGCGTATTCACCGTTCGAACCTGATTGGCATGGGCGTACTGCCGCTGCAGTTCCTCGACGGCCAGGATGCAGAGTCTCTCGAACTGACTGGTTCCGAGACCTTTGACATATCGGGTCAGACGGACCCGAATGCCAAGACCGTCAAAGTGACGGCGACAGGCGCCGGCGGTCATACCACGACGTTCGAAGCACTGGTTCGTATAGACACGCCAAAAGAGCGTGACTACTACGAGAACGGCGGCATTTTGCACTACGTTTTGAGACAACTCGCGGCCTAGACATGACAGCAAACTACGACATCCCGGACGTGCTTGTCACAGCGCTGCGGGATGCTCGTCATGTTTGCGTGCTCACCGGCGCCGGAGTCTCAGCGGAGAGCGGCGTGCCCACTTTTCGCGAGGCGCAGGACGGCTTTTGGTCGCGTTACGATCCACAGGACCTTGCTACGCCGGAAGCGTTTCTCGCAGACCCGGTGCTGGTCTGGCGCTGGTATCGGTGGCGCCGCCAACTCGTTGCCGATGCCCAGCCAAACCCGGGGCATCATGCTATTTCCCGCTTGGGACAACTGGTCCCCCGACTTACGCTGGTCACACAAAACGTCGATAACCTGCATCAGCGTGCCGGGAGTCAAGGTGTCATCGAGTTTCACGGCAACATTTTCGAGGATCGTTGCTACGCCGATGGTACGGCCCACGTTGGTGACGATTCACTGGACGTACCGACCTGCCCTGACTGTGGCGGAAACCTGCGGCCCGGCGTTGTCTGGTTCGGTGAGGCTATCCCGGAACACGCCCTCAATGAATCCTGCGCCGCGGCAGCCGACTGCGACGTGTTCCTGTCGGTTGGAACCTCATCGGTCGTCTACCCTGCCGCGGGCCTGGCCGACCTCGCCAAAGACAACGGCGCACTGGTCGTAGAGATCAACCCGAACCCGACCATGAGCGCGCGAAATTTCGACTTCGCCATTGCCGAAAAGTCGGGGGTCGTATTGCCGGAACTGATAGAATCTCTACCCCTCTAAATACGGTGTCAGTCACCTTATTTAAATGGAAATTAGGTGACTGGCACCTAATTAAGTGAGAGAGAGCGATGGAACGATCAGCAGCGACTATCATGTCCGCCGGCAAGTGGACCCGCATTTCCACCTGGGCGCTTGGAGTGTTTCTTCTCCTGATGTTCATCATTGGATTCTGGGCATCCCGTGAGCCCGAGATCTTCTGGGTAAACCGCTCCGCAGAGCAGGAATCGGCCATCGTCGGCTTCTCTACGGTCGATACACTGATCCGCGTTGCAGAGACGCTCCTCGACAAGAATGGCGGCTATCAGACGAACGACAAGTTACCGCCATTCGTTGTTCTCGATAACATCCCCAGTTGGGAACTCGGCGTCGTCAACCAGATACGCGACCTCGGCCGCGTCATGCGGGACGACTACACACGGAGCCAATCGCAGTCCAAGGAAGACCCCGACGTGGCGGAAGGCTCCCCGAAATTTTTCTACGACAACAATTCGTGGATATTTCCGACAACGGAATCGGAATACAAGGAAGGCATCAGGCGGTTTACGGCCTATCGGGACCGCCTTGCCGCTGGCGATCCTGACACCGTCTTCTATGCTCGCGCCGATAACCTTAGAGAGTGGCTATCGCAAGTTGAAAAGCGGCTCGGCAGCCTGACGCGACGCCTGGGTAACAGCGTCGCGAGGACGCGTATCAACGACGATCTTGCCGGCGACGCCGCTGCGGAAGCATCGGGACCCCAGCCCGACACAGTGGATGTGCGCACATCCTGGTGGAAAACCGACAATATCTTTTTTGAGGCACGCGGCACCGCCTGGGCGCTGGTGCATTTCTTCCGCGCAGCCGAGTTCGATTTCGCGCACGTGCTGCAGGACAAGAACGCTGAGGCCAGCGTGCGACAGATAATTCGCGAGCTGGAGGCCAGCCTGGATCCACTGCGTTCCCCGATGATCCTGAACGGCGGTGGCTATGGCCTGACGGCTAACCACTCACTGGTGATGGCGAATTACCTCGCGCGCGCCAACGCGGCCGTTATCAACTTAAGAGAGTTGCTCGACCAGGGATAGTCGGGCACTATCGAGTTTGAATTCGTAAGGTGACGCTCGGTATTTCATATCGTGCGTTTAATCGGGAAGACGGTGCGCCCTGATCCAGTTGATCAACGGTAATCCCGTCACTGCCCCCGCAACGGTAAATGAGTTCATCGGCCATCGAGCCACTGCGCTGAACGCGTGGGAAGGCGGTCGATAAGGCGAAAGCCACTCATGAGTCCGGAGACCGGCCTGACGAGCAACTCACTTTCGATCGCGTCGGGGAAGACGCGTGGGAGAGAACGTTGAATAACTCACTCCGGATCCTGGCCGCCCTCAGCGCCGGCCTCGTCGCGTCTCCCTCGTTTGCGACTACCGACGAGGATGCGCTCGACCAGATTATCGTCACAGGTTCACGCGCACCGATATCGGCCGGCGACGTCGGCAGCGCCGTCACGGTCATCACGCGACAGGATATCGACCGGCGCCAGGTACGCTACGTCTCTGAATTGCTGCGCGCTGTTCCTGGGTTCTCGGTCAGCCATACTGGTGTGGTGGGCTCACAGACGCAGGTACGTGTGCGTGGTTCCGAGGCTAACCAGGTGCTCGTGCTCATAGACGGCGTTCGCGCCAATGACCCGGCGACGGGCGATGAATTCCGCTGGGAGTACCTCGCGACGGCCAACATCGAGCGCATTGAGATTGTCCGCGGTCCGCAAAGCGCACTCTGGGGCAGCGATGCCATCGGCGGTGTCGTGCACATAATCACGAAATCAGGCCGTGACGCACCCGGTGTCGGGGGCTACCTCGAGGCTGGCTCCAAGAACACGTTGAATGCTGCCATGAACGGCGGATTCGGTGGTGACACCTGGTCGGTGGTCGTCGGCGTCGAGCAACTCGCGACTGACGGCAGCAATATTTCCCGCACAGGCAGTGAAAATGACGATTCGGACATTACAACCGGTTCCGTCAACGCACGATTCAAGCCGTCAGACGGCCTTGCAGTCCAGTTTGGCCTTCGAACGGTTGACGCCTACTCGCAGTTCGATGCGGTGGATTTCGTTGCGACGGGCCTGCCGACCGACTCCGATGTCGCAACCGACACAACGCAACGCCTCGCTCAACTGGGCGTCACGCTTGGCGCGAGCGACAACCGTGTACGCCATCACCTGAATGCAGGCTATTTCGACAGCGACAATCGTGATCTGACGGATGGTGTCGAGGCAGCCTCTTCCGGGTCAGACCGGCTGAACATCGGCTACCAGGCTGATATTCGAATTGGCAGGAACCTGCTGGCAATCGCACTCGAGCATGAGAAAACGAACTTTGCGCAACGCGGCGAAGTTGTGTGGGGAGACCCGAATCAGGATCAGGAAATGGACGTCATGAGTGTCGTTACCGATTTCCAGGGCCGCGCCACAGATAACATCACCTATTTGCTCAGCGCACGATTCGACGACAACAGTGACTTCAATGACATCGTGACCGGCCGCGCATCCATTGCATGGAATGTATCCGATGCAACGACACTGCGTGCAAATATCGGCACCGGCCAGAAGACGCCGACGTTCATCGAGCGATTCGGCTATTTCCCCGGGCAATTTATCGGTAATCCGGCCCTGAAACCGGAACAATCGCTCTCTTACGACATTGGCATCGACCAGCGCATCTCCACGTCCGCGGTTATCCAGATTGCGGTGTTCGAGCAGGAAATCGAGGACGAAATCGACGGATTCATTTTTGATCCCGATACGTTTCTGTATACAGCGGACAATCTGAGCACGACGAGCAAACGAAGCGGCGTCGAACTTGGCGCGCGTTGGACGGTATCTGAGCAACTCGATCTGAGCATGAACTACACCTATACGGATGCCACTGAGAACGGCGCAATCGAGTTACGGCGGCCCCGTCATGCCGGCAGCATGCAGGCCAATTACAGTTTCATGTCAGCCCGTGGTCACATCGCACTTGCGGCGGATTACGGCGGAACGCGCCATGACATGTTCTTCCCGCCGTGGCCCAACCCGTCAGAGCTCGTAACACTCGGGAACTACTGGCTACTGGACCTGACAGCCCAGTTCCAGTTGACCGATTCAGTACGCCTTTTCACCCGTGCCAGTAACCTGCTCGATACCGACTATGAGCAGGTCTATGGATATCGTACGCCCGGCCGCGCCGCATACGCTGGCGTGCAGGTCAATTTCGGGCAATAGACGCGCCGCGCCGGCTGCCCGGTTCAGCGCACTCGTTTGTCAGATATAACCGTACCAGCCAGCAGAGCCGTTGCGACCATCGTCCAGACAATGATGGCACCCGTCGGAAGGTCGAAAATCACCGACAACAGGATGCCTGCCAGGTAGGACACACCACCGACGATATAGCCTGCTACAAGACGATTACCCTTCTTGATCCCGTAGGTTGCCAGCGCCGGTACGATCAGGCTCGCAAACACAAGATAGATGCCGACAATTTGCACCGATGCCGTCACGACAACCGCGAAAGCCAGGTAAAACTTCAACCCCCCCAGTTGTTGCCGAAAGCCGAACCAGATCGCGAGGACGAATACATAGAGAATCGCGATGGGCACCAGCGATGACCAGGTCTGCCAGAGAATCTGTCCAACCAGCAGGTCCTTCAGATGCTCACTGCCATGAGGGTTACCCGTTAGCAACAAGATGCCGCCCGTGGCAGCCAGGATGAACAGAACGCCGATAATGGATTCCTGAATCTTGGGCCAGCGTCTTTCGGTCCAGTTCAGCCCCACCGCTGCGACCAGTGCTGCACTCACAGCGGCGATCTGCACCTCAATTCCTTCCGGATCCCACTCCAGCGCATACGCGGCAATTACACCCAGCCCAGCAACCTGCGCAATAGCGAGATCGATGAATATGATGCCGCGCCTCAGGACTTCCTGCCCAAGCGGCACGTGCGTGCTCAGCACGATCAGGCCTGCTGCAAACGCGGGTCCAATAATGGACCAGTCGAGAAACTCAGGCATCACCCATTACCTCTATAAGGCGCTCAAGGATGTCGTCAAACAATGAAAACAGATCGGTGGCACCTTCAGTGCCTCCCACGGTAAGAGGGAGAATTATCGCGGGTATGCCGGCGCGTTCCGACAGCCACTCCGAGGGCTTTGCGTGCTGATAGGGCGAGCGAATAATGACGTCGGCACCGCCCGAACTGAATTCGGTAGTCAGCTTCGCCAGGTGCGTGGCGGTCGGAGGCAAACCCGGTATAGCCTCAAGATGCTCGACCTCCTCGATGCCCAGCCAGCGCAGAAGATAGACCCAGGACTTGTGGTGAGTAATCGCGCGTTTGCCCCGTAACGGTTCAGCCAGGTCCTCCCAACCACTCAGGGCCTGCTCCCACTTGGTAATAAATTGCTTTAAGTTTTTAGCGTAATGCTCTGAATTAACATGATCTATTTTGGCCAAGCGCTCACTCAGGGCCCGTGCTACGGCGGCAATATTGTGTGGATCTGTCTGAATATGCGGATTTCCCTGGGGATGGATATCCCCTTTTGCGCGATCGAGATTGGCGGTCGCATCCAGGCGAACCACAAAGCTGCTGGCCTCCATGTACCCGTCATTCCCCGGCAACACTTTGCGGTTGTTGGCCTTTTGCAGCAAAGCAGGCAACCAGCCGATTTCAAGCTGTGCGCCACTGCAGATCACAAGATCCGCATTGCGAACCTTCGCAATCAGGCTTGGCCGGGCCTGGATGTAATGCGGGTCCTGCAACGCGGTCGTCGCGCTGTATGCATCGACGAGGTCGCCACCGATCTCTTCGGCAAGCGCTGCCCATTCCGGCTCACAGGCGAAAATTTCCAGCTCTGCGCTCGCCAAACCAGGCGCCAGGACGAACAACAAGGTCAGCATGAGTCTGCGCATTGCTTTCTCCTAGAAGGTGTGGGCGCCATGCGCGCCGATACTGTGAATGTATTGCAGTCCCCACTGGTTGCCATCGTCGAAAGCCGACTCGCTGCGAGCAAACTGCAGTCGCAGTCGACTGAACTCGCTGTTGGACCAGTCCATCATGACCGTGTAGCGGCGTGGGTCATCGCCATCCAGATCCAGTTGATCCGCCCGCGCGCCAAAGCGCCAGCGCTGGATGGGTTGGAAAACGGCCTGTGCATACCAGCCCGATTCCGTGCTCGTGCCCCGGCGTTCCAGGTATTCTGTCTGGAATACGAAATTTCGTTCCTTCCAGTTTCCCTGCGGCGCCCATTTCCACACGAAATGCGCCATCGACAGGCTCGTCGTTGCATCAAGATCGAGGTAGGACGCGCCCGCGAGCCAGCTGTTGCTTACACCGACGTCACCGCCGACGTTGGTGAAGACCGAACTTGCGCCGAGACCGGACGGATCATCCTCGCCCTGCATGATTTCGCCCCCAATCTCCAAGTACAGGTCTGTCGGCGCCAGCCAGCGCAGCTGGACCCCGTTATCCACGTACCGTCCGTCCAGGAAGGCCTGGTACGGCAAGGCCTGGTCTGCGAAGTCCCACGTATGTGAGTGTTTGGCGTTGAGATAGCCAATGCCGGAGAACATACGTCCGAAGCGCGCGCTGAATCCCGCCGGCAACGCCGTCGTCTCGACCCAGGCCTCCTCAACCTCGAGCTCGGACTCTCCATCTTCGAAGGCCAGTGCAGCCGTCAGGTAGGCCGCAAACTTGTCATCAACGTTAGCGCTCATGATGAGCTCGGTCTCGCCCACCGCGAAGCCTTCCCCTTCCTGCGGCTCGCCGTCATAGCCCGTCAGGAAGCCCTGAAATACAACGCCGATGGCAGGATTGAACGCCGAGCTACCGCTATCTGCGGGCTGCGACGGCATGGATTGAGCCTGTTGCGCCGCATACACGGCCTGCGTGGAATTCTGCTCGGCAACCGCAAGACGGCGCTCCAGTTCGGAAATTCGGGCCTCATAGTCCGCTCGCAATTCATCGATCGCGGCGCGAATATCTTCAATCTCATTGTCCTGCGCCAGGGCCGGCACAGACAGGAAAAGCGCGAGCATAAGCCCGGCATTCATTAAACCAACGACACGCATCGCATCGTCCTCCTCGTTATTTGTTTACAGCTGGTGGTTCTGGTGGTCTGGATTACTCAGCTGCTGACAGGAGGCCCGCGCGGGTGGATGACGAGAATCGTCGTGGAATGAACGGCTTTTTCAACGCATTGAATCGGGTCAGCGCCCCTGACCAACGGTATGCACTGATCGTCATGATCAGCGACTGCCGCGGTTGAATTGCCATAGGATATGCACAGCTCACACTGACCCAACTCACCGGGTACATGTGTTGCCGCGTGCGCCGCCACGCAGACGTGGCTGACTACCAGGATCAGCAACAGTACCAGGTGCAAATGTCGATTGGCCGATGGCATGTCAGGTATAGATTTCCTGTGCGAACATAGGTTCCGTTCTAGTATATACCCACCCAAGTCGGAATGCGTTTCCAGCAGGTGTTCAGATCTTTGTCCAACTTCCGGTAATTCGGCTCGAAAGAGCCCACCAGGCGCCAGAACCGTTTCGAATGGTTCATATGCCTCGCATGGCAAAGTTCGTGGATCATGACGTAACGCAGGTGCTGCGGGTCCAGGAACATGAGGCAATAGTTCAGGCTGATTGTGCCCGTGCTGGAATGGCTACCCCAGCAGGTTTTCTGGCCGCGCACATGCATCTTTTGAAAGGCATTATTCGTCAGCGCGGCAAGCGACCGCAGGCGCGGCAGATACTCCTTCTTTGCCAGAGCCGTCAGCCAGCGCTTCAGTGCGGCCACACACTTTGATTCGTTGCGCGTCGCCCCGGCGAGGATGACCGTGTTGCCGGAAACCCGGTAGCGAACGGTCTTGCTACCGTCATCGCGCTCGTAGCGAACACAGAAGCCTCTTTCAATACCCGGCAGCTTGACGCTGGACGGCAGTGCAAACGGTTCCGGTTGATGCTCTGCCGCGAACCGGGCGCGTGCCTTTGCTATCCAGTCCCGATGTGCATCGACGAAGTTACGAACATCTGCGGCCCTGGTGCGCTTCGGCACGACAACTTCGACGCGTCCGCGTGGAAATACCTTGATCGACAGCCGCTTCGCACGGCCGCTTTCACGTACGGAAAAGCCCGACATGAAGTCGGGCTCGTCTGCTTCCGAAAAAAGCGGTAACTGGGTAGCTGCGTTCTGCACGCCCCCATTCTACGCGGAAGAAATCGACAATATCAGGGCTGATCGCCGCTGAAGCGAACCGCGTCGTCCATGCTCATTTCGCCACTGACTGCGCCCACCTCGGCAGAATCCGAAATGAATAAATCCACCTCTCGTTCAAGCTCGATCGTGCCCTCAACACGGGATCCCGGACCAATAACGATGCGTGGCTTGCGGCTTTTCTTGTTGCCCCAGTTCCATCCATCAGGTTTTTCGACCACGATATCGCCCATAACCACCGAGCCTTCAAGCAGTTCGACATCACCGTTCACTGTTTCGATATTCCCGCCTACTTTGGCACTGGTCAGTTCGATGCGACCATTAACGGTGCTGATTCCCTCCGAGACGGTGACACCTTTCGCAAGCTCGATTCTGCCGTTGACGCCGGTGACGTCGCCGTCAATGCTGGTATTTTCACCGACCGCCATGCTGCCGTTGACCGTTGTAAGATTCTCAGCCTTCACGTTATCCGCCAGGCGAAGTCCTCCGTTCACCGTCTTCGCGCGCTCGATTGACGCACCGCTATCGACGATGATCTTGCCGTTGACGGTCGTAAGTCCACCCGTGACGACGGCGTTCTCTCCAACCGTGATGCTGCCGTTGACAGAAGTCGCGCCGCGCGACTCCTCACCATCCCCGATCCTGATGCTCTTGTTGACGGTGGCGCCAAGTGCCGGAACTGCCATCAACAGAATCAGCAAGCCGACCGTAAAAGTGGTCTTAGTCGCGTATTTGGCCATTTTTTCTGTACCCCTGAGGTCTTGTCCTATCTCTTAGATACCGCTCACAGGCAAATGGTTGCAAATTGGCTGCCAAGGCCGCGGTCGGGTAACCTTCGCCGATGACCATCGCCCTCGAAGCCCGCAATCTCGTCAAGGAATATCCCGGCGTGCTGGCTGTAAACGACCTCAGTTTCTCGGTGCCCGAAGGCATTTGTTTTGGCCTGCTGGGGCCCAACGGTGCTGGAAAGACAACCACGGTCGAGATTATTGAGGGCGTAACCCGGGCAAGCTCCGGCGACGTTTACTACTACGGCGAAATTGCCGGTGACCGATTCCGCCAGGAAGTGGGCATCCAGTTTCAGAACACGGCCCTGCAGGACCATATTACGGTGCTTGAGACACTGCAGATGTTCCGTTCGCTGTACAGCCGGCAGGCAAACCTCGACGACCTTATTGAGCAGTGCTCGCTCGGCGATCTGCTGGACCGTGACAACCGGAAGCTCTCCGGGGGCCAACGCCAGCGGCTCCTGCTTGCCGTGGCCCTGGTCAATCGCCCTCGCCTCGTATTTCTCGACGAGCCAACCACCGGGCTTGATCCCCAGGCGCGGCGCAATTTCTGGGAGCTGGTAAAGCGCATTCGTGCGGACGGGGCGACCATCGTACTGACAACGCACTACATGGATGAGGCGCAGGTCCTTTGTGACGACATCGCGATTATGGACGAGGGAAAAATCATCACTCACGGAGCACCGAAGGATCTGCTGCATGCGCGTTTCGGTGACGAACTGCTGCATTTGCCGCACGGCGAGATCCGACGGCCGAATCTCGAAGACCTGTTTCTCGATCTCACCGGGCATTCGCTGCGAGCCTGACCATGCTGAGACGTATATACGCCATCTTCGTCAGCCGCAATCGCGAGTTCTTTCGGGACCGTTCATCGCTGGCCTGGAACCTGCTGCTACCTGTGGGCCTCGTCTTTGGATTGTCCTTCGCGTTTGATGGTCAGCGTGATGAGTTCACGGTCGGTGTGTTACAGGCCGAAGCCGAGATTGATGCAACATCGCACCCGTTCCTCGAAACGCGTTACATCCGCTTCGTGCCGTATGACGATATTGATGAAGCACTGCGAAAAGTCGAGCGCCATCAACTGGACCTGCTGATCGATACAGGCCCACCAACGCGTTACTGGATCAATCCAACAGCACCCAAAGGGTATTTCATCGAGTTTGCGTTGCTGCAAACCTCGTCGCCCGCCCCGAATTCTGTCATCAAGGAACAGATTGAAGGTGATCCGGTGCGCTACGCCGACTGGATACTTCCCGGCATACTCGGCATGAACATGATGTTCAGCTGCATGTTCGGTGTCGGCTACGTGGTCGTTCGATACCGGAAGAACGGCTTCCTGAAGCGCCTGCGTGCCACGCCGTTGACCTCTTTCGAGTTCATCACAGCCCAGGTTGCCTCGCGCATGGTCCTGATCATGATCATTACCGCGTTCGTTTACACGGGCACGCACCTGCTTCTGAATACCCGCATGGAGGGCAGTTATTTCACGCTGTTTCTCGTGGGTCTCGTCGGGGCAATTTCGATGGTTTCACTGGGGTTGATCGTATCCGCACGCGTAACCAGCGAGGAACTTGCGGGTGGCTTGTTGAACCTCATCAACTGGCCAATGATGATGCTTTCGGGCGTCTGGTTTTCACTTGAGGGAACCGGAGAAACCTTGAGGAGCATTTCCAGGATCTTTCCTTTGACGCACGTTCTGGAATCGGCTCGCGCCGTCATGCTCGATGGTGCGACACTACCGGATGTTGCGCCGAGTCTTGCGGCGCTGGTAATAATGAGCGCGGTATTCCTGGCCATTGGTGCCGCGATTTTTCGTTGGGAGCAATACTGAGCAATGACCTGGTCGCTTGTTGATATCGGCGCCAACCTGGCGCATGACAGTTTTGATGATGACCGTGCGGAGATGATGCAACGTGCTGCCAGCGCCGGTGTTGGCACGATGATAGTCACCGGCAGCAGCGATGACAGCAACGTACGCGCGGCGGAACTCGCATCGGCTCATTCCGGCATACTGTATTCGACCGCCGGGGTACACCCCCACCATGCCTCTGATTACACAGACGAAAGCGATGCGCTGATTCGCTCACTGGTGCAGAAGGACGAGGTTGTTGCAGTCGGGGAATGTGGCCTGGACTACTTTCGGAATTTTTCGCCGCGGGATGCGCAGCTGACTGCTTTCCGTCGCCAGCTTGAGATTGCGAAGGACACAGGGCTACCCGCGTTTCTGCACCAGCGTGATGCCCACGATGATTTTGTGGAGGTCCTGGAACCGGCACTTCCGGACCTGTCTCGCGCGGTAGCGCACTGTTTTACTGGTGAGGGCGAGTCCCTTCGTGAGTACCTGGCGATGGGGCTCTACATCGGGATCACAGGCTGGATTTGCGACGAACGCCGCGGGAAACACCTGCACGACATTGTCGATATCATCCCTGATGACCGCCTCCTGATCGAGACGGACGCTCCGTACCTGCTGCCACGGACCATTCGGCCAAGGCCGAAGACACGACGCAACGAACCCATGTATCTGCCAGAAGTGGTAAAGGTCGTTGCAGAAGCTCGTGGACAGAGCGAGGACCACATTGCGAAGGTCACGACGGAGAACGCACGCCGATTCTTCAACCTGCCGCCTTCTGAATAAGCTCCCAGTGAGGCCGGAATGCCTCTATTTTGAATTTGGCCATGCTTTTGTCGGGCTCACCGAACTCGGCAAGCAGTTCGTCGAGCGTGCACGTGAGATCAGGCACGCCTTTTGTGAATTCGGCACCACCAAGAAACAGAACACGTCCGGCGACCGGTACCTGGCGCACGATCTGGCGCACTGCCGCAATGCGGTCGTAAAGTGCAGGCTGAGGATTCGGGAATGTATAGCGGCGGTCTTCGCTTATTACCGTCCAGTCCTGCATCTTGTCGCTGCCGAACACAGTGCCCTGCGCCTCCTTGACCTCGAGGATGAGCAAGCCCTTTGAGGTCAGTAGCAG
>Ga0316191_10002792_pt1 | contig 12789 bp, 10 predicted proteins | sample Eddworburr2cm_MG_FD_204928 | JGI IMG/M metagenome (GOLD analysis project Ga0316191, IMG submission 204928) | Coastal sediment microbial communities from Maine, United States - Eddy worm burrow 2 cm | ecosystem: Environmental > Aquatic > Marine > Coastal > Sediment | place: USA: Maine...
CCATCGAAGACGGCGAATTCTTTATGCTGCTCGGCCCGTCGGGCTGTGGCAAGACAACGACGCTGCGGATGATTGCAGGGCTGGAATTGCCTACGTCGGGTGAAATCTATCTTGACGGGGAAGAGATCAGTCAAAAGCCGCCTTCACAACGCGACATTGCCTTCGTCTTTCAGATGTTTGCGCTTTATCCGCATATGAACGTGCGCAAAAATCTCAGCTATCCGCTGGTGTCTCAGGGCATGCCACGCGCACAGGTCAAGGCGAAGGTCGAAGAAGTCGCGGGCATCCTCGGCATCCAGGATATTTTAAACCGTCCGGTAGGCGGGCTGTCCGGCGGCGACCGTCAACGCGTGGCCCTTGGGCGGGCCATTGTGCGCGAGCCGAAGGCCTTCATGATGGATGAACCTTTGGGTGCGCTTGATGCGGAGTTCCGTGAGCATATGTCAGAAGAATTGCGCGCCTTGCATGACCGCATGAATGCCACCACCGTTTATGTTACCCACGACCAACTGGAAGCCATGCAGATGGGCGACAAAATCGTTGTGATGAACAACGCGGTCGTTGAACAATTTGGCACCCCGCAGCAGATTTACGACAAGCCAGCAACCATGTTTGTTGCAGACTTTATCGGCTCACCCTCCATGAACTTCCTTAAGTTTAGCGGGGCTGTCAGCGAGGGGGCGACCTCGGTTGATTTGAACGGATCTGAATTTGGTGTGCCACTGCACTTGCAGGGGGCTGCTGGTGATCTGGTTTTCGGAGTGCGTCCTGAGCATGTCATCTTTAGCGACAGTGGCGACTACCGCGGTGAAGTGCTTGCAACCGAGTACCTTGGCACTACGCAAATCATCACGCTCGATACGCCCAACGGAGAGCTGAAAGCCCGCATCGACAGCACGCAAGTTGCCCGTGTGGGTGAGAAAATCGGTCTGAGTTTCCAAGCACCAAAGATTACACTTTTTGACGCGGGAACCGGCCTTGCGCTGCGCTCCAGCCTGAACGATGAGGTGCTGTCTCATGGCTGAAGTGATTCTCAAGAACTTGTCCAAATCTTTTGGCAAAGACGTCGGCATCGAAGATATCTCCATGACCATTCCAGATGGAAGCTTTGTCGTTCTGCTGGGCCCGACCGGTGCTGGAAAAACGACCACGCTGCGGCTTATTTCCGGACTTGATAAAGCGGATAGCGGTGAAATCTGGATCCACGGGCGCAATGTCGGAAATGAAACGCCAGCGCAGCGCGATGTGGCGATGGTGTTCCAGCAGTATTCGCTTTATCCGCATTTGACGGTCAGGGACAATCTGGCCTTTCCCTTGAAATCGCCCATTCTCAACACGCCTCCGGATGAGATTGAGCGCAAAGTGGCTGAAGTCGCTGACGTGCTTCAGATCACAGGCAAGCTTGATAACAAGGCGACGGCTCTTTCCGGTGGTGAGATGCAGAGGGTTTCGATCGGGCGCGCTTTGGTGCGGGATCCCGCGATATATCTGATGGACGAGCCGCTTAGTTCTCTGGATGCAAAGCTGCGCACCGATCTGCGACTGGAGCTTAAGCGCATTCATGCAAATCTGGGCGCCACGCTGCTTTATGTGACGCACGACCAGATCGAAGCCATGACAATGGCGACCCATGTTGGCGTTTTGAACGAAGGCCGTTTGGTGCAGTTCGGCACCCCGCGCGAAATCTATGAAAACCCCAATTCGTTGTATGTCGCAGGGCGCCTTGGTTTGCCGCGCATCAATGTGCTGCCCGCTGATATCTTCAGAAATCTGCCCACAGGCACAACCCATATTGGTATGCGTCCCGAACACGTAACACAGGGCGAAGGGCTGGAAGCCGAAGTGCAGCGGGTCGAGCATCTGGGAGATCAGAACCGTCTGCACCTGATGTTGCAAGGGCATGCGATTACGACCATTGCCGACCCGTCGGTTGATTATGAACCGGGTACAGTCATCAAAATCATGCCCAAAGACCCGCTGTGTTTTGACGGTGACGGCAACCGCATCCGCTAAGGAGAAACGACCATGAACCATTTTATCAACGCTCAAGATTCCCTTGTGACCGATGCGATTGACGGGCTTTTGGAAACGTCAGACGGTGCGCTGACGCGACTGGATGGATATCCGCACATCAAAGTCGTGTGCAGGACCGATTGGGATAAATCTAAAGTGGCCTTGATTTCGGGTGGCGGTTCCGGGCATGAACCGGCGCACGCGGGCTTTGTCGGAGCGGGGATGCTCACAGCTGCTGTCTGCGGTGAGGTTTTCGCCTCGCCTTCGGTAGACGCGGTTCTGGCCGGCATTCTTGCAGTCACCGGTGAGAAAGGCTGCCTGCTGATCGTCAAGAATTACACCGGAGACCGCTTGAACTACGGTTTGGCGGCTGAACGCGCGCGTGCATTCGGGATCAAGGTTACCATGGTGGTTGTGGATGACGACATCGCACTGCCGGATTTGCCACAGCCACGGGGCGTGGCCGGTACGTTGTTTGTGCACAAAATCGCGGGTGCGCTGGCAGAAGGCGGCGCCGACCTTGATGCGGTGACCAGTGCTGCGCAATTGGCGATCAGGAATATGGCCTCGATCGGAACCTCGCTGGACACCTGCACCGTGCCGGGCTCTGCGAAAGAGAAACGCATTGCCCCCGGCATGGCCGAGCTGGGCTTGGGTATTCATGGCGAAGCAGGCGTGCAACAGGTGGCGTTTGAAGGTGCCAAAAAGGCCATGGATCTTGTGCTTGAAAAGCTGGCGCCAAAGTTGAGCCACGGGTCTTATGTGGCGATCCTCAATAACCTTGGGTCGACAACACCACTTGAAATGAGCGTTCTCGCCCACGAACTTGCGAACTCCGAGTATGCAAAGAATATCACCCACATCATCGGGCCTGCTCCGCTGATGACGTCGCTTGATATGCATGGTTTTTCGGTATCCGTCCTGCCGATTGATGACGACAATGCGGCGTATCTCGCTATGCCGGTCGATTTACCTGCCTGGCCCGGGATGACAAAGATTTCGCCAGTTCTGGTGCGTCCCTTGCCCGATGGATTGTCGCCGATCAAACCAATACCTTCTGAAAACGCCAGAACGCGTGCCCTGCTGGATCAATGCTGTGATCTGCTGATCTCGGCTGAGCGTGATCTCAACTTGTTGGATGCGAAATCCGGCGACGGTGATACGGGCAGCACTTTGTCCACGGCGGCACGAGCGCTGAAAGGGTCTTTGGACAGACTGCCGCTAGCGGATCCGACCCAGTTGTTCCGTGCGATTGGAGATGAGTTAAGTCAAACCATGGGTGGCTCTTCGGGGGTTATTCTTGCGATCTTCTTCGGTGCGGCTGGCGATGCTTGCGCAAGTGGCAAGCCGATCCCAAAAGCCCTTTTATCCGGGCTGGACCGGATCAGTCAGGTCGGAGGTGCTGCAAAGGGTGACCGCACTATGATCGATGCGCTGGAGCCGGCACTGCATGCTTTGCCAGATGGTATAGAAAACGCTGCAGCCCATGCCCGAGAGGGTGCGACGAAGACCGCTGCAATGGGCCGCGCCAAGGCAGGGCGCGCATCTTATGTCCCCGAAGAGAACCTGATCGGCCACAACGATCCCGGAGCAGAAGCCGTCGCGCGTCTGTTCGAAGGTTTGGCCAAATCTATGTGAACCCGAAATAATACGGATGAAACAAGACCAAGATACGCCCCTGTCCCCGACGATCAACGACATTGCCCGTGTCGCTGAAGTAAGCCTTGCGACAGTTGACCGGGTGCTGAACTCGCGCCCCGGAGTGCGGGACAAGACGGTGCAAAAGGTGCATAAGGCGATCGCTGATCTGGGCTATGTGCGCGATACTGCGGCGGCCAATCTGGCTCGAGGGCGCGTTTATAATTTTGTGTTTGTTCTGCCATCCAACAGCAATGAATTCATCGCGTCGTTGGTAGGGCAAATCGAGCAACTCGCCGCGAGTTTGCGCCGTGAACGTACGCGGTTATCCTATGTTCGGGTCGCGGCCTTTGACCCTGTAGCACTTGCCGAAGCGATTGACCGGATTGATGCATCGACCGTGGACGGGGTTGCAATTTTCGGGCCGGAAACACCGTCGGTTCGGGACTCTGTCGCGCATTTAAAGGCCAACGGGGTGACGGTTGTATCTCTTGTTGCGGATGTTCCAAGCTCGGAGCGGGACCACTACATCGGTGTGGATAATGTCGCGGCGGGTCGCACCGCGGCTCAATTGTTGGGCCGGTTCGTTGGCCCTCAAGAGGCGAGCATCCTGGTGCTGACAGGGTCCATGCTGGCCCGCGACCATCTGGAGCGGCGGCTGGGCTTTGACGAGGTGATGGCGCGGGATTTTCCGCATCTGAACATTCTGGCCTCTTTGGAAGGGCGTGACGACCCCGATTTAATCGAGCGATTGCTGCCTACAACGCTTGCAGAGAACCCCAACGTGATCGGTGTCTATTCGTCAGCAGCCGGTAATGAAGGGCTCTTGCGATATCTGGTGACCTGCAAGCGACAAGACAGGCCCATTGTTGTGGCGCACGAGCTGACGCCGCTGTCGCGCCAGGCGCTTTTGGACGGATTATTCGATGCTATCATCAGTCAGGATTCAGGTCATCTTGTGCGCAGCGCTGTGCGCGTGATGCGCGCCACACGGGACGCGATCCCGATCAACACGGCACAGGAACGCATTCGGATCGACGTCTATCTGAAAGAAAACATGCCGCCTTGAATGGTGGGATTTAAAGGGAGGAAAAACTATGAACACCATCAAAGGCCCCGCGCTGTTTCTGGCACAGTTTGCAGGAGACGATGCACCCTTCAATTCTTTGGACGCCATTACCAAATGGGCGGCTGACTGTGGGTACAAAGGCGTACAGGTGCCCAGCTGGGATGCACGGTTGTTCGACCTTGCAAAGGCCGCGGGCAGCAAGGACTATTGCGACGAATTCAAGGGTCAGGCGGCAGCAAACGGCGTCGAAGTCACCGAGCTGTCGACCCATCTGCAGGGCCAGCTTGTTGCCGTGCATCCGGCTTATGATACGGCTTTTGATGGGTTTGCCGATCCGTCGGTGCATGGTAATCCGGCCGCGCGTCAGGAATGGGCTGTGGATCAGGTAATGAAGGCGATATCGGCCTCGGCCAATATGGGCATCAAAAACCACGTCTCATTTTCGGGCGCTTTGGCATGGCCTTACGTATACCCTTGGCCGCAACGTCCAGCGGGATTGATCGAGACGGCTTTTGACGAACTGGCACGGCGGTGGCGCCCGATCCTGGATCACGCCGAAGAAAACGACGTCAACATCTGCTACGAGATTCACCCCGGTGAGGATCTTCACGATGGCGTCACGTTCGAGATGTTTCTAGAGCGCGTTGATAACCATGCCCGTTGCAACATGCTTTACGATCCGTCGCATTATGTCCTGCAGCAGCTGGACTATCTGGACAACATCGACATCTACCAAGACCGCATCAAAATGTTCCATGTCAAAGACGCCGAGTTTAATCCCACAGGGCGTCAGGGGGTGTATTCCGGCTACCAGCCTTGGGTTGACAGGGCGGGGCGGTTCCGCTCGCTCGGCGATGGTCAGGTCGACTTTGGCGCAATTTTTTCCAAGCTCTCGGCCATGGATTTTGACGGGTGGGCCGTGGTTGAATGGGAATGCTGTCTCAAGCATCCGGAAGACGGCGCGCGCGAAGGCGCACAGTTTGTCAAAGATCATATCATCCGCGTGACCGAACGTGCCTTTGATGACTTCGCCGATGGTGGCGCGGACGAGGCTGCAAATCGGAAAATGTTGGGGATCTCGTGATGGCACGTATCAGATTAGGCATGGTCGGCGGCGGTAATGACGCATTCATCGGCGGCGTGCACCGCATCGCGTCCCGTATTGATGATCGTTACGAGCTGGTTGCAGGGGCATTGTCGTCAACACCCGAAAAGGCGCAAGCATCCGGCAAGGTACTGGGCCTTGCGCGGATTTATGACGACTACAAACAGATGGCGATCCGCGAAGCCCGTTTGAAAAACGGGATCGAGGCCGTGTCGATCGTGACGCCGAACCACGTGCACTACGAGGCGGCGCGCGAATTCCTGAAACGCGGCATCCATGTTATTTGTGACAAACCCCTCACATCGACGCTTGCCGATGCCAAAAAGCTTGTTAAAGCGGCGGAGAATTCAAAGGCTTTGTTTGTTCTGACGCATAACTACACCGGGTACCCTATGGTCCGGCAGGCCCGCGAGATGGTGGCCAATGGCGACATTGGCAAAATCCGCGTGGTACAGGTTGAATACCCTCAGGACTGGCTAAGTGTTGAGCAGGATTTCAAGCAGGCAGAATGGCGGACCGACCCCGCCCGCTCGGGCGCTGGTGGATCAACCGGCGATATCGGGACGCATGCGCATAACCTCGCGCGGTTTATCACCGGTCTTGAGGTTGAAAGCCTAGCCGCGGATCTTGAAGCTTTTGTTCCCGGTCGAAAAGTCGATGATAATGGCCATGTATTGTTGCGTTTCGAAGGGGGTGCCAAGGGCATGCTGTGGTGCAGTCAGGTCGCGCCGGGCAATGAAAACGCATTGCGCATCCGTGTCTACGGAGAGACCGGAGGCTTGGAATGGGCGCAGGAAGATCCCAACTATTTATGGCATACGCCTTTTGGTGAACCGAAGCGCCTGATCACCCGCAATGGTGCCGGTGCCGGTGATGCCGCCGCCCGCGTCAGTCGTATCCCGCCCGGCCACCCGGAAGGGTATCTCGAAGGATTTGCCAACATCTACAGCGAAGCAGCCGATGCGATTGTCGCGCATCGTGATGGTCAACCTGTTCCGGCGGATGTATTATTCCCCACGATCACGGATGGTCTTAAAGGCGTCGAATTTATTGATGCCTGCGTCCGGTCTTCCGCGCGAAATGCGGCTTGGGTCAAGCTTTAGTCAGGCACTTTGGGTGACGCGGTTTTTCAGCAGGCCAGCCCGCGCCGGCCTAGCGAACACGGTCACCCGCGCCGCGCGATTTCGATAGCGGTGGTCGCGGGTCGTTCCCGTTGACATAAGTCAACGCCTTGGGCTTGGGGCGGGGTAGGGTTCACGTGGACACAACACAAGGATCAATCGGCTATGAAGCCCGCAAGCGTGATAGCGCCTCTCGCGCTCCTGATATTTTTGGCAGCCTGTGAGGATGATAAAAAGTATCCGGTATCGGGTGAAGACTGTGGACCAGACGATCCCGTGCAAACACTTGACGCTGCCGATTGTGCATCGGCCGCCCCGATCGCGTCCGGTTTTTGAATGATGGCGCTGGCTGTCCTAATGAAAGTTGACGTCCGAAACAGTTTTTCGGCGGCGACTTGTTTGTGGGCTGCAATACGTGAACACTGACAGGAGGTGCGCCATGACAATCCGAAAACAAGATGTGGTTCAAGCGGATGAACAAGATATGACAGACGCCGGGAAAATGGCCAAAGACGTTGACGCGCGCGATGACGACAACGAAAACACGGATCATGATCTTCAAGAAACGCTACAAGAAGAGTTTCACAAGGTTTGGGAAGAAACGATAAAACCGGCGCTGGAACAGTTGAAACATACAACAGAGGATGTGCTCAAAAATTTCAGCGACTTCGAAGATGATTTCCGCGGCTATCTGAGAGATCGTGAACCAGACGTCGACGTGGAATTGCTCGAAGAAATTTACGGCGACACCTTGCGGAAAAAATCAAAAAACAAATCAACGGATAGCAAAACGACAAAAGCGGATGAGTGATGGGCATTTCATGCCTAATCCGCTGATCGCTGGACAAGCCCGCGTTATTCTGACCTAACACCACGTTGTTCCGAAAACATGCCTTGTAGCATCGTAAAAAATTGTGTCGCGCCTAAGCGCGCACAGCTAGGGTAGGAACTTGTTGACGAGGTTTTCCAGTCGTTCCTGCCGACCTGACGCAGGCTGCGGGTTGATGTCTTGTGCAAGAACGCGATCGGCAATGGTGTCTAGGTCAGAGCCAAGCATTTCCTTGCTCGCGTCGCTGTCCCATCCTGCGTACCTTTCGTTCCGCCGCGCTTCCAAGGTGCCATCTTCCAACATGGCCGCTGCCACCTTGAGACCTGCCGCACAGGCATCCATGCCGCCGACATGCGCAAGGATCAGATCCTCGGGGTCGAGAGACTGGCGGCGCAGTTTGGCATCGAAGTTTGTCCCGCCGGTCGTGAATCCGCCCGCTTGCAGCACCTCGTAATAAGCAAGTGCAATTTCTGGTACATTGTTGGGAAACTGATCGGTGTCCCAGCCGGACTGATAGTCGTTGCGGTTCATATCGATCGATCCAAAAAGCCCGAGCGCCCGCGCGGTGGCCAGTTCGTGCTCGAACGAATGGCCTGCAAGGATAGCATGGCCTTGTTCGATGTTGACCTTGACCTCGTTTTCCAGACCGAAGTCTTTGAGAAACCCGTAAACTGTGGCGACATCGTAGTCATACTGATGCTTGGTGGGCTCTTGTGGTTTCGGCTCGATCAGGATCGCACCTTTGAAACCGGTTTTGTGTTTGTAATCCACCACCATTTGCAGCATCCGGCCGGCCTGATTGCGTTCGCGGGCCAAGTCGGTGTTCAGCAGTGTCTCGTATCCTTCACGTCCGCCCCAAAGCACGTAGTTTTCCCCGCCCAACTTGATGGTCGCATCCATGCAGGATTTGATCGTTGCGGCAGAGTAGGCGAAGACGTCCGGATCGGGGTTTGTGGCAGCACCCGCCATGAAACGACGGTGCGAGAAAAGGTTCGCTGTTCCCCACAGCAGTTTGACGCCGGTTGTCTCCATCTTGTCGGCAAAGTAGTCGACCATCGCCTCAAGGTTGCGGGTGTTTTCCGCAAAACTGGCGCCTTCGGGGCGAACGTCGGCATCATGAAAGCAGAAGTACGGCACACCAAGAATGTCGAACATCTCAAAGGCCACATCCGCCTTGAGACGTGCCAGTTCCAGTGTGTCCCCGAACCACGGCCGGTCGAATGTCTGCCCGCCAAAAGGATCACCGCCGGGCCATGCGAAACTGTGCCAATACGCACATGAGAACCGCAGGTGCTCTTTCAGTGGCTTGCCCATGACAACTTCGTCCGCGTCGTAGTGACGGAAGGCAAATTCATTCGCGGTGTCAGTTCCTTCAAAACGGATCGCAGGAATACCTTTGAAAAAATCGGTCATGGATCAGAACTCCTTTAGTGCCTGATAGGCTGCTTTGTATCGCACGTGTGCATCCGACATTTGTTCTACCAGCATTCTGTCAGGCTCGACACTGTGGGATATTGCGGGTTGATATGCGACCTCTTCGCTCGCACCAGCGCCTGCCATCATGGCCAGCCGTGCGGCACCCAATGCGGCACCAAAGTCGCCTGCTGCAGGCACGTCAAGTGTCATGTCCAACGTGCTGGCCAGCATTTTGACCCAATGTGCGGATTTTGACCCGCCGCCCAAAGCCAAAGCGCGGGTCAACTCTGTGCCGGTCTCGGCCAGCGCGTCGCGGCAATCGGCAAAAGCAAAACTAACCCCCTGTAGAACAGCGCGCGCGGCTTCTGTCGCATCTGTGGATTGTTCCAGATGTAGGAATTGTCCACGGATTGCTGCGTTGTTGTGCGGTGTACGCTCTCCACTCAGGTAGGGCAGGAAAAGCGTTCTTGTCGGCATTTGCACATCGCCCAATTTTTGCGTTAGCTCAGCCGCGGTCTTTCCGGTCAGCCGTGCCAGCCATTCCAGTGCGTCCGTCGCTGCCAGTATCACACCCATCTGGTGCCATGTTTCGGGAAGGGCATGGCAAAAAGTATGGACCGCCGTGGCGGGGGAAGGGCGATAGCCGCCATTGGCTGCAAAAAGAACACCTGATGTGCCCAGAGATAGAAAAGCGGTACCGTCTTTGACCACACCCGCGCCAATGGCTGCGGCTGCATTGTCACCGCCACCGCCTGCAACAACGCAATCAGGGATCCCCAGATCGTCCGCTAGCACCTTGCGCAACCGCCCCGATACAGAAGACCCTTCTACCAGGGACGGCATATGCTCACGCGTTAGAGAACAGGCATCCAAGAGGCTATCTGACCAATCCCGCTTTCCTGTGTCCAGCCACGAAGTACCGGCGGCATCTGACATCTCGGAGGCGTATTCACCTGTCAAAAAGAGGCGCAGGTAGTCCTTTGGTAAAAGAATTCTGCCGGTCGCTTCGAATATTTGTGGCTCATTGCGGCGCACCCATTCGACTTTGGGGGCCGTGAAGCCGGGAAAAACGATGTTGCCGCTGATGTCGCGGAATTGCGGGTCTGCATCCATCTCTGCGGCTTCCGCAAAGCTTCTGACATCGTTCCACAGCATGCAGGGTCTCAGTGGTCTGCCATCCGCGCCGACCAGCGTGGCCCCGTGCATGTGGCCCGACAAACCGATGCCTCTGAGATCCTTGCTTGCCTGATGCTGCGCCAGTCTTTGCAAGGCGGAAACTGCCGCATCGCACCAGCTTTGCGGGTTCTGCTCGGACCATCCATCCTGTTTACGTTCGACGGTCAGAGGCACTGTGTGCTCGGCCAGTGTTACCTGATCTTCGTCTATCAGGATCGCCTTGAGCGACGAGGTTCCCAGATCAATGCCAATAAAACTCATGCTGCTGCTTTTGGGTTTTTCCCAAGAATGATCATCGACAGAATGTCGTCTTCAGTTACGTCTTCAACCCGTTCCGATCCGACCAGCTGGCCGTTTTTCATTACGGCCACACGGTCACACAGGTCCATCATCTCGCGCGTGTCGTGACTGATGAGGAAAATGCCCAAGCCCTGTTTCTTCAACTCCTGAATGAGATCAGCCACCATGGCAGTCTCATGAACGCCCAAGGCCGCTGTAGGTTCGTCCATAATCAGGATTTTTGCGTTGAAGTAGACTGCGCGCGCAATCGCAACAGACTGGCGCTGGCCACCCGAAAGGGCAGACACCGGTTCTTTGAGCTTTTTGAAGTTCGGGTTCAATCGCGCCATGATCTTGGCGGTTTCACTTTCCATTTTTGCATCATCGACAAACCCTAAAGGCGTCGTCAGTTCGCGCCCGAGAAACAGGTTGGATGCGGCATCAAGGTTATCTGCTAGCGCCAGTGTCTGGTAAATCGTTTCGATGTTGTAGTGGCGCGCATCGATGGGCGAATTGATGTTGGCCTTTTCGCCGTTGATCCGGATTTCGCCGGTATCCTTTTGGTAGGCCCCAGACAGGATTTTGATGAGCGTCGATTTACCGGCACCGTTATGCCCAAGAAGGCCCACGACCTCTCCGGGGTAGAGATCGAGGCTGACGTGATCCACGGCGCGGATGCCTCCGAAAGAAATGGAGATATCTTCCAGTTCGACAAGCGGGGTGCCCTTGCGTTCAGTCATGGAAGGCTCTCCTTACTTTGCTTTGCGGCGGTATAGAATATCAAGATAGACGGCCAGCACCAACACGGACCCGACAACGATCTGCTGGATGGCTGCATCAAAGCCGATCAGGACCATGCCCGTCTGCAAGGATTGCATGACAAGCGCGCCAAGCACCGCGCCGTAGATCGTGCCAACGCCCCCTGATAGCGAAGTGCCGCCGATCACGGCTGCCGCGATCACGTATAGTTCGTCGAGCGTGCCCAACGCATTCGTAGCAGAGCCCAGTCGCGCAGAGGCGACAACCGCAGAAAGCCCGGTCAGCGCGCCCATCACGGCGAATATTTTTACTGTCATCATCTGGGTGTTGATACCGGCAAGCGCTGCGGCTTCGGGGTTGCCGCCGATGGCGTAGACGTATCTGCCAAAGCGCGACCGCGACATCAGGATGGTCATAAAGATTGCGACGGCGATCAGGATAAGGACGGGGATCGCAAACCCGTGCGAGATGAACAGACCGGTTTCCGGTACTGTGATGCCCTCCTGCTCAGCATAGCGTTTCACAATGCCGCGCGGCCATGGGTATGCGTTCACCAGCAGCACAGCGCCGATCACCGCGCCACAGCCAACGACAGCAAGAAACGTTTCTGCCCATATGGGCCTTTGCTCGATATGAAAAATGCGCCGGTTTCTGCGGCCTATCGCGATCAGCCCCAGCACCGCGGCACAGCCAAGGATGCCCACGATCCAGCTACCAGTTGAACCAATCGCGCCATAGGGGCCACCGCCCATCAGTGCAAAGGTTGGATCAACAGGTGAAATCGTTTCGCCTCGCGCTACCAGAAAGGCAGCACCGCGCCACACTAGCAAGCCCCCCAGGGTAACGATAAAGGCGGGTATGTTGCCGTAAGCAATCAAAAAGCCATGGAACGCGCCGATGAAGGCGCCACAAACGACGCCCACCAAGACAGCAATGACCCAGATCATCGGATGCCCGAGGCCCAGATACTGCGGCAGAATGTAGACCTGAACGACACCCATGACGATCGCACAGAACCCCAAAACGGATCCGACAGACAGATCGATGTTGCGGGTGATGATGACCAGAACCATGCCCGTCGCCATGATACCGATTGACGCCGTCTGCACAGAAAGGTTCCACAAGTTTCGCGGTGTCAGGAAAGCGCCGAAGCCGTTGAAAAACGCGCCGTAAAAGTGAAACCCTGTCCAGATCAGTGCCAGCGCACCAATCATCCCCAGCAGCCGCGTGTCAAGCTCGGTCTCTTTGAAAAAGCGCGAAATCAGCCCGCTTTTGGAGGTGTCTTCTTGCGCAGTTTCGGTAGTCTGATCTGACATAGTTTTACCCTTTGGCGGCAAAATGCGCCAAGCGTTGCGCTGTACTTGGTGCGGTACAGCCGTCGTTT
>Ga0316191_10002795_pt1 | contig 12775 bp, 13 predicted proteins | sample Eddworburr2cm_MG_FD_204928 | JGI IMG/M metagenome (GOLD analysis project Ga0316191, IMG submission 204928) | Coastal sediment microbial communities from Maine, United States - Eddy worm burrow 2 cm | ecosystem: Environmental > Aquatic > Marine > Coastal > Sediment | place: USA: Maine...
AAGTCTGAAACTCATGCTGATCTTTATTTTTTTATTTTTCAGCAGCCCGATGGCCACCCATGCACTGGCAGATACTGCGATGCTGAGCGGCCTTAAAGCCGACCTCGACGAAGAACAGTAACGACCACGGATATGCTAGACACTTTTATCGACATAACCCTGCTCGCATTCCTGACCACTACCGCTATCGCCATCATCAAGGTGCGCAACCTGTTTGTCGTCATCATGCTGTTCAGTATTTTCAGCTTGCATTCTGCCGGACTCTTCGTCGTCATGGATGCGGCTGATGTTGCCTTTACCGAAGCTGCCGTCGGCGCGGGCATATCGACCGTGCTCATGCTGGCCACACTGGCATTGACGAAAGACCATGATGAAAAAAGACCCGCGCACCATGCCCGGCTGCCACTGCTCGTCGTCCTCATCACCGGCGCTGCCCTGGTTTATGGAACCTATGACATCCCTTCTTTTGGCGATCCTCACTCTCCCGCTCAAGAACATGTAAAACCCTACTATATCGAACACAGTATAGAAGATACTGGTGTAGCGAATACCGTTACCGCTGTCCTCGCGAGTTATCGCGGATATGACACCCTCGGTGAGGTAACCGTTATTTTTACCGCCGGTATCGGTGTGATGCTGCTGATAGGTGGACGCCTTACACGCAAGCGTAATAAGGAGGATGACCGATGAAACATAACCTGGTACTCAGGTTTATCACCAAGTACCTTTTCCCGGTGATTGCACTGTTTGCCCTGTATGTCCAGTTTCATGGTGATTACGGTCCTGGCGGCGGCTTTCAGGCAGGAGTGATACTCAGTGTTGCATTCATCCTGTATGCCATGGTATTCGGTATGGAAACGATTGAGCAGGTATTACCTCTCGGCCTATTACGAATTCTGGCAAGTGCCGGTGTTCTGATCTACTCGGGAACCGGTGTTATCACATTGCTCATGGGAGGAAATTTTCTCGATTACGACATCCTCTCGTTGCGCCCGATACAGGGCCAGCATATCGGTATCATGGTAATCGAGCTAGGTGTCGGCATTACCGTCAGTGCCGTCATGCTGATTATCTTCTACGCTTTTAGCGACAGAAGAAACCATGATTGATATCATCATCGGCCACTATAATTACTGGATCGTCATCCTGCTGATGATGGCCGGGTTTTATACGGTTATCAACCGCGGCAACCTGATCAAAAAAATTGCTGGACTCAACATATTCCAGACGTCAGTCTTTTTGCTGTATATCAGTATCGGTTACGTCAACGAAGGTACCACACCGATTATCGCCGAAGGATTTACCAGGTATGCAAATCCACTGCCACACGTACTTATCCTGACAGCGATCGTCGTCGGTGTTTCGACGACTGCGCTGGGCCTTGCTCTCGTCGTGCGTATCAAAAGAGCATATGGCACGATCGAGGAGGATGAGATTCACGACAAGGATATGTCACTATGATCGAGCAGAACCTGTGCCTGCTCCTGGTCGTAATACCGTTAATAGCTGCCCCTGTGACAGCGATGTTGCCTGCCGGCAGATCACCCTGGTTATTTACACTGGTGATCACCTGGTTATGCTTCGCCCTGTCTATCTGGCAATTAACGATTGTTTTAGATGGCAGTACGATCAGCTATGAGCTTGGTGGCTGGGCGCCACCATGGGGTATCGAATATCATATCGATGCTCTGAATGCATTTGTCGCACTCATCGTGTCTGGCATCGCAGCTATCACGTTGCCCTATGCATTACGTACCGTCGAAAAGGAAATCCAGCTACAGGAAACCTCACTGTTCTACGCTTTATTCCTGCTCTGCCTTGTCGGCCTGCTGGGCATCGCACAGACAGGAGACGTCTTCAACCTGTTCGTATTTCTTGAGATATCATCGCTTTCTTCTTACGTACTTATCGCGATGGGCAAGCAGCGCCGTGCATTGACCGCGGCTTACCAGTACCTGATCATGGGATCGATCGGTGCGACCTTCCTGCTGATCGGTATCGGGCTGATCTATGCTGAAACCGGAACACTGAACATGCAGGATCTTCACCAGCGCCTGCAGCCGATACTCGATCACCGGACGGTTCATACCGGTTTCGTTTTCATGGTCGTCGGCATAGCTTTAAAACTCGCCCTGTTCCCATTACACCTGTGGCTGCCGAATGCATACAAGTACTCGCCTTCCGCGATCAGTGTTTTCCTCTCCGCCACTGCTACAAAAGTAGCGGTCTACATCATGCTGCGGATGGTGTTCACCGTTTTTTCCACCAGCTTCCTGAAGATTACGCATACCGAGTTCATATTCTTGATCCTGGGTGCATTCGGTGTCATCGTCGCATCGATGGCAGCCATTGTTCAACATGACCTCAAACGCATACTTGCCTACTCCAGCATCGCACAGATCAGTTACATGGTCCTCGGTATGGGCTTTGCATCGACACTGGGCATTACCGCTACCGTGGTGCATGTATTCAATCATGCGTTGATGAAAGGTGCGCTGTTCATGGCGGCAGGCGCGATCGTCTACCGGGTTGGCTCGAGCAGGTTCGAGAATATCTATGGTATCGGCCGACAGATGCCGTGGACTTTTGCCGCCATCTTCGTCTCTGGCCTGAGCCTAATAGGGATACCCGGCACCGCCGGTTTTATCAGTAAATGGTACTTCATGCTCGCAGCTCTTGAGCAGCAGGCATGGCTGATCGCATTCGTAATCCTGCTCGGCTCTTTACTGAGTGTGGTCTATATGTGGAAGATTTTTGAAGCCCTCTTCTTCCATCGTTTAGCTTGCACGGCCCCGCCGGTAACAGAAGCCCCGCTTTCAATGATGCTACCGATGTGGACACTTGTCCTGGCAAATATCTATTTTGGTATCAATACCGAACTAACGGTGGGCGTAGCGGAGACCGCCGTGAGACTGCTCGGGGTCACTGCATATCATGAGTGACCAGCATCTACTACTGTTGGCAGTTTTCACGCCATTCGCCGGGGCTCTCGCTATCGTACTATTCAGACACTGGCCCAACCTGCGTGAAACAGTGACACTGGTGACGGCAGCCGCGGTGTGTCTCATTGTAGTTACTGTTTTTATGAGATTTAGCAGTGATACGTTAATAGCCATCGATATTGCTGAGCCGTTGCCGGGCCTGGCTATCCGCTTTGAAGTGGAATCACTGGGCATGCTGTTCGCACTCGTCGCCAGCGTATTGTGGCTGGTTACCTCGATCTATGCCATCGGCTACATGCGTAAACATGATGAAAAGAACCAGACACGGTTCTATGCCATGTTTGCCATCGCGATCGGCTGTACACTCGGCATCGCCCTGGCCGGAAACCTTTTTACCCTGTTCCTGTGGTATGAGATGCTGACGATTTCGACCTATCCCCTGGTGGCGCATGCCGGTAATAAAAAAGCACGCCGTGGGGCACGTACTTACCTCAGCATCCTGCTGGGCACGTCGATCGGCCTGCTGTTACCCGCTATCCTTATCACCTATACCATTACCGGCAGCCTTGATTTTCAGGAAGGTGGCATCCTTGCCGGCAAACTTGATCCTGCATGGGCAGGCCTGTTATATGCGCTTTTTATATTCGGCATAGGCAAGGCAGCCGTCATGCCATTTCACCGCTGGCTTCCAGCTGCGATGGTCGCGCCGACGCCGGTAAGTGCCTTGCTGCATGCGGTTGCCGTCGTCAAAGCAGGTGTCTTTACCGTATTGAAAGTAACCATCTATATATTTGGTACTGACTTTATCACCAGCTCCGGCGCGAACGACTGGCTCATCTGGTTCGCAGGTGCCACCATCCTGCTGGCTTCACTGATCGCCATGGTTCAGGACAACCTGAAGTTACGGCTGGCCTATTCGACCATCAGCCAGTTAAGTTATATCGTCCTCGGTGCTCTGCTGGCGACGAATATGGGGCTGCTCGGCGGCGCACTGCATATCACGATGCATGCATTTGCCAAGATAACGTTATTTTTTGCTGCCGGCGCTATCCTCATCACTACAGATAAGAGCAACATCAGTGACATGGGCGGTCTGGGCCGTGCCATGCCTGTCACCTTTACTGCATTTCTTATCGGCAGCCTTAGCATAATAGGCTTACCGCCTTTCGGCGGTATGTGGAGCAAGTGGTACCTGGGCATGGGAATGGTCGAAACAGGGCAATGGTTACTGCTGGCCGTACTGCTTTTCAGCTCCCTGCTCAACATCGCCTACCTTCTGCCTGTCCCTGTCAGAGGGTTCTTTGGAAAAGCAAAAGACGGGACTGAATACGTTCAGATCAAAGAAGCGCCGATAAGCTGCCTGCTGGCAATGGTGTTCACCTCGCTCGCCAGTATAGTATTGTTCTTCTATCCAGGCCCCTTCTATGAGCTGGCACTCGATGCATCGGGAGCAAGGTAACATGACAGAACGCGATAAAAAGAAACACCTGTTCGACAACCCACGTAACGTATCACTACTATTACGCTCGTTTTATTTTATCTGCGCTTTTCTCTTTATACTCGATTTTATTTTGCACCGGCATGTCACACTTAGCTGGGAAAACATACCCGGGTTTTACGCTCTCTTTGGTTTCGTCGCCTGTGTCGCACTGGTACTGATAGCCAAACAGATGCGTAAGATACTGATGCGCAAGGAAGACTATTACGATGTGGATGACTGAACTCCCTCCGTTCGTGCCATTCTTCATTGCCGCCCTGCTGGCGATGGTAACGCGTGGCAACTTACGCAACCTGATCCTGCTTGCCACGCCTGTCCTCGGTGGCCTGCATCTCTGGTTTGATGTTTCACCGGGCATCATCACTACCACCAGTATCATGGAGTTCGAGCTGCAGCTGATGCGGACAGACCGCCTTAGCCTGCTGTTCGGATACCTGTTCCACATAGCCTCATTCATCGCCGTGGTCTTCGCCTTGCAGGTACGTGACACGACGCAGTATGTATCCAGCATGCTCTATGCCGGCAGCGCTTTAGGCGCCGTGTTCGCCGGCGACCTGATAACACTGTTTATCTTCTGGGAGCTGCTCGCGATATCATCGGTTTTCCTGATATGGGCGCGCCGTTCCGAGCGTGCGATCCGGGCGGGTATGCGTTACCTGGCCATCCAGGTCTCTTCAGGTTTGTTACTGCTGGCCGGTGCACTGTTGCACTATAACGAGACCGGCTCACTGGTGTTTGATTATATCGGCCTGGAAGGCCTTGATGGCTTTGAAAACCTGGGCGGCCTGCTGATCTTTCTAGCCTTTGGCATCAAATGCGCGTTCCCCTTTCTACATAACTGGCTCACCGATGCCTACCCGGAAGCTACATCGACAGGTACGGTCTTCCTATCCGCCTTTACCACCAAGGTCGCAGTCTATGCGCTGGCAAGAGGCTTTCCCGGTACCGAGATCCTGATCTACATCGGTGCAGTAATGACCTGTTTCCCGATATTCTTTGCTGTTATCGAAAACGACCTGCGCCGTGTACTCGCCTACAGCATGATAAACCAGATCGGCTTCATGGTATGCGGCATAGGCGTAGGAACCGCGCTGGCTCTCAACGGTGCGGTAGCGCATGCTTTTAATGACGTATTATTCAAGGGACTGCTGTTCATGAGCATGGGCGCTGTACTGTTTCGTACCGGCACTACCAATGGCTCCGACCTTGGCGGACTGTACAGGTCCATGCCGAAAACGGCAACACTGTGTATCGTTGGCGCCTGTTCGATATCCGCGTTTCCGCTGTTCAGTGGATTCGTCAGCAAGTCGATGGTAATGGCTGCCATGATAGAGGAAGGCTATGATTTTCTCTGGCTCATGTTACTGTTTGCTTCTGCTGGAGTGTTTCATCATGCCGGAATCAAGATCCCGTATTTTGCCTTCTTTGCACACGACTCTGGCATACGTACAGAAGAAGCACCGCTCAACATGCTGGTCGCCATGAGCATTGCTGCTGTGCTGTGTATCTTTATCGGTATTCAGCCAGAAATACTGTACGCATTACTGCCATGGGAGGCCGAATATATACCTTATGATACGACTCACGTATTATCACAATTACAGTTACTTTTCTTCTCTGCGCTGGCATTTGTCTGGCTTAACAAACAGGGACTGTACCCGCCTGAGCTGCACTCGGTAAATATCGATATCGAGTGGCTATACCGTAAACTTTTACCAGCGACAGCTATCGGGGTATATAGCACATCGAGAGAGATCGGCCGTCACCTTAAATACTCTACGAAAGCTTCACTGAAAGGTGTGGTAAATGCTATGCGCAGCACACGAACCGCACAATTACATCTTGCAACGAGCTGGCCAACAGGAAGCATGGTTTTCTGGATCGCCGTCATCCTCGGCTTATTTCTAGTTGCCAATGTTATACACTAGCGATCATCTAGTATGTGCATGCAACTAGATGATTTGCCACATCATATATGTTCGTTATCCCTCTATGTCAGGAATGAGTCGATTTTATCACTGAACCTCAGATACAGGCCAGGAGCTAACTTCGAATGGCATTTTCAGGACTTACCTTCGAGTTTCCTTGCCCTTCTTTCTTCGAAATAATCGAACTATTGGACACATTATTCCGAATTTATCTTTTAATATATTTAACGCATCATTATGCAAACGAAAATACCAGGATGAGTACGACATGCCCACCATTACGATTCAGCAGTTTGAACAATTCTCACTAATTGTCTGCTGTTCCTTCCTGATCCTTTTCATGCTATTCATCCTTTATAGACTCAGCAAAGACTCCAATGCCGGCAAATATGGCATGTTTGTGATATTTTTTGCGCTGAGCCTCGGCATATTCGGCTTCGCGATGAAGTCAATAATCCATCTATATTTGATCTGACACCTGAAATATGTGTAATAAGGCTCGATCATATGAATGTGTCTTTTGGCTCGAGAAGAGACACACAGGCCATCAAGTCAGGCTAAATCACTCGATTTACTGCTGTCGGCTGTCAGAAGCAGACGTTTATCTAAAACCAATATAGAAATCGTCTTTTCTAACCTGGGTATCTGTTAATGACTCTAAAGTTATCGTTAATATTTTTTATATATGATAATTATCATATACGTGCCTCAGAGAAGTCGATAATGTATTTATGAATATTTTTACACTATATTCGTCTTTTACTGCGTAGCTAAATTTTTACTCGAACCTCTATTAAGTTAATGATAAAACTATGTGGATAGTCCAGTGCAAACCTAATATAGATTCTCAAACATGGTCTACCTTGGGCTCTTACGATAATAAGGCAAATGCCATTGCCCATGCTTCTCGGGTGTCAGATGATTGCTCTATGGTTATAGTAATGGGCCCAGATGATAACGTAATCTGGACAAGCTCAAATAATCAATCTCTGTCATCGAGCCAATTCTTTTAATTTAGTTTTTTTGTTAAAAAAGCAGACCTTTCTAAGAATATATATTGGCATCACAATTAGGCTTATTTAGGAACATGCTTCCTGTCTCGATGTGTTCAGCTTGATAATGACACCGGCTTACCGTATTCTTCAGTAGAAACAATAATTTATTTATAATAGTGCATTGGATGTTCCTTATATTTACTATTAGGAACGAGTTTAATATGCATGTTTACTGTTAGCAGTTCTAAATTGAAATAATAAATATATGAATGAAAATATTGCGTTCACCAAACAAGATGGTTATTTACTTGTTAGCATCTCAGACAAGGTCATAACTGTTGAGCGCGCTCAGGAAATACTAGCTCGAATCGGTGAGGAATGCTCTAGCCTGAATTCTAAAAAAGTTCTTTTAGATGAAATGTCTGTTGAAAGACGAGAAGTTGCTCCAAAAGAAATCGAAAAGTTAGCATTTGATTTTAACAAAAACAAACCCGATAAAGTCCATATAGCATTCTTATGCCAACCTCATCTTGTTGATTATGATTCACACTTACTAAGTTTATATACTTATATGTCTGAATTTATAATCCAGCATTTCACCAATAAAGAAAAAGCAATTGACTGGCTTAATAATAAAAAGATAGCTAGCAAGGATTTCAACCTGGTCGCGGAATAGTACGAGATTGTTAACTTAAAATGTTAACTTCTGCTTCTGGCCAATAACGGATGGTCGGCACAAACAAAAACGGCTCCCGATGGGGCCGCTGCGTTGCTCTCGGCTCTGGCTTCTTGCTTCGCTCTACCTCCTCCGTCCATGGAGTCGTAACACCTACATCTAATAATCACTTACCATCATATTGCCGAGTAATACGCTCCCCATTCTCATAGGCTATTAACCTGGCCACATCCTCCGGCAACACATCGAGCAATCCGCGCTGCCACTGCATAACTTGGTTTATCTGCAGCCAGCGTTGTGGCGTATAGGTGTCAATGCCCAGCAGGAAACGATCCGCATGCTCCACGAGCAGCTGTTGCCATTCAGGCATGATCGTTCCGTTGGGGAAGATGTCGTAACGAAAGGAGAGGTCTGCCCATAATTTATCCTGCAGTACCAGGAGTTCACGTACCGTCTCGGCAAATTCAAATCCGGCATGGGCCCACAAGATCCGTGCATCCGGATCCTGTTTAAAGATATTTCTGATGGCTGCGGCATCACTGTGCACATGCAACATGAGTCCGTGTTGTTTGGCCAGGTGGACGACTTCTCGCATCACCGCTGTGTTCGCCTCTTCGCCATTGATGTGCAATTCACCGATGGCCGCGTAGCGATACGTCTGCAGGCGCTCCTTGAGATATGGGATCACGCTTTCATCGTGCATCCAGGTTTGCAGCTCACCCCGCTTTCGGTAAGGCCGCAGCGAGGGCACCACGAAATCAGGATCTGCCTGGTAAAGCCGTTGCGTGCCTTCATCGCTGGAACTGGATACCATGGCCCGTTTAACCCCGGCTTCACGCAGTCGTCGAATGACATCATCCGGTGAAAAAGCCTCCCAGACATCATGACTGTAATGGATGTGAGCGTCGAAGATCGGCAGCAGGTCATCGCCATACTCTTCCTGCATAGTACTCGCGGTCCGAGGAAACAGGAACCACAGCAGCAAGGCAACGATAAAAGTGAATTTCCTGATAGTCATATCTTCAATTTATCAAAGAAATAAAATTAAATAACTTTGTGCTTTGTATGGAAATAGGACATGAAAGAGAGTACTGATCCCTTTTTCTGCCTTTTTCCTTTATTTATAGTCAGCTCAGTGCCGTCATTCCGGCAATGGCTCCTGCATTGCTCTCGGCTTTGGCTTTCCACAAAATCGAGAAACTCGGGATAATACGTTTCTACAATTTAGTAGAGTAATGTTAGTTCCGGTTGATGGCGTTTATATCTGGCACCAGCCTCTCTAACAGCACTCCTTGTTGTAACCATGGCAATTCTCTTTGGTTCAATACTGTCTTCACATTTTATGCTTAATAATATATTGAGTAATGATAAATAACTATCAGTTCTCAGTCTCACAGCACATCGAGTTAAACCTTATATTTAGTGTAATTCTTAGAATGTAAATAATAACGACAGCTACTGAATGTCTCTTGTGAATTGCGGTTTCAACCGGTCGATGCAACACATTGGTTAAATCGTTCTGCTAGTGTTTCATAGTTTAGCGTCTTTCTGGGCCGTTCGTTGAGCCTTCTTGCTACCGCATTTAACTTTGCTTGTGAGTGTGCCGACAAATCTGTTCCTTTAGGAAAGTATTGTCTCAGTAGACCGTTGGTATTTTCATTGGAGCCACGTTGCCAGGGATTCTGTGGATCACAAAAAAAGACGTTGATATCTGTCGCCAGGGTGAATCGTTTGTGTTCTGCCATCTCTGAGCCACGATACCAGGTTAGAGATTTATATAATTCGCGTGGTAATTTATGCGCCTGTTTGATTAACGCATCAACGACTGTCTTGCTGTCTTTGCCATCAACTTTAGCTAATAGAACATAACGAGTATTTCGTTCTACCAACGTTGCTATCTGGCTATTGTTGCTTCCCATGATTAAATCACCTTCCCAATGACCAGGAACCGCACGGTCCTCTACAGAGGCTGGACGCTCGCTGATAGAGATAGCACCGGTAATTTGTCCACGACCAAGTGTTTTCTGTGTATAGTGGCGCGAGCGCCGCATGGCACGGGTGCGTCTTAAATGCTGCAATAATTCCTTTTTCAAAGCCCCGCGAGCTTGTATATAAAGGCTGCGATAGATCGTCTCGTGTGACACCTGATCGTTCTCGTCATCCGCATAAGTCTGCTTAAGCCACCCGGCAATTTGCTCTGGTGACCACTCCAACTGGAGTTTTCTTGCCACAATACGTGCAAGTGATCGATGCTCAACGAGTTTACAGATTTTAGGGCGATGTGCACGATCCCAGGCGGCTTTATCCGCCTCACTCGCTCTATATTTATCCAAACCACCATTACGGCTGATTTCTCGACTGATGGTTAACGGTGCTCGATTCAATGAAGCGGCAATAGCTCGAAGAGACTGGCCAGTGACGATACCTCGGGATATCTCTTCACGCTCTGCCAAAGAAAGGCATCGTGATGCCCTGCGACGCGGAGCAGGTCTGATGCCACCTGTCTTAGCAATAATGCGTTCAATGGATGGATGATGTCGATCAAATAGCCTTGCAATAGAACCTAGTGTCTCGCCTTCCTGCCAACGATCCCAATCATGGCTTTTTGTTCTTCGGTGTAATAAATTCTTGGTCGCTGTTTCATTTTCAACATCCTCCTCTTTATACTTAGAGATTAGATGTTGCATCGACCGGTTGAAACCGCAATCGTAAACGGACCTTTAGATTATTAGAACAACTATCGTTTTTCTCTCATAGGCAGCGTTTAAGACAATCTTTAAACAGGGGTGGAGACAACAGGGTCGTGACTATCACCATTAGAACGACTGCTGAGAACAGTGCATCATCGAGCACGCCGAGGCTTTTTCCGATGGCAGCAAAGATCAGTCCGACTTCACCGCGCGGCATCATACCGATACCGATCGCCATATGATTTTTAACACCAAAGGCGCCAAAACCGGAGAGCACCTTACCGACAATCGCTGCAACCAGCAATCCGGCCGCGAGTATCATCACATCCTTCTGCAGGAACATTTCGAGTTTTACCTGTAGCCCCATCAAGACGAAGAATATCGGCACCAGTATTACTTCCAGCGGCATGATCAGGTCCTTGATCGTCACCGGGCATTTTTTGTCATCATCCCAACTCTCGAAGTAAGCATCCTGCAGTATCAATCCTGCAGCAAATGCGCCGATGATTGTCGCCAGTCCGGCGAGGTTCGCCATCCACGCCATCACCATGACGAACAGGTACGAGACAAACATCTTGGCCTCGATGATATCAAGGCGACAGAATAACCTGACGAACAGCCGGATGAAATATGGTCCTATATATATCGTCGCTGCCAGGAACAATGTTGCGATGATGACAGTGATCGATATATGGACCAGGTCGATGCTGCCGGTAATGACGATGCCGCTGATGATCGCCAGCATCAACAGACCCAGGATATCGTCGATGACAGCGGCACCGAGAATAATATGCGCTATCTCGGTTTTCTCCATCTTCATCTCCTGCAACACCATCGCTGTGATACCGACACTGGTCGCTGCAAGCGTCGCCCCGAGGAACATGCTGGTATGGAGCTCTGCATCCTCGAGCAGCAGCCAGGAAGCGACCATACCAAGCACGAAAGGCAGGAGCACACCGATGACAGCAACACGGCTCGAGTTTGGTCCCACCTTACGCATCTCATCGACACTGGTTTCGATACCGACCAGGAACAGCAGGAAGATGATGCCATAGCGCGAGAACACATCGACCGTATGCGCGACCTGTAATATCTCGTTACCATGCGGGCCGCGTAAGATATCCAGGATGTGCCTGGTACCTTCGGCACCGATCGCATTCAGGCATGCAAGCTCCAGCCCTTCACCCTTGAGCAGGTTCTCCATGGTTTCAAAAATCGCCGGGCCTTCACGCAATACCATGATCAGGTCAACCTGGTAATAAAAGGCGAGATTACCGACCACGATGCCCATTATCAATTCGCCGATAACCGATGGAAAACCAAGTTTTCGTGCGGAGAATCGTCCGATAAGAGCAACAAAAAGGATACCCGTGACACCGAGGATAACAGGGGCTACCGGGTCATTGTGTGAGATATGAAACTCCACTGCAGATGCAACGGCAGGTAACAGCAACAGGCAGACCAAAACACATAGCTTGTGATAGTTCTGTATCATTTATATAACTACAACACTATTGATCCAGGCATTCAACCGCTTTGATCCTGCTTCAGCCGCTTTTCGATTCGTTGCAGTGTTTTTTCCATCGCATCGATCCGCTTTTCGATTCGCTTCAATTCACTCATCTCTTCGAGCTCTTCTTCTTCGATCTCGACCTCACCGCGTGAAACGAAATATGCTGAAAAACTGGCGGTCAACAGTGAGAAGAAGCCGACACCGAATAAGATGACCAGGGCACCGAACACTTTACCCGCAGTACTCTGAGGTACCATATCGCCATACCCCACGGTTGCGACTGTTACCCAGGCCCACCAGATGCCCTGCCAGACATTTTCGATAGCCGGGTCAATACCCGCCATAAGCAGCCCGGATATCAGGGTGAAAGCCAGCGCCACCATCAAAACAGAACCGAGATAATTTCTCGACAGAACTTTTCGTACCGTAGCCGAAACATTCAGCAACATAGGGAAAATCAGTAACAATCTAAGTGTCCGCAAAATGGCGGCGTAGTTACTGCCGACCCAGAGCAATGGAAAAGCCGCGATGAT
>Ga0316191_10002797_pt1 | contig 12773 bp, 11 predicted proteins | sample Eddworburr2cm_MG_FD_204928 | JGI IMG/M metagenome (GOLD analysis project Ga0316191, IMG submission 204928) | Coastal sediment microbial communities from Maine, United States - Eddy worm burrow 2 cm | ecosystem: Environmental > Aquatic > Marine > Coastal > Sediment | place: USA: Maine...
TTGACCGACGAGGTCGTGATATCGAGGCCCAGCAATGGCTGTGATTTATTGCCAAAAAGCACGTATTTTTCCTTCTAAGTCGGTAAGTTGCGCGTCAAACGTGAGTCAGACCTTAGCAAAGCGATTTAACTATATATCAATAAAATGTTAAATAAAACGTGACTGTGTTCACGATCCAACAATCCCTATGTTAAGAAGCTATCGGCAGATATTCTGTGATCCAGTCGAATCCTCGGCATGCGACTCGTTATTGCAGCGTTCAGGCAGTAATGACTATCATCGCCATCTGATGCTGCTTCGCTGAGCCTTTGCCCCAATAAAGCCACATTTTCGTCATCGGACGAACATCACGTTACTCTTAAATAAGGCTCCTATCTGCCTTGAGAAATCGGGGTGTTCAGCCGAAAACGTCTGTAACTATGCTTAATTCAACGAAAAAAAGATCCAACCCACGTCACATTAGGCGACATAAGCTGATTCGCGCCGTGATCGTGCTGCTGGGCATGGGCGTCACGGGCGGCATCGGGGTCACCGCGGGCGTCGTTGGCGCCTATTACTTCGTGCAACCCGGCCTGCCGGCCGCTGAAACGATTCGCGACATACCACTGCAAATTCCGTTGCGCATCTTCAGCCGCGATGGCTATCTCATTTCCGAAATCGGCGAGCGGCGCCGCATCCTCGTTACTTACGATGAATTGCCGCCGCACGTCGTGAATGCGTTTGTCGCTGCGGAGGATCAGCGCTTTTTCGTCCACCCGGGCATCGACTACCGCGGAATTTTGCGCGCATTTGTGCGTTTTGCGACGACGGGCAACTTCGAGGGAGGTGGCGGCAGCACGCTCACCCAGCAGCTTGCGCGCGATTACTTCCTGACGCGCGAACAGAAGTTCACGCGCAAAATTCGTGAAGCGTTTCTTGCTTACAAAATCGAGCAGGAATTTACGAAGAAACAGATCATGGCGCTGTTCCTGAACAAGATGTTCTTCGGTCAGCGCGCCTACGGTGTTGCCGCAGCCGCACAGGTCTATTTCAACAAGAATCTCGCCGACATCAATGAAGCCGAAGCGGCCACCCTGGCCGGTGTGTTACCCGCACCCTCGCGTTACAACCCGGTCTACAGTGCGGCCAATGCCGAAATGCGCCGTGGCTATGTTCTTTCGCGCATGGAAGAACTCGGCTACATCGACGAGCCAACGTTCGAAACGGCGATGGCCTGGCCGATGGAGTCGCGACTTTATGGTGCTGCAGTCGAGCTCAACGCGCCCTACGTTGCGGAGATGGTCCGCAGCGAAATGCTGAAGCGATATGGCGAAGGCACGTATACGGATGGTTTCCAGGTTGTCACATCGCTCGACTCCCGCCTGCAGAAAGCCGCGAACTATTCGCTGCGCAACGGCTTGCTCGAATTTACCCGGCGGCGCGGTTACTACGGCCCGATCCGGAATATCGAGCTTACGGACGAGATACTGGCCGCAGAATTTACGCAGTGGCCGATCGAGATTCGCGAATTGCTCGAGCAATATGCGCCCGGCGGCCTCTCGGTTGCGTTGGTAACGGCGGTTCACGATAACAACACAGCATCGATCCTGTTTCGCGGTGGCATCACGGCCGCATTACCATGGAGCGGCATCAAGTGGGCGAGACCATTTATCGATCGCGAAACCCGGGGGCCCGAACCTGAGACTGCCTGGGACGTAATCAATGTCGGCGACCTGATCTACGTCATGCCGACCACGAGAGGTACCTGGGCACTGGCGCAGGTACCAAGGGCGCAGGGCGCGGTAGTTTCTATCGACCCGTTTGACGGCGCCGTCACCGCGCTGACCGGCGGCTTCGACTTCACGACAAGTAAATTCAATCGCGCGCGGCAAGCCTTCCGGCAGCCGGGTTCGTCATTCAAGCCGTTCATTTATTCTGCAGCGCTCGAGTACGGTAATACACCTGCAACCGTAGTACTCGATGCGCCCGTCGTCATCAGCTCATCAGAACTCGAGGCCGTTTGGCGGCCTATTAATTACAGCGGTCGTTTCTATGGCCCGACACGCATGCGCGAAGCGCTTGTGCGCTCAATGAATCTTGTGTCGGTGCGTTTGTTGTTATTCGAAACGGGTGTGGGCAACGCGGTGCGTCACATCTCGAAGTTCGGATTCGGGGGGGCCGCCCTTCCTCATAACGGCTCGCTGGCGCTCGGCGGTGGTGCTGCATCTCCGCTCGACATGGCCCAGGGCTATGCAACTATTGCGAATGGCGGGCATGCGGTGAAGCCCTATGTCATCGATGCGATTTATGGTCCCGAGGGAGAAACGCTGTATCGGGCCGAACCCGCTGTCGTTTGCGACGAATGCGTACCCGCCGAGCCGGAGTTCAGGTTCCCGCTGGATCCCGAACTGGAGGGCGATGCGCGGGAAGAGATGACGCTCGATGAAATGGCGGATATCGTTACCGTGTATCGGCCAGATGCGACCGTCGATCCTGATCTGTTTGCAGATGTCAAAGTGGCGCCGCAGGTTATTTCGCCGCAAAACGCTTTCCTCGTGCAGGACATGATGCGCGATGTCGTGAAACGCGGCACGGGCCGCCGGGCGATGGCACTCGGCCGGCAGGATCTTTCCGGCAAGACCGGGACATCCAATGACCGTCGTGATGCCTGGTTCGGCGGGTTCAATGGTGATATTGCGACTATTGTCTGGGTCGGCTATGACGACGATCAGCCGCTTGGCCCTGGCGAGGAGGGGTCGCGCACGGCACTGCCTATCTGGGTTGAGTTCACCCGCATCGCGCTGGACGGCGTACCCGAGCATCAAATGCCGATGCCCGAAGGTATTGTCTCGGTACTTATAGACAGGGAAACCGGCTGCCCGGCCCGCGCAGGGCAACGCAATGTCGTTTTCGAGGTATTCCGGGAGGGCCATGTACCCGAATGCGATATCGTCGATGAGATTCCGGATATCTTCAACGATGCGTCGGGGATTGACCCGAACCCTGAAGAAAAGTCGGAAGACGATAGCGGATCTATATTCTGAGCTATGCCCAGAAGACGCAATAGTGAATCAGAACGGGCACGCCAGGTCCTGGCGCAGGAAGCTGCGCGCATTATTGTCGATCACGGCATTCGCGATTATCGCGTCGCCAAGCAAAAAGCGGCCGAGCGGCTTGGTGTCGGCACCCGGGGCTCCCTCCCTGGCAACGCCGAGGTCGAAAGTGCCGTCGCTGAATACCTGCTGCTCTTCGGCGGTGATTCACACACTGACCTGTTGCGATTGATGCGCACGGCCGCGCTATCGGCGATGGAGTTGCTCGCTGAGTTTTCGCCACGACTGGTGGGTCCGGTGCTGGCGGGGACAGCGGATGAGAACTCCGCGGTCAATTTGCACCTGTTCACAGACAGCCCGGAAATGGTCGCGATGGAAATTGGCGACATGGGGATAGCGTTTCGGCCATACGAGCGACGCCTGAAAAGCCGCCGCGGCCAGGTCGAGATGTACCCGGGTTTCGAATTCAGCCATCGCAACGAAACGATCCAGGCAACGGTATTCCCGGTCGATGGTATTCGGCAGGCGCCAATCAGTCCGATCGACGGGAAGCCGATGCGGCGTGTCGACTCTGAAGCCGTACAGGTACTCCTGAGTCACATCTGAAAAGGAGCGGGGGCACCCTGTAGAGCGCCCCCGCTTTTAATTACCGGTCCTCGATCGGTGTGTAGTCGCGCTCCGCTGCGCCTACGTACAGCTGCCTCGGGCGAGCGATCTTACCCTTCGGGTCCGAAATCATTTCACGCCAGTGCGCCGTCCAGCCTACTGACCGGCCGAGGGCAAACATCACTGTGAACATCGACGTCGGAATGCCGAGCGCCCTGTAGATGATGCCTGAATAAAAATCGACATTCGGGTACAGATTCTTCTCGACGAAGTAGTCGTCCTTCAGTGCAACCTGCTCCAGCTCGAGTGCCAGGTCGAACATCGGTGTGTCCTTGTGGTCGAGCTTCGCAAGCACCTTGTGGCACATATCGCGAATGATCGTCGCGCGTGGGTCGAAGTTCTTGTAGACGCGATGGCCGAAGCCCATCAGGCGGAACGGGTCATCCTTGTCTTTGGCCTTCTCGACATACTTGCCGATCTGGCTCTTATCGCCGATTTCCGTAAGCATCTTGAGCACGGCTTCGTTTGCTCCACCATGTGCCGGACCCCAAAGCGCCGCGACGCCGGCAGCAATTGCCGAATACGGATTCGCACCCGAGCTTCCCGCCATACGCACGGTCGATGTCGAGCAGTTCTGCTCGTGATCAGCATGCAAAATGAACAACAGATCCAGCGCTTCGGCAGCTACCTCATCGATTTCATACGGCTCTGCCGGCACAGCGAACAACATGTGCAGGAGATTCTCCGTGTAACCGAGATCATTACGCGGATAAATGAATGGCTGCCCGATGTTCAACTTGTACGCGGCCGCCGCAATGGTCGGTAGCTTGGCGAGAATACGATTCGCAAAAATATCGCGATGCTCCGGGTTCGAGGAATCCATCTCGCTGTGATAATAGGCGGACATGGAACCTACGACTGCCGACAGCATCGCCATCGGGTGAGCGTCGTAACGAAAGCCCTTGAAGAAATTCAGCATTCCCTCGTTGAGCATGGTGTGCGTACGGATCGTGTGATCGAACTCCGCAAGTTCATCGGCCGTAGGCAGTTGACCATGCAACAGCAGATACGACACCTCGATGAAATTGGAGTGGGCGGCCAGCTGCTCTACCGGATAACCCCGGTACATGAGTACGCCTTTTTCGCCATCGATGAAGGTAATGTCCGACTCGCAGCTACCCGTTGCAACAAAGCCCGGATCGTATGTGAATACGCCGTGCTCCTTGTACAGACGTGCGATATCGATAAGGTCGGGACCGGTCGTACCGCTGCGAATTGGCAGCTCGGACTCGGTTCCACTGGGGCTTATCAGCCGATATGCGTCCTGGCTCATGACTTTCCTCTGTTTTCGCATCTTCGAACTGGCTGAGCATAGCAGAGAGCCCCACGACGGGAAGTCGTGGTTATACGCAATATGGTTGTCGAAATTGGGCGCCGGCGGGGTGCCCGGCGCTGATCCGACTCTAGCTCATGCCGTATTTGCGGCGGAACTTGTCCACGCGACCGCCAGTATCGACGATCTTCTGCTTGCCGGTATAAAACGGGTGGCACGAGGAGCACACTTCGATGTGGAGCTCCTCGCCGAGCGTCGAGCGCGTTTCAAATTCGTTGCCACAACTACAGATGACCTTGATGGGTACGTAGTTGGGATGAATGTCGGCTTTCATTATGGCTCTCCGGAGCACGCTACTCTGCGAAAAAGGTCGCGCATGATATAGCGAAGACGCAGTCTCCGCAAGCCCTCGATTTTTATCCACAGAACCTGTGGATAAGACTGTGGAAGAAAATTGAACGAGTGCCGTAAGGTGCGGATTTTCAAGCAGGGCTGTCAATATGACTATTTTGTGTCCACTTTTAATAACTAAATAAAAACAACGGCTTACAGTCTTTTCGCAACGCTCAAAATGAGATGAGGGCGTTCTTACACTAAAAATACAGGGGCGGCCGGCCTCTTGTGCATAATTGAATAAGTCCAGTCGCCACCTGGCAGACAGTATTCTAGCAGTCGCCAGCTCCGGAATCGCGCAGAAATTCGGCCTGAAGATCGTTCAAAAAGCGGCGCCCGAGTTCCGTGGGACACCAGGTCGCACTCTCGTCGCGAGCGATCAGGCCTTTTTTTACCGGCTCGCTCATCGCGGCCGCGAGAAGCTCTTTGGGCAGGCCGGTACGAGCAACGAAATCGGTCTCCCTGAAGCCGTTCGTCAGACGCAGGGCATTGAGCATGAACTCGAATACCAGGTCGTCTTGCGACAGCTGCTCACCGGGCCCCGTATCGTCACCCCGCTCCATGGCCAGCATGTATTGCAGCGGATTGGCCGGTTTTCGATAACGCCTGACGCCGCTGGAATCGCTGATCTTTCCATGTGCCCCGGCACCAACGGCCAGGTAATCCCCAAACAACCAGTAATTCATGTTGTGCCGGCAACGCAGATCCTTCCTGGCCCAGGCCGACACCTCGTACTGTCTGAAGCCCAATGAATACAGCAATTCGGCACCGGCGTCCTGGATCGCCCAGGCCATTTCCTCACCCGGCAGGTCTTCGGGTGGCCGGGCATGAAACACCGTATTGGGTTCGAGCGTGAGCTGATACCACGACAGGTGCGTGGGATTGAGTTCTGCAGCCGACCGCAAGTCCGCACACGCTTTTTCGACAGTTTGGCCTGGCAGCCCGTGCATGATGTCGATGTTCAGGTTGTCGAATCCCGCCAGGCGCGCATCCGTAACGGCGCGGCGAATGTCATCGCCGCCATGAATCCGCCCGAGCTTTTGCAGGGTTTCGTCATCAAAGCTCTGCGCACCGATCGATAGCCGATTGACTCCCGCCTCGCGATAGCCGGCCGGTGCACCGCACTCGACCGTACCCGGATTGGCTTCCATCGTGATCTCGACGTCCGCCGCCAGCGCGAAACGATGCCTCACAGCATCGAGGAGGCGGCCAATTTCAGCGGGCGCAAACAAGCTCGGCGTGCCACCCCCGAGGAAAATACTCTCGATCGGCCTGTCGCCTGCAATCGCGGCCTCGCGATCAAGGTCCGCGAGCAACGCGTCGATGTAACGCCGGGTTGGTGCGCCTTCCGGAGCCGAGTGGGAGTTGAAATCGCAATACGGACATTTGCGCACACACCACGGCATGTGCACATACAGAGACAACGGCAGGTGGTTCACGCGTACTTCTGTTTGATCAGTTCGACCAGCTTCCTGAGGGCCTGGCCGCGGTGGCTGCGCCGGTTTTTCTGCTCTGATGACAGTTCGGCCGAACTACAGTCGCAATCCGGAACGAAGAACAGGGGGTCATAGCCGAATCCACCATCACCCTGTCGCGCATGCAGAATTGATCCGCGCCATGTGCCTTCCGCGACCAGCGCGTCTCCGGCTGGCTCGACAAAAGTGGCAACACAATGAAATGCGGCCGCGCGATCTTCCACGCCCTCGAGCGCTTCCAGTAGACGGTCGTTGTTCGCTTCATCGTCGCACTCCGGGCCCGCATAACGCGCCGAGTAAACCCCCGGAGCGCCACCCAGTGCATCAACGGCGAGGCCCGAATCGTCTGCAATTGCCGGTAGTCCTGTCGCGGCAGCCGCATGCTGCGCCTTGATCAGCGAGTTCTTGGCGAATGTCGTACCCGTCTCATCGGCATCGGCAACACCAAACTCGGATTGCGCCACGATCTCGACACCCAGGCCATCGAGCAGGCGTGCGATCTCGCGGATCTTTCCCGGGTTACCCGTGGCCATGACGACTTTCTTCGGCAGGTTGCTCACTGGGTTGCGGCTTTGATTGCCTCGTCCTGCGCCACGATGATGTCCTTGATGCCAGCCCGCGCCAACCCGATCATCGCGGCAAACTCATCGTCGGTAAAGGCATGCCCTTCGGCCGTGCCCTGCACTTCAATGAAGTGCCCGGCGTCATTCATGACGACGTTCATGTCTGTTTCGGCCTGCGAGTCCTCGTCGTAATCGAGGTCGAGAACCGGTGTCCCCTGATAGATACCGACCGATATCGCGGCAACGTGTCCATGCAGCGGATTTTTCTTGAGCTTACCGTCCGCGTGCAGACGCTGCATCGCAATTGCGAGGGCAACATAGGCGCCGCTAATCGATGCCGTTCGCGTCCCTCCATCTGCCTGGATCACATCGCAATCTAGCGTAATGGACCGTTCGCCAAGCGCATCGAGGTCTGTCACTGCGCGCAGCGAGCGGCCAATCAGGCGCTGTATCTCGAGCGTGCGCCCGCCCTGCTTGCCGCGTGATGCCTCGCGACCGGAGCGCGTGTGTGTGGAGCGCGGCAGCATGCCGTATTCACCGGTAACCCAGCCGCGGCCGGTGTTGCGCATCCACGGGGGAACGCGTTCTTCGATACTGGCCGTGCACAGCACACGGGTATTGCCGAACTCGGCGAGCACGCTGCCTTCCGCATGCATGGTGTAGTCGGGAACGAAGCGCAATTCGCGCATCTGTGATGCTTCGCGGCCACTTGGGCGCATGCTGGCTCTCCAAAAAAGGGCTGGATTTGTTGCGGTCGGCTAAATGCCGATCCACCTGATTGCGGTACCGGTTGTATTGTCGCTGTACGGAGAGTTGACGTTCAATGCTTTCATGCTGAGCGACTTCAGGTTTTCGACCAGGTTGTCTTCGCCGGGTGCGCCAATTTCCGCCATATCGCCGTCGCTGAGCCCTGACCACAGGCCATCCGAACAGGCGAGCAGAACGTCACCGGATTCGAGGCTCTTTCGGTTGGTGATGCTCATATCCGGAACCGGGGCGTCGCCACCGATACAACATTCGACGAAATTACGCATGGGGTGGTCCAGCGCTTCCTCCTCGCTTATTGCACCTTCCTGGATCAGGACCTCGACATGGCTGTGGTCTCGCGAACGGGAAAGCACTGCGCCGTCTCGTACCTGGTAGATCCGACTGTCACCGATATGAGCCCAGTAGGCGCCGCCCTCCTGCACGAGGCAGATTGCACACGTAGCCCGGGGACGAAAATCGACGGCAACCTCGGCGCCAAGCCGAACGACCTCGTCATGCGCCTTCGACAACGCCATGTAGAGGAAACCCTGTGGGTCGAATATCGGCTGCGGGGCCTCCATGAAGAGTTCCTGCACGACTTTAAGGCCCGTTTCGGCGGCTTTTGCGCCGTCCGAATGACCGCCCATTCCGTCGAACACGAGCATGAGGGCCGCTTCGTCCGATACGACGACTGCAGCGCGATCCTGGTTGTCCTGGCGATCACCGAGGGCTGAAACTTTGGCGTATTCGATTTGCATAGACGCAGGTGGTGCTTGTGGCTATCAACGGCGGCCACAGCTTAGAATGTCGGTCCTCACAAAAACGTGACGCAGACTGCACTATTGCAGGCCTGCTTGGATGGTGCAGATGTTACACAGTATGACAGGCTTCGCGCGAGAGTCGGCGGAAACCACGATCGGTACCCTGACCTGGGAAATTCGCGCGGTCAATCATCGCTATCTCGATGTGCAGTTCAAGCTACCCGAGGATCTGCGGCCGAAAGAACAGGCATTTCGCCAGCAGGCAAGCTCGTCGCTCGGGCGTGGCAAAGTCGAATGTGCGCTCTATTTCCGGCGGGCGTTTGACCAAAACAACGAAATGCAGATCGATACCGAGCTGGTCGAACTCATCGGTCATCGTATTTCCGACCTGACTGCCAAACTACCCAACGTCGCAGCCGTTAACCCGATCGACATCTTGCGGTGGCCCGGGGTGATACAACAGTCGGAGGTCGACGTCGAACCACTGGTTGACGAGGCGAGCTCTTTGCTCGACAAGGCGCTGGCCGCCATTGGCGAGATGCGCTCGAGTGAGGGCGCTCGAATTGCTGCAATGCTCGAATCTCGCTGTACCGAAATAGAGTCCATTGCGCAATCTGTGCGAGCCCGCATGCCCGAGGTGCTTGCTGCAGCGCGCGTAAAGCAAAAAGAGCGGCTGGCCGGTCTCGACGTCGAAGCGGACCCCGCGCGCCTCGAGGTCGAGCTTGCGCTTCTTGCTACCAAGATCGACGTCGACGAAGAACTCGATAGACTGGAGAGCCACCTCGTTGAAATTCGTGATGCGCTTGGTTCGAAAAAACCGGTCGGTCGACGACTCGACTTTCTGATGCAGGAGCTGAACCGCGAGGCGAATACGCTCGGATCAAAATCTGCCGACACTGAAACCACCAGGGCCGCTGTCGATTTGAAGGTGCTGATCGAACAGATGCGCGAACAGATCCAGAACATCGAGTAACCGCGTGCAGGAAAGAAAAGCAAAACTGTTCGTGTTTGCCGCCCCCTCAGGCGCCGGCAAAACAACGCTCGTTCATGCCGTCGTCACGAAGCGCCCGGAACTGCGATTTTCGATTTCTTACACGACGCGCAAACCGCGCAGGAACGAAGCAGATGGCGTCGACTACCTGTTCGTTACCGAAGACGAGTTCATGCGGCTGCGCGACCAGGGCGAAATGCTCGAGTACGCAAAGGTATTCGACAACTATTACGCGACCAGTCGCAGCCAGGTTGAGAAACACCTGGCCGACAATCGCAATGTGATTCTCGAAATTGACTGGCAGGGCGCGCAACAGGTGCGCAAGTCAATGCCCGAGTGCGTCACGATCTTCATCCTCCCGCCGTCGGTTGAAGAACTCGAACGACGCCTCCGGGACCGGCGCACCGATAGCGCCGAGGTTATCGAGCGACGATTGCGTGATGCGCTGTCGGATATGTCGCACTGGACCGAATTCGACCACGTCATCATCAATGACGATCTCAACCAGGCCATCGCGGACCTCGAGGATGTCCTCGACGGTGAGGGCGACGCCTCTGCTACGTCAAATGTCGCTCTACGCCGCGCCGTTGCGCGGATTATTGGCTAAACCCTTATAATTTTTCGTTATATGGGGTGACGGCGGTTGCCGCCGCTCGCCTACACTCCGCAGCCTTATCCATACAGACGTTTTGAGGACAACCGCCCATGGCCCGTATTACAGTCGAAGACTGCGTCGCGAATATCGAAAACATTTTTGAGATGGTGCTTGTCGCCGCCAAGCGCGCACGCCGCATCGCCCATGGCGCCGACCCAATGGTCGAACTCGAGAACGACAAGCCCACCGTGCTTGCCCTTCGAGAGATTGCCGACGGCCTTGTGACCCCGTCGATCCTCGAAGAAATCGAGCAGCCCATGGCTGATGACCTCATGCAGCCGGAAGCGACTGACGAGATACTGCCGGTCCGCGGCATCTCGATAGGCGACTAAGCCCCCTTTTCCGTGCCGCGGCGTTGCCGCGGCATGTTCCCCGCGCCGCGTTGCCCCGTTAAGATGGGGCCATGGACTACGCGGCCACAATCCTCTCCAAACTCCCCGGCGCTTCGCGCAGGGACAGGGGTGTGCGTCGACTGGTCGACACACTTGAATCCTATCTGCCGGCCGACCAGGTCACTCGCATCCTGGAAGCCTACGAATTCGGTGCCGCCGCCCATGAGGGCCAGGCCCGGAGGTCGGGCGAGCCGTACATTACGCATCCGGTTGCTGTCGCGCAGGAACTCGCAGAAATGCATCTGGACTCGGAGGCTATCTGCGCTGCGATCCTGCACGACGTCGTCGAAGATACCGAGGCTTCACTCGGCGAAATCCGCGAAAAATTCGGTGAAGAAGTCGCACTGATTGTTGACGGTGTCAGCAAGCTGGACCAGATCCAGTTCCGTAGTCGCGCCGAAGCCCAGGCCGAGAGCTTCCGTAAGATGATGCTCGCGATGATCGAAGACATCCGCGTGATTCTCGTCAAGCTCTCTGATCGTCTGCACAACATGCAGACACTCGGCGCAATGCCTGCCGCCAAGAAAAAGCGCATCGCTCGAGAGACGCTCGACATCTATGCGCCAATCGCCAATCGCCTTGGTATCAACCGGCTCAAGGTGCAGCTCGAAGATCTTGGCTTCAAGCACCTGCATCCGTTCCGTTACCGGGTGCTCGACAACGCACTGAAGAAAAGCAAAGGCACCCAGCGCCAGATCGTCAAACGCATTACCGAGCAGTTCGAGAAAGCGATGGCAGAAGACGGTATCTCCGGCGACGTCATCGGACGCGAGAAACATCTCTACAGCATCTACAAGAAGATGGCGGAAAAAAAGCGTGTGCTTTCTGACGTGGTGGATGTATATGGCTTCCGCATCATCGTCGACGATGTCACGACCTGCTACCAGACTCTCGGCCTCGTACATCAGCTCTACAAACCCATGCCGGGGCGCTTCAAGGACTACATCGCTATTCCGCGCATCAACGGTTACCAGTCACTGCATACGACATTGTTCGGGCCCAAGGGGCTGCCGCTCGAAGTACAGATTCGCACACGCCACATGGATCGCGTTGCCGAATCAGGCGTGGCATCGCACTGGATATACAAGGCGGATGAGAAATCCGACGCGACGCCGCAACGCCGTGCGCGCGAGTGGCTCGCGAATCTCGCCGAGCTGCAGCAATCGGGAACCTCGGAAGAGTTCCTCGAGAGCGTCAAGGTCGATCTTTTTCCGGACAAGATTTACGTATTTACGCCCAAGGGCGACATCATGCCCTTGCCAAAAGGCGCGACGACCGTCGATTTCGCCTATGCCGTCCATACTGATATCGGTGACCGGACCGTTGCCGCAAAAATTAACCGCGGACTCGTGCCTTTGCGGACGCCCCTGCAAAATGGCCAGACGGTCGAAATTATTACGTCGCGCGGCGCCAAGCCCAACCCGAATTGGCTGACGTTTGTACGATCCGCCAAGGCGCGTACAGCAATCCGCAATCACATGAAGAATCTGCGCGCTACTGAGTCCGTCGATCTCGGCAGGCGCCTGCTCGACAAGTCGCTCAAGGACCTCGGCTCATCGTTGCGCAAAGTGGGCAAAGTACGCATGGCCGAAGCACTGGAAGAATTTGGCCTCAACAACACAACCGAGCTCTTCGAACAGCTGGGCCTCGGCGAACGCCTCGCGCCGCTTACGGCGCGCTTTCTCCTCGGCGCAGCCGAAGACAGTGACGGCGCTGAAGACGTTGCGAGCCTCGTCATCGCCGGCACCGAGGGCATGGTCGTCAGCTACGCGAAATGCTGCTACCCATTGCCCGGCGACGCTGTCATGGGATACCTCACGGCGGG
>Ga0316191_10002798_pt1 | contig 12773 bp, 11 predicted proteins | sample Eddworburr2cm_MG_FD_204928 | JGI IMG/M metagenome (GOLD analysis project Ga0316191, IMG submission 204928) | Coastal sediment microbial communities from Maine, United States - Eddy worm burrow 2 cm | ecosystem: Environmental > Aquatic > Marine > Coastal > Sediment | place: USA: Maine...
CGTGGCACCAGAGGCACCGTTTTCCCGGCAATATCAACGCTGCCCCCTGCGCTGGGAAAACTGCCCTCAAGGAACTTTGCTTCCGTATAGGCGTAGGTCACACCAAGATCGACGTCGCCAAGCGAGGACGCCAGCTCGAGTTCAATACCGCGCCGCCGCGATGGCGGAAGGTTGGTGTTTCCAATACCGATGCCATAGACGTCGAGGTGTATTTCATCTTCAACATCGATCTGAAACATCGTTGCCCGAAACAGATTCGCGTTCCATTGATGCTCTACGCCGATGTCGATGCTGTCTGCGGTCTGTGGGAGTAGAAACTGGAATTCTCTCTGGAACACCGGCGAAAACTCGTAGATTTCGTCGAGGGTTGCAAAGCGGAAACTGCGCCCGGTCTTGGCCAGAATGGCCCATTGGGCATCGAAATCGTATCGCAGACCAAGCTCATAGGCGTATTCGCGCAGATCCTGGTCTCCGTCAGCGGCTCCTGAGCCAAAACCAGCGCCCGGCGCTGACGGATCGTAATCATCCCTAGCTTCGATTTCCTGCCACTGCTCGCGCCAGCCCAGCGATAGCTGCAAGGCCTCTCCTAACCGGACCGTGTCATAGAGGTAATAGGCATAGTCCAGTTGAGTCGCGTTCACCTGATTGACTGGCATACCGATATTCTGCGGATCATTCGAGGTCTTCAGTCGATAATCCCATCCGTAGATATCCACTCCAACTACAAGCTGATTATCACTTCGGCCAAGGTCAAACGGAATCTTCATCCGCGGTGTAAAGCTCCAGACATCGAGGTCCGTCTCGCGGTAGTCCGGAAAGCCGCCGAAGTCGAAATAGGAGAACTGCTCTTTCTCACGGTAGCCTAACTCGGCGTCTATCAGGCCGAAATCCTGTCGGCTTGACAGCCCGAATGTTGCATACGCGCCGTCCCGGGTCGCGTAATCGAGCGGGGTCGAAGTGCCACGTCGATCGTCTTCGAGCTGATTGATCCCGGCGCTCGGTTGCACGCGGCGCCCGCCCGGCAAGCGGATGGACTGCCGGTCGCTGCCGAGCTTGAACGAAAGGTCGTTGGAGATTCCAGTGCGTCTGGCGTCCAGCTGCACGGCCGAATCTTCATTCTGATTATTCTCGCGATAGCCATCGGAGGAATATTTGTAAGCATTGATGTTCAGACCGTAGGCATCCTTGAGCAGTGTCGCGTTAACTTTCCCCTCCCGCGTATCGAGCGAGCCGTAACGTGCGCCCACGGTCGCGCTGCTGCTCGTACCCGACGGTGACCGGGTGATGATGTTGACCACGCCCGCGACCGCGCCATCACCATACTGGACGGACCCGCTGCCTCGAACGATTTCGATACGCTCGACCGAAGACAGCGGAATGGAAGACCACTTCACGCCGGACAGGTCAATATCATTGATACGGCGACCGTCGACGAGAATAAGGGTGTTTCGACCACCGGTCGCGCCGAAGCCACGCAAATCAACAGTGGTATTGGCGCCGTTATTACCGAACAGTTCTGTGTTGACTATGCCAACCTGGCCCGCAAGCACTTCCGGCACCGTTTTCGCCGGGCTGGCTTCGATTGCCTCCCTGCTGATCACGGTTAAGTTGACTGGTCGGTCAAGTCCCGTTTCGGCAAACCGGGTTGCCGTTACGACGATGTCGTCCGTGCGGACATTGGTAGGCACAGATTCGGCGTGCACATCATTTGCAACAGCGACTGATTGCGAAAGACACATCAGTGTGCCGATGATGCTTGCCAGGCGAAGTGTGGTGGCCATGATGCTCTCCCGGATGCGCACACCCGCCGTGTACGTGACAAAAAAACAAGGAGATTTCTGCAGTAGGCGGCCAAACATCATTGAACCAGCCGGTTTACCGCCCCTCGCGGAAACTCCGTCGCTGTTCACACGGCCGGTATCCGGGCTCGCGAGTCTTGACACGTCGCCTTCCCATAATAAGTAAGCGCTAAGACGCTTACTTGTCACAGTGGCTTCGGATCCATTGAAGAGATCCGAGAATGACGCGCCCACACTCGCTTACCGTTGCGGGGGCAGCACAGGACTGATTCGTCCGGATCTGCGGCGAAAAAACCGCCAATCCAGCCCAATTTCACCTGATTTCCCGTTTAACCCTGACAAACAAATAATCCAGGGCACCTTGGAACCCGATCAGTGTACACGGTCATTACAAAACAGACTGCCGATTAATCATGGGCGGCTGGCACCAAAGATGCTAAACAACATTCAATATATACCGTTAGCAGTTGACTTTTCAGAACTTTTAAATATAGTGATGCCATGGAAGCCGAGATCAACAGCCTCGACGATAAAGTTCAGCAGTTGGCAGTACTCTGCCAGCGGCTGCGCAAGGACAATTCGCAATTGCGCCAGCAACTGGCGACCGCGCGCGATGAGAACCAGCGCCTGACTGAAAAGATCAGTACCGCCACCACCCGACTCGAAGCCCTGGTGGAGAAAATTCCGGAAGACACACAATGAGCAAGGAGGCACCCGGAATGGACGTCTCCATACTCGGTCGACAATTCCGGGTCGCGTGCACCGAAGAAGAGCAGCCGGAGCTGCAAAAAGCCGTCGGCTACCTCGATGCCAAGATGCGCGAGATCCGTGACAGCGGCAAAGTGATTGGTGTCGAACGAATCGCCATCATGGCCGCTCTCAATATGGCACACGAGCTATTGTCAGTGCGCGTCGATGGCGTTGACCTCGGCGAAGTGCGGCGTAGAATGGCTGAAATGCGGACGAAGATCGATGAGATTCTGTCCGCTCAGGATGAACTGTTCTGAATTGACGGTTGTCCTGTGGTTCCATGTCCCCTGCAGTGTGCGTCCAGGCTGTTGTTTCTCTGAACCAATGTGATTACGTCAGGTCGCCGACTTAAGTAACGTTGTTGTGCGCGTCCGACATGGACGTACCTAAGACGTTCGGAAGGTGGCCGCTCTTGAACCATACGGTTCAGGATATCGGTCTGACGGCATTCGCGGGGGGCACCCTATTCATCCAGCCGGCAAGATCAGTTGGAGCGACACAAGAAAGTAATCAAAGCGGCTGAGCCGCTTTTTTTATTAACGGCTCTGGTTTTGACGGCACTGAGTTGCGGTGTTAACGATGCATTACTGGCTGATGAAATCCGAACCCAGCGTCTTCGGCGTCGATGATCTGGCCAAACGGCCGAAAAAAACGGAACCATGGAACGGCGTACGTAATTACCAGGCGCGTAATTTCATGCGGGACGACATGAAGCGTGGGGACCTGGTTTTCTTATACCACTCGAGTTGCCCTCAGCCTGGCATCGCCGGACTCATGAAGATTTCCCGCAACGCCTATCCCGACGAAACGCAGTTCGACAAGAACAGCGAGTACTTCGACGCAAAGGCAACACGGGAAAACCCGCGCTGGCTAAATGTGAATGTCACGCTGGTGCGGAAAACACGCCTGGTCAGCATCCAGGAACTGCGCTCGCACCCTGAGCTTGCGACCATGCAAATTCTGAAGCGCGGCAATCGCTTGTCCATTACGCCGGTCACACAAGAAGAGTGGCAGTTCATCATGGCACTCATCGAGAGCTAGAGGCAAAGCTTGGACTGGTGGATCGTTTATCTCTTGCTGGGCCTGATCGTCGGCTTGTTCGCCGGCATGCTTGGTATAGGCGGCGGAATGTTATTGGTACCCCTGCTGGTATTCATGTTCTCTGCCCAGGAGTTCCCTGCCGATCGCATCCTGCATCTTGCCCTCGGTACTTCATTAACGACGATTGTTTTCACGTCATTATCGAGCATTCGAGCGCATCACATGCGCGGCGCAGTGCGCTGGGATATTTTTCGCGGGGCGGCAGCCGGCCTCGTAGTCGGCACCTTCCTCGGGGCATTCATCGCCGACTGGCTTGACTCACGCTTATTGGCAATCGTGTTTGTCGTATTCGTGTCCTACTCGGCAACACAAATGATAGTGGGCAGGAAACCTGCTGCCAGCAGACGACTGCCGGGTCCGGCAGGAATGTCCGCCGGCTCCGGGATCGTCGGCGTGATTTCGAGCCTGGTGGGCGCTGGCGGCGGTGTCGTTTCCATTCCGTTGATGGTGATGTGCAATGTGCCCATGCGCAACGCAGTTGGCACCTCGGCGGCACTCGGTTTTCCAATTGCTCTCGCCGGCGCCGCCGGTTACGCCTACACCGGCTTTTCGGAACCGAACCTGCCAGCAATGAGTCTGGGCTATATCTATCTGCCAGCCCTTATCTCTATTGTAATTGGCACCTTTATTACGGTTCCGGTAGGCGCACGGCTCGCGCACAGTATGCCGGTCGAGCGCCTGAAACAGATCTTCGCGCTCATTTTGTTTGCGCTCGCGGCGAGAATGCTGTGGTCCGTTTTTTCCGGTTGACGTTCTGCTTTGCCAACAGTAGAAATTACTGACCGAAACGTTCGCGCAGCAGCTTTTTCTGTACCTTACCCATCGCGTTGCGCGGCAACGCTTCGACGATATGAACGTGCTTCGGCACCTTATATCCTGCAAGCTTTGTTTTCAGGGCACTAATGGTTGTTGCCTGATCGATCTGCGCACCCGCCGTCGCAACGACGACTGCCGTCACCGCCTCGCCGAAGTCAGCGTCCGGCACGCCGATCACCGCAGATTCAATTACCCCGGGTAATTCATCGATAACCTGTTCGATCTCTTTCGGATAGACGTTATAGCCGCCAGTAATGATGAGATCTTTCTCCCGGCCAACAATCGACAGATAACCGTCAGCATCGAACAAGCCTATGTCGCCGGTGCGAAACCAGCCATCGGGCGTAAATTCTTCCCGCGTTTTCTCAGGCATACGCCAGTAACCACTGAAGACATTGCGGCCCTTGATCTGTATTGCGCCCTTTTCACCGTTTGGTACGGGCTTGTTCGCTTCGTCGGCTACTCGGACATCGACGCCCGGCAGCGGAAAACCAACGGTCCCGGCGCGGCGCTCTCCGTGATACGGATTGGACGTGATCATGCCGGCTTCGGACATACCATAGCGTTCAAGGATTCGATGTCCAGTACGCTGTTCGAACTGATAATGCGTTTCCGCCAGCAAGGGGGCCGATCCGGATACGAACAACCGCATGCTGCAGCAGGCCTCTCGCGAAAAATCCGGCTCCCCGAGTAAACGCACGTAGTACGTCGGAACTCCCATAAGCACGGTGGAACGCTTGATATCACGCGCAACATCGCTTGCGTCGAACCGGTCATGCCACAGCAAGCACGCGCCAGTTGTCAGCGCGCAATGATTGGCGACGAACAGGCCATGAACATGAAAAATTGGCAGAGCATGCAGTAGTACGTCGTCACCGGTGAACTTCCATTGCTGCGTCAGTGCACGCGCATTGGAAACGAGGTTGTCATGAGTAACCATTGCGCCCTTGCTGCGTCCCGTCGTGCCAGACGTGTAAATAATCACTGCAAGGTCATCGGGCCCCGACGTCGCGGTGGGAAATTGTTCGTGCGAGCCCGCCGCTCGCTGCGCAAGCCCGGTCACCTCTTCCTGAGTCATCACCGTTGCACCAATCGTTGCTTTGGCCAGATCTTCCATTGCCGTACGTTGCTCTGGTTCGACCAGTATCAAACCGGGTTCGGCATCGCGCAGAAAATAGTCCAGTTCGGCACTACGGTAAGCGGTATTCAGGGGAAGATAAACCAGCCCGGCGCGCAGGCACGCGAGATAGACGAACAGTGAAGGAATGCTCTTGCGAAGCTGAACGGCTACCCGGTCTCCGCGTCGCAGACCAGTCTCGCATAGGGCATTGGCATATCGGGCGACCTCGGCATCCAGTTCGCCGTAACTTAACTCGTCGCCGTTACCGGCTCTCAAAGCGATGCGGTCCGGATGGGCTTCAACGACGCCGGAGATTTCAAGATACATGTTGCTGTTATTCATTGCTGCTCCCGAGTCGAACTGCCGGCACGGCAGTGCTGCGTCCGCGAATCGGCACGATACGATCAGCAATGCCTGCCACAAGGGCATCGGCGAGTGATTCGTCGGGCAGGGACTTTCCCAAAACGACTTCTATTGCCCGAGCCGGCAACACCCGCACATTCGCCATCGGCGTTGCCTCGACCCGTTGTGCACCGGCCGCCAACGCTACATAGATTCCTCCGGCCGATTCTCCTTCGATACGCATGACAATTTCGACACCACGGTGATAACGCTCACGCAGACAAAGAGCCAGGTGCGCTACATATTCGGACAGTACCAGTGACTCGTCGCGCGACGATGCGGCCTGACCGGGACAGTCAATTTCGAGCTCGAGGATCTCGCCGGGCTGGCAAGAAAGAACCGCATCGGAGAGTTGCCAGAGTTCGGCAGCACCAACCGGAACTCCGCGACGGAACAATGCGGCCACGTTATGCAGCACCGGCGTACCGGTTTCGATACCCGCTTCACGCAACCGTTGTTCAAGTATCTGGTGCTGAGCACCAAGTTCAGCCTTTTTGCTCATGGCAAGCCCAAGCAATCGAGCCAGCGCTTCGTGTCGTGGCGTTTTCGAATCGAAGAGGAAGTCTATCGCACCGACCCGCGCTCGCGACGGTGCGCCAAAGAGCGCCCGAACCGCTTCACGGTCGGATGCATCAAGGTCCTGCCCGCCTGAAAGTGCTGCAACGATGCCAGGTCCGGACATGCCGATTCGTGCGCTTTGGATTGCGCCTCGTACCGGGCATAGCATTGCCAGCATACTGGCCCCGCCGAAACAGTCGCGTTCCAGCAGCGCGGCCATCGGAACACCGGCAAGGCGAACATCAAGAGCAGCGCGATAGAGACGGCGGAATGCGCCCAACCCCGCCAGTCCGGCGTCCAGCCGCGCGCCGGCCGAATCAAGTATCAGAACAAAGGGCGTACCATCTTCGTGGCTGCGAAGCAGATGCTTCGTAAGCGCCTCGCTCTCTTCGACGCCAAACGATCCTCCCGCAACCGCTCGATCTGTCAATGCGGCGCGCAACACCTGCCCATCACACCGACCTTCGACCAGCGTTAGCGCGCCCGCCGTTTCGACCAGTCGCGCGCCCGGATCAAACAACGCTTGATATCCGGCTTCTGTCTTCACCGCAGAATACGACTCACCCGGCGCGTCAGACGCCACACCAGTCGGCGATGACCTGTTCATACAGACTGACCGAAGATGCGACGCGTTCGATAACGCAGTATTCGTCGGTCTGGTGCGCCATTTGCGGTTCTCCGGGACCGAGGATCACCGTCGGCGGATTGCCGTATGCGGGTGTCAGTGCCGCAGCGTCAGTGAAATACGTCGCCACCTTTGGTTCCGGGCGGGCGCCCAGATAGGTTTGGGTAATGTCGAACAGCTTCTGAATCCAAACCTGATCGGGTTCACTGTAGACGCTTTCGAGATCGATAATCGGTTCGAGATCAACCTCGCTGCCCAATCGTTCCTGCAGTGCTTTCCGGATGGCATCATGGCGCGATGTTGGCACGCTGCGAATATCGATTTCAATTGCGGCTTCATCCGGAACCGAGTTGATATTGAGCCCGCCACGCACGGTACCAACATTAAGCGTTGCCTGACCCATCATCTCGTGCGGGGGATTGTCGAACCGGAAATTCTCCAGCGCCGTGATGGCGCGAGCCGCCTTGTATACAGCATTGTCGCCGCGTTCCGGCATCGAGCCGTGGGCGGTGACGCCATGCGTTTTTGCGCACAGCCAGAACGCGCCCTTGTGTCCAACGTACGGGAAATTCGAGGTCGGCTCACCTACCAGCACTGCTCCTGCGCGGCCGAGCGCACCTTGACGACGAACCAGATCGAACGCGCCCTCGCAACCGACTTCCTCACCGGCTGTAATGACCAGCTCGAGACCGGGTGAACGCTCGAGCTTCGCCGCGAGTGAGACTGTTGCCGCAACAAAAGCCGCTACGCCACACTTCATGTCACTGGTACCGCGACCATACAACCGGCCATCAGCGGTTTCGCCAGCAAAGGGATCCTTGCTCCAGGGGGCTGCGCCTAACGGTACCGTGTCGATATGCCCGGTCAGACACAGAGGCGCCTTGTCACTGCTGCCTCCGATACGGGCAACCAGGCTCGCGCGCTTGTCACCAAGCTTGTGGTACGCGACTGTGCAGCCGGCAGACTCCAGCAACGATCCCAGAACACGGGCACATGCCTCTTCGTCTCCTGGCGGGTTAATCGTGTTCATCCGCACGATCTGTTTGGTCAACTCCACTGCATTGACTGGCTTGGCCATTTCATTCTCCCCTTTGCATTCCAATGCGTACGTGATCTGAAAATTTCTCACGTGTAAAACATGAATCTCAGCTGCCGAAGTATGCGGCCCGGACTTCCTCGTTGTCTCGCAACTGCGCAGCATCGCCCTGCGCCACAATGCGGCCCTGGGACAATACATAGCCTCGATGCGCAATCGCCAGCGTTTGCCGCACATTCTGTTCGACCAGCAAAACCGTAACACCGAGTTCGTTAATACGCTGGATCACCTTGAAATTTTCCTGGACGAACAATGGCGACAAGCCCAGCGATGGCTCATCGACAATCAACAGTTTGGGCCCGCTCATCAATCCTCTGCCAATTGACAACATCGCCTGCTCGCCGCCTGACATGGTTCCGGCAAGCTGATCGGCACGCTCGCGCAACCGCGGGAAAATAGCGAACACTTCCTCGAACCGTCTTTCGATTGCTTGCCGGTCGGTACCCGTATAGGCACCGACCCTGAGGTTCTCCGTCACGCTCATGCGCGGGAACACCCGTCGTCCTTCGGGAATACAGGTCACCCCGAGGCCGACAATTCGATGGGTCGGTTCATGGGTTATATCCGTTTGCCCGAAACGGATGCGGCCGCTGCGCGCGGGTGTCAGGCCCAGAATAGCGCGAATCAGTGTCGTCTTTCCGGCGCCGTTAGACCCAAGCAAACAGGTTATCTGCTTTTCAGGCACCTCGAGAGAGACCCCGCTGAGAACATCAGCCTCGTCGTAGCCGCTGACAACGTTTTGAATCATCAATTCGTTGCTCACCGCTCAATCGTCTCCGAGGTAGGCAGCGCGAACATCACTGTCACGAGCAACTTCCTGATAGCTGCCCTCGGCGATTTTCTCGCCGTAATTGAGCACAACGCAACGGTCTGTAACGCGCTCAATGACACCCATCTCATGCTCGATCAGCACGATGGCGAGTCCGGGCATGCGCTCGCGCGATGCCAGCAGGTCGTCCATCAGCTCGCGTGTTTCTTCGTGTGTCATGCCAGCAGACGGTTCATCAAGCAAAAGTATCCCGGGCTCGCTGATCAAGGCACGGCAGACTTCGACACGGCGCCGGTCAATCATCGTCAACTGCGACACCGGATCGAACAGGCGCGAGGCCAGAGGGGCGCTGAACTGTTCCAGCAACAAGCGGCTTTTCTCGACATTGTCTTCGATTTCAAGCTTCAGGCGCTTGCGTCTGAACAGGTTGGCGACAATGCCGTGATCAAGATTTCGATGATTACCGATCATCAGGTTATCGAATACCGACAACGTTGGTGCAAGCCGCAGGCGCTGAAATGTTCGTGTAATGCCCACGTCATAGATTTTCTGCGGCGGCAAACCGGTGATGTCTTCTCCCGAAAGCACTACATTGCCTGACGCGGGGGTGTAAATGCCGGTTAGCGCATTGAAGAAAGTGGTCTTGCCGGAGCCATTGGGCCCGATCAGCCCGACAAAATCTCCTGCACTGAGTTCAAACTGCAATCGGTCAAGCGCAGTGAGTCCGCCAAAGCGCACAGTGAGGCCATCAACCGTGAGTACCGGACTGGTCAAGAGCGTCCCCAGCCGGCGTAATACTCCCGTATTCTTCGAGGCAGCAGCCCCTCGGGCCGAAAACGCAGAATCAGAATCACGAGTACCGCAAACAACAACAACCGGTACTCCTGGATGATCTGCAGCTTCTCGGGCAACACGACCACCAGTAGCGCTGCCGGCAATACTCCCAGCGGATTACCACTGCCTCCGAGCAGGACAATGGACACAAGCAGCAGGGAATCACCGAAGTTGAAACTGGCAGGCGCGATGAAACCCGACATCATCGCGTAGACACCGCCCGCCACACCCGCGAGACAATTTCCAGCTGTGAAGGCGAATATTTTCCAGCGAGGCAGGTCAATTCCAAAGGACGCAGCCGCAGTTTCGTCGGTTCGTACAGCATCGAGATTCAAGCCAAGCCAGGAACGTTCAAGGCGTTTGATCAGCGTGTAAGCACCGGCCGCCAATAGCAAAGAGATAACCGCGTACGAAGCGTAAAAGGAAATCATGCCAAGTGGACCGAGCGAAATATTGTCGTTTAGCGACCAGCCGAACAATTGCATGCCAGGGACTTTCAGCCCTTGTGGACCACCCAGCAAATCATTCACTTCCAGAAACGTTCGAAACAGGATGCCGAACGCAATAGTGACCAGCGCGGCGTAATGGCCTCGCGTTCTGAGCATGGGGAGAATCAGCAACGATCCAATGAGTCCGGCGACAAGCCCGGAAACGAGGATAACCAGCAAATGCGGTAGCGGACTGTGCACGGCCAGGACTGCCGCTGTGTAGGAGCCGATGCCGAAGAATGCTATGCCGGCGAAATTGACAATGCCGGCATAGCCGAATTGCAGGGTCAGACCAAGACAGATGGTGATATACAGAAACACCGTCGCGAGCATGAGCAAGGCAAAATGTTCCTCACGCAGAAAAACAATCACCAGCAACGCCGAAACAACATTGACCAGGATCGTCGTACGCGGATGGTCGGAGGCGGCGGTTTCGACGCGCGCCAGTAACCCGAATCGCGCCGAGCAGAAAAGCACGGCAACCAGGCCAACTGCAAGCAGCGCAATTTCCCATTCGTGCTCGAGGTACAAAAAGAGCAGAACGAACAGGGCCGCGGATAACGCGGTAACAACAACCGGCCAGAAGCTTCTGCGTTCGGATTTCATCGGCTCAGACGCGTTCCGCTGACTTGTCTGCAAGAAGTCCGGTGGGCTTCCAGGCCATCAGGACGATGATGCAGGCAAATGCAAACACATCCTTGTAGGCAGGCACGGAAAACCAGACTGCGCCTATTGTCTGCAACGCAGCGAATAGAAATCCACCGATAATCGCGCCATAGAGACTTCCCAGGCCGCCCACAACGGCAGCACTGAAACCGATCACGCCGAGCAGCAGACCCATTCCAAAATTCACTTCGCTGTAATACAAGCCATTGGTAATCCCCGCCAGCGCGGCCAGCGCGGAGCCGAGGGCAAACGTCATCAACACGACGCGCTCGAAGTTGATTCCCATGAGGCGAGCCGTTTCGGGATCCTGCGCGACAGCGCGTATGGCCAGGCCGATACGACTGCGCTGAATCATCAGGTGCACCGCGACGATCGCACCCAGACCCAGGACAATCAACAGTACGCTGTCGAGACGTAGTTCGAGGTTACCGATGGTCATTGCTGCGTCCGGCAACAGTTGCGGAAACGGTTTCGGGTTTGAGCCGTTCGGATAGAACAGTCGCACCGACTCGCGCAAGGCGAGCCCGAACATCAGGGTAATCAGCAAGGTGTTGAGTGGCGGAGCATCGCGCAGGGGCAAAATCAGAAGCTTCGCCAGCACCGCACCGAGCGCGGCCATGGCGGCGATTCCCATTACCGTGATTACAATGGCGGCAATCGCGCCATCGCCGACACCGAGATACTCAAGGCCGGCATAGGTTGCCAGAGCAGTGAACGCTCCCGCCATTACCACGTCACCGTGAGAAAACTTGATGACGTCGAGCACACCAAAGAACAATGTAAACCCGACTGCAACCATGGCGTAGATCACGCCCAGCACGATGCCGTTAAGCAAGTATTGCGCGATGAATCCCGGATCCATGACCTTGTGCCGGTAGCCGTTAGCGTTTTTGCAGCGAGCGCTCGCCTTGAGCGTATTCGCTCTGTTCCCAGACGACCCAGTCTCCGTCCTGAATGACATAGCGGGTAATCAGGGCAACCGTGTTCTGGCCGTTGTCATCGAACGTAATGAGGCCAACAATGGAATCGTGGTCGCGCGTTGTATTCAATTCCTGCTTCACGGCGTCGCGGTCGGGACCGACTTTCTCGATGGCATCGATGATCAGCTGGGTTGCAGCGAACGCAAAAGCGCCATAGGCTTCGGGTGGTTCGCCGAATCCCTGCTGATCGTACCGCACCAGAAAACCTTCACCACCGGGCAAATTCTCCACCGGTGCGCCTTCACGAAATGCAATCACGCCCTCCGACAGAGGGCCCAGGCCTTCAATGAAGGCATCCGAGACTATGCCGGATGTACCCTGAAAAACGGCATCGATACCGAGCTTTTCCATCTGCGAACGCAATCGCACACCGGTTGGCGCCAGCCCCCCGAAATATATGACGTCAGGATTGAGCTCCTTGACCTTGGTGAGTTCGGCGTTAAAGTCCTGCTGGTCCGAACTGACGCCGAACGTACCGAGAATTCTTCCACCCTTGGCAACGAGAGATTTCGAGAAGTACCGGTTGTGACCTTTTCCATAGTCGGTGGTGTCATGAATGATTACCCATGTCTTGTAACCTTGTTCCAGCATGAAATCTGCGGCGACCTCATTCTGGTTGATCATCGTGCCATTGACGCGGTGCACTTCCTTGTAGTCGTTGCCGTAGGTGATGTCGGGCAGTACTGCACCCCATACGACGACCGGCAAACCGAACTTGTGATAGACATCGACCGTTCCCATGGCAACGGCAGAGCAGTAATGAGTGACT